>OCTW013428779.1_pt1 | contig 27911 bp, 14 predicted proteins | sample 1539671 | NCBI WGS metagenome assembly OCTW01 (sample SAMN02144230, study PRJEB22623) | gut metagenome | biome: sheep rumen | host: Ovis aries | place: New Zealand | reverse complement strand
AAAAGAAAAGGGGGCGGGCTTCACGAAGTCCGCCCCCAGGTTGATTAACTAATCATGTGGAATATATACTATCGAAAATTATTCGAACACAAGATGACAGTTGTCAATCGTGAAGTGCATCCAGAGATCATCAGGATTGGTAACGGTGTTCAGACCGATGTAGTCCTGATTATAGGTAACGCCATCGTTGCCCAGCATCACGCACCTCACATCGCAAGTGCCGTCGCCATTATTCTTCACAGTGACCGTCACCATGGCATCGTCCATAGCAGCAAGCCATGTAGCCCAGTCAGCCTGGCCACCGCTCGGTGTGCACTTAGAAGCCAGTTCCTCGCCAGCCCAGCCGGTACCCCAGCCCCAGTTGTCGGAACGGAGGATACCATACTCAGTAGCACCATCCTGACTCGTCAGGCAGACCACGAAGTTGTTCCAGTTGCCACCACCACTGGTGTAGTTGCGGAAGCGACGAGTAACACTCTCACCTGGAGCCACCTTAATACTTGGAGAGTGCTCGCTCCACCATGCAGATGAATTGTCGTCTGCACCCAGAACATCGTCAAACTCAAGGTGACAATTGTCAATAGTCAGGTGGAAGTAGAAGTCGTCGGGGTTGGTTACGGTATTCAGACCGATGTAGTCCTGATTATAGGTAACGCCATCGTTGCCCAGCATCACGCACTTCACGTCGCATGTACCGTCACCATTGTTGGTGGTGTAGATGGTCACCTTAGCACCGTCCATGGCAGCGAGCCATGTAGCCCAGTCAGCCTGGCCACCGCTCGGCGTGCACTTAGAAGCCAGTTCCTCGCCAGCCCAGCCGGTTCCCCAGCCCCAGTTGTCGGAACGGAGGATACCATACTCGGTAGCGCCGTCCTGACTCGTCAGGCAAACCACAAAGTTATTCCAGTTTCCACCACCGCTGGTGTAGTTGGTGAATGTTGTAACGAGGGTCTCACCTGGATTCACCTTGATATTCTGAGAGTGCTCACTCCACCAAGCAGAAGAGTTGTCAGCAGCACCCAGCAGTGTGTACATCTTATCAACAACCTCGAACTCAGCCGTTCCAATGACGGGTGTGGCACCCTCGCCCTTGAAAGTCTTGGCGTAGGCAGCGATGAGCGTCTTCTTGCCGAGAGAGTTCATGTCGGGAACAGCCTGAACAGACAAGTCGGAGAGTTTCACGTCGAGAGATACCTCTTGCTCGAACTTCACGGTAGCGGTGACATTGGCAAAAGCCTCCTCAAGCGTGGTACCCTGAAGCACCTTCTTGGGCACGCCATTCAGAACCAGGCCGATGGGCAGTTTGTCTTCCCGAGAGGTGAAGCCTCCGATAGGCTCGATAGTAGAACCGAGGAAGTTAATGCAAGAACCCTCTGGCACAAGGAACGCACGGATCGTGGTATTCGACTGATCCTCGTTGAGGTTTGCCAGCGGTGAGGTCTGGTTGTAGACCTTGGTCACCGTACCGTTGGTTATCGTGACGACCAGTCCGCCCGCTGTGCGGTCGATGGTCAGCGTCACCTTTCCGCCGAGTTTGTCAACACCTGTGTCGGTATCTGTCTCAAAGGTGAGGTCACTCGTCACCAGACTACGATCGATGTAATCACCCCACTCCGAGTTACCACTTGGCTGGTTGTCATATCGGATGGCACCATACTCCCTATAGTTGGCAGCACCACGGTCCTCATCATTGCAGATGATCATGGCAAAGTTTTTATAGGTGTTCGGTGCAGCAGGGTTGATGCTCAGGTTGAACTGAGCCACCCACTTCTGTCCCTCAGGGATCTGATAGTACTTAGAGAAGGCTGCCCACCAGCCAGTGGAGAAGTCGGCGGCACCAACCTGATATACATCCTCCTGGAGGCCTTCGATCTCTTCCTCATCACCCTGATTGGCGGCCTTGGCAGCGGCAATAGAGTCTGCTCTGCTCGAGAGCCATTCTGGCGAGTCAATGCTGTACAGGTCGGCACCTTCACAGCTCGTCAGTACCAGCAGCCCTAAGGCGGCTGAACAGAGGACTGTTGCTAATTTATTGTATTTCATAATCTATTCAATTTTCAATTTTCAATTTTCAATTTTCAATTTTCACAGGTTCACCACAGGATGGACAGCACCGTAGAGCTTACTTGCGTTGCTCTCGCTGGTGTTGGCGGAATTACCCACGAGGTTGGGGTTGTCGTTAAGCGTACCCTGATAGATGGGGAAGAACTCGTGCCCCTGCACCCAGTTGTCGAAGGCACTCTTGCTGCATGTGCTGTAGTCGACAGGATCCTTCGGGGTGAAGTTGATGGTACCGTTGCCATAGTTGGCCTTTGTCCAGAAGTTCACGGCACCGTGCTCCTTGAGTTGCTGCAGACGGCCGTTGTCGTAGAAGAATCCCCAGCGGATGAGGTCGAAGCCGCGTCCGAACTCACAGCCGAACTCCTTCGGGCGCTCCACGTTGGCGATCTGCTCGAAGAGTTTGTCTGCCGAATTAAAGTCGACGAGTTTCAGGTCTGCCAGACCAGCGCGCTGACGCACCTGGTTGATCCAGTCGATAGCCTGCTGGGTGGGACCGTTGACCTCGTTCTCACACTCGGCAGCACGGAGCAGCACGTCGCTGTAGCGCATGATGCGCAGGTTGATACCGTCGTGCAGGCCAGTCACCACCTTGTCATACAGACCAGTACGGAGGTTGGTGTGCTTGGCCACGGGCAGGCCACCGTAGTTGTTGTTGGTCACGACGGGGATGTCTGCGTTTGTCCACTCGTCAGTCTGCTTGATGGTATAGATCTTGTTGCCGTACTCAAATCCGTCCCACTCGGGCTCGTAGGTGCCGATGGTCCAGTAGAGGCGCGGGTCGAGCGAGCCGCTGGTGGTGCGCTCAGCCTTGAACAGGTTGTAGAGCCAGGGTGATGCGGAGAGGTCAGCCCATCCACCGCAGTCGCCAGGGCCGAAGTTACTCTCGATGGCCGAGCCTTGGGTGGCGTTCGGGCTGGTGTTCACTGGTGTCCACTCATCGTCAACACCCTGTGAGCCATAATCCAAGAACTGAACCTCAAAGAGACTTTCCTCGTTGTTCTCGTACCTGCTGCCTTCACGGAAGTTGTCACCGTAGTTGGCCATCAGTTTATAGGTACCATACTGGCCGTTGATGATAGCCTTCAATACGTTGAGAGCCTCGCTGTACTTGTGGCGCATCATCAGGGCGCGGGCATAGAAGCCTGCAGCAGCACCGCAGGTGGCGCGGCCCTGAGCCCACTGACCACCGAGGTCGCGCGAAGGCAGCAGGTCCATGGCCTCACGGAAATCCTTCTCTACCTGATCCCACACCTCGTCGTAGGTGCTGTTGGGAACATACAGGCCCGTCAGTGTCTCATACACGCTGTAGTCGGTGATGAGCATCGGGTTCTGGTAGTAGCCTGCGAGCATGTAGTACGACAGTCCGCGGATGAACAGAGCCTGCCCCTTGATGCGCTTGTACGTTTCAGAGAGGGCACTGTCGTCGCCGTCGAGCTTTGAGGTGATGAAGTTACACACCTTAATAGTATAGTACCAGTCGCGCCAGGGCCACTGGCCGATCTCGTCAGTGAAGGCGACGTTCAAGTCGTCGTAGGGCATGTACCACACCTGCGAGGAGTTCCACACCTCGTCGCCACGGCACACGTCGAGCATATAACCTACACGGGCGAAAGTGCCCTCCATACGGATATGGTTGTAGCAGGCAATCACGCTTTCATCCAAGTCAGAGACCTCCTGGCCGAAGATGTCCGTCGTCTGCTGGTTGGGATTCATCACGTCCAACTTGTCCTCGCACGAGGTGAGCGTGCCAAGGCCTAACAGAAGGGCGAAGGAAATTTTATATAGTTTCATATCGTATTTCAATTATCAATTATCTTTTTTCAATTTTCGATTCTCCTTAGAAGGTGAAGTTCAGACCAGCCATGAAGCTACGCGGTGTAGGATAAGAGCAGTAGTTGTAGCCTGGAGAGAACGTGCCTCCGGCGAAGTCCACGTTGTAGCCCTTGTAGCCCGTGATAGTCAAGAGGTTCTGTGCCGACACATAGATACGGACACCCGATACATAGTTTCCAAACCACTTGTTAGGCAGGTTGCAACCCAACTCTACGTTTGCAATCTTCCAATAAGCAGCATTCTGAATCTGACGGCTGCTGAACAGGTCGTTCCAAGCCAGCGAGGCGGTGTTGGCCAGATAGGTGCGGGGCACGTCTGAGATGTAGGTACCTCCATCCCACTGGTTGGCGTTGAGCACAGACACGTCGTGGTTGCCGTAGCCGTAACTGGAAGTCAGCGTGTTGTAGAGGAAGTCTGTCACATGATAGCCGAGAGCACCGAAGGTAGAGATGCTCAGGTCGAACATCTTGTACTCCAGGTGTGCGCTCAGACCGAAGTTCACTGCGGGCAGACCGCTTCCGAGCACCGTCTGGTCGTCGCCGTTCACCTGTCCGTCACCGTTCACGTCGGCATAGTAGCAGTCACCCACCTGTGCACCTGCCTGGTACTCCTGGAAGCCCTTTGCCTGTGCGATGGCGTTCAGCTCGTCAAGCTGTGCCTGCGTGCGGATGATGCCCTGGTAGTCCCAGCCGTAGAACTTACCCACTTCCTGGCCTACCTCTGTGATATATGCACCAGAGATATACTTCTCTTCACCGAAGCCGAGAGAGGTCACCTTATTTTTAAGAGTGCTCAGGTTGGCACTGATCTGATGCTTCAGCGCATGGTCGTTGTTACGATAGGTCACCGAGAACTCGAAACCGCTGTTCTCCAGCGATGCAGCGTTCATGGTCACAGTAGTGTTGCTCACACCTGCACTGGCAGGCACAGGCACATTGTAGAGCAGGTCGACCGACTTGTTCTTATACCACTCGGCAGTGAATTCGATACGGTTGTTGAAGAAAGCAAGGTCGAGACCCACGTTATAGGTCTTTCTCTTCTCCCAGGTGAGGTCTTCGTTGACGAAAGTCGAGATGGCAGAACCCGTGACGGCCTGGTTGCCGAAGCTGTAGGTCATGTTGTTACGCAGCATCGTGGCCTGGATGGCATAGTCGGCCACAGAAGCCTCGTTACCAAGTTCACCATAACTGGCACGTACCTTGAACATATTCACGATGTTACGATCGATGGGATAGAACTTTTCCTTATCGAAGCGCCAACCCAAGGAGAATGAAGTGAAGGTATCCCAGCGCTTGTCTTTTGTCAGACGGGAGCTACCGTCACGACGTACAATCGCAGAAAGGAGGTACTTTCCATCATAGTCATAGTTCAGACGGGCAAGATAAGAAGCCAGCGTATGCTTTGCCTCATAACTGTTGGCATTCCATGAACCGGCGTTCTGCAACTGCAGGAAGTAAGGCTCTGAGAGGTTGATGCCCGTTACGTCCATAGTAGCGGTGTTCTCTTCCTCGAAGGTCTGGCCCACCACGAGGTTTGCATGATGCAGCCCCATCGTACCGTCCCAGGTCAGGGTGTTCTCAATCAGGGCATCGGTATACTTGCGGTGAGCCTTAGTCAGGCGCTCGTTCTCCTTGGCCAGATACACACGGTTACTCTGAATCCAGGCGGGAATCCAGGTACGGTCGTTGGCACTGGTCGTGCTGTAAGAGAGGTTGATCTTATATGTCAGGGTATGGTTCTTGCTCTCAACACCTACCATCTTCAACAGATCGACGTCGGCAGAACCAGTTCCTACAAAACGGTCCACGATGGTCTTACGACTCAGCATGTTGTTCACCAGCAGCGGGTTCATAGCCGAGATGTCGCCGTGAACAGTGTCGTAATAAACACCATAGCCGTAGGCATCGTACTTCCAGCCACTGGCAGAACCAACCTTATCGTCGAGCACCCACGTCGACTCGTCGTAGGCCTTGATGGTCGGCTGCATACCGAGTACACCGCGGAGCACGTTACCAAGGTTACCGTACAGACCCTGAATATAGGGATCGTCGTTGCCGATGGACATCACGTTCTGATCAGAGTGTGAATAGACGAAACTGGTGCGGAACTTGATGAACTTCGTATCCATCGTGTTGTTCACGCGGGCGGTATAACGTCTGAAGTCAGGACCAGAACCCTCGATGGTACCTTTCTGGTCGTAGTAGTCAAGACCTATATTATAGGTATTGTGCGCGCCACCACCACTCAGGTTCACGTTGTGGTTCTGACGGATACCCGTCTTGAACGACTCCTTGAACCAATCAGTGTTCGTATTGTCACGGAAGTGGTAGGCACCGTCGCTGCCCAGGCTGTAGCCGCCAGGGAGAGGTGTGCCAGAGTTGGCTGCGGCAATACCCAGATAGTTACTGTACTGGTCGGCATTCATGAGGTCGTAGTGCTGATTGGAAACGATATCCATACCGAAGTAGCCCTTGTAGTCGACCTTCAGCGGCTGGTCTTTCTGACCACCCTTCGTAGTGATGATCACCACACCGTTGGCAGCGCGGCTACCGTAGATGGCACCGGCCGATGCGTCCTTCAGCACCTGGATGGTCTCGATGTCGTTCGGAGAGAAGTCGCGGATAGAGGTACCCATGGGCACACCGTCGATCACGTACAGAGGAGCCTGATTACCATTCAAGGTACCGATACCACGGATACGTACTGTCGGGTCTGCACCAGGCTGACCGTCTGAGGTGATTGACACACCGGCCACCTTACCTTCGAGCATCGAGGAGATGTTCGAGTGCGACACGCGCTTCAGCTCGTCGGCGTTCACGATAGACACTGAACCTGTCAGGTCGGCCTTCTTCTGAACACCGTAACCCACGACGACCACCTGCTCCAGCATCATGGCGTCGCTCTCCATCTGGATCGTCTCGATCACGGCGCGGCCGCGCACGGCAATCTCACGGTCCTTGTAACCCACGTAGCTCACCACGAGCGTCCCATTGGCAGGAGCGTCGATGGTGAAGTTACCATCAAAGTCGGTGATAACACCCGTCTGTGCGTTCTTTACCTTTACGGTCGCACCAATGAGCGCTTCTCCGTCCTGGTCAACAACCTGACCACTAACCTTGATGGTCTGGTTCTGTTGCACTGATGCCTTGGCCTCCACCGGAGCGAACGTCAGTCCACCCAGCATGCCGACACTTAGCATCACAGAAAATACTAGTTGTTTTCTCATTGTTAATTGATTTTAGTTTGAAAAAAATTAATTATATTAGTGAAATTTGCCGCAAAGTTAATTAAATTTGATTTAAATCAAGTGGACAAAACGATTTATTAGGTGGATAAAACGCATTTTTAGCGCATTTTAAACACTTTTATACGTTTTATCCTCTTTTTCACCTATCATTGACCTAAATCAAGCACATCCCTTGTGATTGATACTGTATCGTTATTATTCGCATTTGTTTTTGTGCCGTCGTCACCATCGTATTCCAGTTTCAGTTTCAAAGTTCCGAGGACTTTGTCTAAGGAGAAAAGGAGAGAAGGAGTTAAACCTCTCCTCAAATCCTAAACTCCTCAAAATAAATAAAAGCTCCTAATCTCCTAAACTCCTTAGAATATTACAACTACTCGTTGCTGTAGTTGCTGGGACTGACGCCGAACATCTTCGTGAAGCAGCGGGTGAAATACTTGGGGTCGTTGAAGCCCACCTTGTAGGCGATCTCAGTGATGTTGCGGTTGCCTGTCTTCGAGGAGAGCAGCTCCTTGGCCATGTTGAGGCGGTAGTTGCGGATGAACTGGCCTGCGGGCACGCCTACCTCGGCATTGAGGTGCTTGCTGGCTACGGAACGGCTCATGCCGAGGGCATCGCAGAACTCCTGGACACCGAAGCCGGAGTTCATGTAGCTGGACTCCATGATGGCCATGACGCGCTCCATGAAGGGCTTGGTGCCACGGAGCATCTCCTCCTTGTCGGCCTCGACGCTCTTCGTGACGCTCATCTGGTAGCGCTGCTGGTTGTCGAGGATGTTCTGGATGCGGTTCTGCAGCTGGGCGGGGTCGTCGCTCTCTTCGAGCACGCGGCGGATGGGGTTGAGCAGCTGCTCGGCCTCACGGCGCTTGAGACGGGCAACCCACCTGTTGTAGAGATAGATGAGGAGGGCAACGAAGACGATGCTCAGCAGCAGGCGGAACCACCAACTGTGGTAGAAGGCGGGACGGACGACGACGTCGATGGCGGCGATGGCGGGCTGCTCGACGGACGACGAGGCGTAGCGCACCTCGAAGGTGTAGTGGCCGGGGGGAAGGGTGCTGTAGCGCACAGAGTGCTCGCCGAGCTTCAGGGGGATCCACTCGCCGTCGATGCCTTTCATGCGGTAGCTGAACATGGCCTGACTCTCGTTGCCGTAGTCGAGGGCGGAGAAGGCGATGGAGAAGGAGCGGTTGCCCTCGCGCAGACGGATGGTGCGGGCGATGGTGATATCCTCGGAGAGGTACTCGCTGCCCGCGGCGACCTCCTGGTTGTCGACCATGAGCTGGGTAAAGACGACCTTGACGTGGGGCGTGGCGGCGGTGTTCTCACCGAGCACCTCGATAAGCCCGCCCTCGCTGCCGAGGTAGATGACGCCCGCGGAGTCGGCGACGGCGGAGTTCCAGTAGAAGTGCTGGTTGACGAGGCCCTCGCTGGCGAAGAAGTTGGTGAAGGCGCGGGTCTTGGGGTCGTAGACGGAGAGACCGTTCTGGGTGGTGACCCACAGACGGCCGTTGGCATCCTCGACGATGCCTTTCACGCCGTCGAAGGCGAGTCCGTCGTCGGTGGTGAGGGCCTCGAAGTGGCCGCGGCCGTCGCCACCGTCTTTCACGAGGCGGTAGAGGCCGTAGCCGTTACTGCCGAGCCAGAGGGTGCCGTCGCGCGACAAGCAGAAGGAGGCGATCTTGTCGACGATGCGCGACTGGTGCTCGTCGAGCTTATGTGAGATGGAGTCGTGGCGGAAGGGGCGGTGGCCGTTGCGCCCGGAACGGAGGTCGACCCTGACGACGCCCTGCATGCAGCCCATCCAGAGGAATCCCTCGCGGTCGACGATGGAGCCGATGCTGCCCGTGATGCTGCGACAGCCCTCGAAGGGCTCCTCGAGGCGCTGGCGCTGGTAGTCGTAGAAGTAGAGTCCGGCATTGCTGCCGATCCAGAGGCCGTCGTTGATAGTGTCGTTGGTGAGGGCGCCCACGAAGCCCGTGCGCCAGTTGAGCTCGCCAGAGAACTCGAGGTGGGTGATACGATGGGGAGCGCTCCTGTCGGTGACGCAGACACCTCCGCCCCAGGTGCCTATCCAGAGGCGCCCGTGGTGGTCGGCGGCGAGCGACGACACGCTGTTGTGCGACAGGCCGGAGTTGGCAGTGGTGTAGTGGATGAAGTCGCTGGAGCCTGCCTCGCGCAGGTTCAACCCGCCCTCGACGGTGCCAACCCAGAGGCGGCCGCCGGGCTCAACATACATCGCGTTGACGGGGTTCGGGGAGAGCGAGCGTGGGTCGGCGCTGTGAACGGCATTGCGGAGCAGCAGCCGCTGGGGAACGAGGCAGACGATGCCGCCCGACTCGGTGCCGATCCAGATATAGCTCTGGTAGACGCGGATGCAGTCGATGAAGTCGCTCTTCAGCGGCACACTGCTCTCGGTGGTCCAGGCGGTGAAGGTGTCGGTCTGGTCGTCGTAGATGTTCACGCCGCCCAGGGAGCCCACCAAGAGGCGGTTGTCGGGGGTGACGGCGAGGCTGGTGAGGAACACGTGGGAGAGGCTGCGCACGGGCATGCCTGCCACCATCTGGCTGGTCATGGCGGGAAGGTGGTGGTAGTCGGTGAGTGTCTGCTTGTAAGGATCGTAGCGGTAGAGGCCCATGTTGGTGGCGATCCACACCATGTTGTTGCGCTTCAGGATGTCGGTGATGTAGTGATCGTCGAGGGTGCGGAGCAGGGCGGAGACCTCCTCGCGCACGAGGCGGTCGCCCTTCACCACGAGGCGGTAGAGTCCGCCGTCGATGCCGAGCCAGGGCTTACCGTTCTCCTCAACGTCGCAGATGGCCATGTCGAGCATGCGCCAGGGGTGGGGGTAGTTGTAGATGCGGTCGACCTGACCGTCGTCGTCGAAGGTGACGAGCGACACGCTGCGGTTGTTGATGATCCAGATGCGCCCCAGGGCATCGTGATAGCAGCGGATGGAGGGGAGCACGAGCAGCTTCTGGAGCTCGGGGTGGTCGGGGACGACGGCCTTCATCGTGGTGAGGTCAAGGATGTTCACGCCCTCGTCGAAGGCCACCCAGAGGCGGTGGAAGCGGTCTTCGGTGATGCTGCGGCACGACTTGCTGTTAAGGTCGAGGTGGGGAGCCATGACGCCATAGCCGTCGTAGCGCACTAGCCCGCCGCCATAGGTCGCGATCCAGAGGAATCCGCTGGAGTCCATGTAGATGTCGCTGACGTGGTTGTGGGGGAGACCATTGCTCAGGTCGAGCGATGTGAGGTTATAGAGGTCGGTGAAGGGGGTTCTTGGGACGGGGGTAGAGTTTTTTGCGAGGAGTGAGGAGTGAGGAGTGAGGAGTGAGATTACCCCTAACGCCACAACCAGCCACAAGCGGAAACATTCTTTAAACTTTATCATAACCTATTTCTCGAGTTCACCTTAATATCATATCTCACTCCTCACTCCACACTCCTCACTCCACGCTCCTCACTCCACACTCCTCACTCCACACTCCTCACTCCACGCTCCTCACTCCACACTCCTCGAAATCACTTCTTCTCCTTTATCACGCCCACGCAGGCAGCGCCGATGATGAAGCTGACGCCAGCCACGATCATCATCGAAGACTGATGACCACCCACGAGCGTGAGGATCATGCCGCCACAGAGGGCAGCGACGATCTGCGGGATGCAGATGGTGCCATTGAAGAGGCCGAGGTAGGCGCCCATGTGGCCGTAGCCCTGGAGGGCGTTGGTGACGAAGGTGAAGGGCATGGCGAGCATGGCAGCCCATCCGCAGCCGATCAGCAGGAAGGGTACGATCTGGGCATACTGGTCGTGGATGAAGGGGATGATGACAAATCCCACGCCGCCCAGCACAAGACTGGCGGCATAAGCCCACTTCGTGTTCTTGAACTGCGGGAGCAGCGCCGCCCACGCGACGGAGCCCAGCGCCTGGATGGCATAGAGCACACCCGTCCAGTTGGCGGCCTCCTGGTAGGCATCAGTCGTCGGGTCGATGGTGCCCCAGACGGTCTCGGAGACGGCATCGACGACGTAGGTCCACATATAGAGCATGCCTGCCCAGCAGAAGAACTGTACCAGTCCGACCTTCCAGAAGGTAGAGGGGGCATTCTTCAGGAGCGTCAGCCAGTTGGCACTCCCCTCCTGCTCTTCTGCGACGGGGTTGTACTCGGCATACTCCTTTGGCGGCCACTCCTTCACCTTCGCCGTGGTGTAGAGCACGCAGAGGATGAGGATGGCGGCACCGATATAGAACGACCAGATGACCGAGTCGGGCACGACACCCTCGGGGGCGACATTCTTCACACCTATCCAGGTGAAGACGAAGGGGAAGAGGAATCCCACCACGCTGCCCGCATTGCAGAGGAACGACTGGATGGAGTAGGCCTTCGCCTTCTGACGCTCGTTGACCATGTCGCCCACCATCATCTTAAACGGCTGCATCGCCATGTTGATCGAGGTGTCGAGCAGCATCAGGGCGAAGAGTCCGAAGATCAGGGCGGTACCTACGGCCATGCCGAAAGAGCCGGCATTGGGCAGCAGGCACATCACGAGCACGGCCAGGGCGGCTCCCACGAAGAGGTAGGGGATGCGACGGCCGAAGCGGGTCCAGGTCTTGTCGGACAGTGATCCGACGATGGGCTGCACAAGGATGCCCATCAGTGGCGGCAGTATCCAGAAGAAACTCAGAGAGTGGGGGTCGGCCCCCAGGGTACGGAAGATGCGGGAGATGTTGGCACTCTGCAGGGCGTAGGCGATCTGCACGCCGAAGAATCCGAAACTCAGGTTCCACAGCTTCCAAAAACTTAAATCAGGCTTCTGTTTCATAATTTACAACTATACTTTACTTTTTATTATTAACGACTGATGATGTTACTTTATTTTACGACCACATATTTATAATATTAAAGACAACCTTGGACGACATGGGGTCAGCGCGTTGTGCCTCGGATGATGAGACGTGTGCGGACGATGCGCTTCTCGACACGGTCCATGGGCGTCAGGCGTTCCACCTTGTCCATGAGGATGGCAGCAGCCTCCTCCCCCACCCGATGGCCCCGCTGCTCGACGGTGGTAAGCATCGGATCACAGGCCACGGCGCGCTGGCCGTTGGTGAAGCCGCAGATGCTGACATCCTCAGGCACGCGGTAGCCAGCATGCTTCACGGTGTATAGGATGCCGATGGCCGTATCGTCGTTGACGGCGAAGAACCCGTCGGGGGGATTGTCGAGGGCCATGAGCTCCGGGGTAATCTGCTCCGCATCGGCACGGTTGTCACAGACGCGGATGATCTGCTCATCTACCTTCATGCCGTGCTTCAGCAGCGCGTCCTTGTAGCCATTGAAACGGTTCTTCGAGATCTCCAGCTGCCGCGGTCCGCCGTAGAAGGCGATGCGCTTGCAGCCCGTCTCCACCAGGTAGGTCACGGCATTGTAGGCACCCATGTAGTCGTCGACCACCACGCGGCTGGCGTTCACCCCCGTACAGATACGGTCGTAGAACACCAGGGGGATGCCGGCATCGATCAGCTTCTGGTAGTGGTCGTAGTTCTTTGTATCTTTGGCCTGCGACACGATAACCCCACACACCTTATAGCGATGGAAGTTCTCGCAGATGCGTGCCTCCCGCTCATATTGTTCTCCGCTCAATGCCACCATGATGCGGTAGCCGCGGGCAGCGGCAGCCTCCTCGATGCCCGTGAGTATCGACGAGAAATAGTAATGGGTGAACTCGGGCACGATGACACCGATGATGCGCGGGGGCATCACCCTGCTGTGGCGCAGCGCCTCGCCAATGGCGTTGGGATAAAAGTTGTGCTCACGGGCATATTGCTGGATGGCCTCGCGGCGCTCCTTGCTGATGCGGGGCGAGTCCTTCAGGGCGCGCGACACCGTCGCCACGGAGATGCCAAACTCCCTGGCGATGTCTTTCATTGTCATCGGTGCTTTCTCTTCCATTCGGTTTCTAATTATTCCGATGCAAAGATATGAATTTTTTTACAATTACACGCGCAAACCTAAAATATTATTATATACTTTCATGTATGCAAACGTTTGCATGGCCAGATAGTGCGTTTTTATGCAAAAAAAGTACAACGTATCAAAAACTAACGTAACTTTGCACCAGAATAACTATTTAGATAAAAAACAATTAACACTAATTAAAAGTAATGATGAAGCAGGTAAACATTCAAATCCCGCTAAGGATGCTCGGCCTTTTGTTAGGTCTGTTCCTATCGGTAGGTGCCTTTGCTCAGATTGAGGTCAAAGGCCATGTGAAAGATGCTACAGGCGAACCCATTATCGGCGCTACAGTACGCGTGGACGGCACACAGACGGCCACCGTTTCTGATTTCGACGGTAACTTCGTACTGAAAGCTAATCAGGGTGCCAACATCACTATCTCTTACGTTGGCTATCAGAATGCCACCGTGAAGGCTGCACCCAGTGTTGAGGTTACGCTCGTTGACGACGAGACTGTGCTGCAGGACGTCGTTGTCATCGGTTACGGTACCGTCCGTAAGAGCGATGCTACAGGTTCTGTGATGTCTGTCGAAGCAGACCAGCTTAACAAGGGTCTTGCCACCTCTCCGGCAGATCTGCTGCAGGGTAAGACCCCCGGTGTACAGATTACTACCGACGGCGGTGCGCCAGGTGCTGGTGCGAAGATCCGTATCCGTGGTGGCTCGTCACTTTCTGCCTCTAACGACCCGCTGATAGTTATCGACGGTCTGCCTATCAGTTCTACAGACATTTCAGGTGGTGACGTGCTGAACACCATCAACCCTAACGACATCGAGAGTTTCTCTATTCTGAAGGATGCTTCTGCCACCGCTATTTACGGTAGCCGTGCTTCTAACGGTGTGATCCTGATCACCACCAAGAAGGGTAAGGCTGGTGCAAAGCCCCGCGTCAACATTGACATGAGCGGTACATTCAAGACCGTGGCCAAGAAGGTTGACGTGCTCAGCCCTGAGGCTTTCCGCGATTTCTTCATGGCCAACTATGGTGACAATGCCGATGCCGTGGCTGCACTGGGTACCTCTAGTACAAAATGGCAGGACGAGATCTACCGCACTGCCTTCGCCGAGGAAATCAACGCCAGCGTCACTGGCGGCTATGTTTCTGGCAGCAAAGCCTTCAAGATGCCTTACCGCGTCAGCGCAGGCTTCCTGAACAACGACGGTACCCTGAAGACCACTGGCATGAGCCGTGGTACTGTAGGTATCAACCTGACCCCGACGCTCCTCGACGACCGTCTGACCATCAACCTGAACGGTAAGGGTGTATTCACACATAACAAGTTCGCTGATGAGGGCGCTATCGGTGCTGCCGTGCAGTACGATCCGCTGAAGCCCGTTGACCACAAATGGGAGAACAACGGTGTCCTGAACACCATGTCAACGCTGAACCCTGTCGCCATGCTCAACGAGCAGCACAGAAGTTCTTATGTACGTCGTTTCGTGGGTAACGCACAGTTCGACTATAAGTTCAAGTTCCTCGATGGCCTTCGTGCCAACTTGAACCTCGGTCTCGATTTCTCTACCACCTCCGGTTGGACCGTTTCTGATCCTGGTAGTGAGGTGTCTTACCACAATAAGGTTGAGAACGGAACAGGTGCCTGGGAGAAATACACACAGCTGCGTCGTGACCAGACGCTGGAGTTCTACCTGGCATACGCCAAGGAGCTGAAGCAGATCTACAGTCGCTTCGACATCCTCGCCGGTTACAGCTGGCAACACTTCTACAACAAGACAACAGACGAAAAGAAAGCTAACGATGGCAGTGGCTTGGAATATCCTGTTTCAAAACCACTCTTCAAGACCGAAAGCTATCTGATTTCATTCTACGGCCGTCTGAACTATACGTTCATGGACCGTTACCTCCTCACCTTCACACTGCGTGACGACGGTACCTCTCGTTTCCAGAACAACAAGTGGGGTGTCTTCCCCTCTGCAGCACTCGCATGGCGAGTCAACGAGGAGTCATTCCTGAAGAATGTCGATTGGCTCTCTAACCTGAAGCTCCGTCTCGGCTGGGGTATTACCGGTCAGCAGAACATCGGTCAGGGCGACTATCCCTCTATCCCGACTTATCACACCAATCAGGCTGGTTCTCTCTATCAGTTTGGCAACAGCGTCATCACCCCAATCACACCGAGAGGTTATGCTGCTGAGATCAAGTGGGAGGAAACCACAACCTATAACATTGGTTTGGACTTCGGTTTCGCCAATAACCGCATCAACGGTAGCGTCGACGTCTACCAGCGTAAGACCAAAGACCTTCTGAACGAAGTACCTGTGGCTTCTGGTACTAACCTGACCAACTACCTGCTGATGAACGTAGGTGATATGGAGAACAAGGGTATCGAGGTTGCCTTGAACTTCGTACCTATCGAGAAGAAGGATCTCCACTGGGAATTTGGTGTAAACCTTGCATACAATAAGAATAAGATTACCCGTCTGACAGCCAGCGACGATCCCAGCTACCTCGGTGTAGAGACTGGCGATATCTCTGGTGGTGTCGGTAACCACATCCAGATCCACCAGGTGGGCAACCCGATGAGCTCGTTCTTCGTATTCCAACAGGTTTACGACGAGGCAGGCAAACCGTTGGAGGGTGTTTATGTAGACCGCAACCGCGATGGCCAGATCACTGACGATGACCGCTATATCTACTATAAGCCCGATGCTGACGTGAACATCGGTTTCAACACAGAGGTAAGCTACAAGAAGTGGACGCTCTCTGCATCACTCCGTTCAAGCCTGGGCAACTACGTCTACAACAACATCGCCTCTAACACTGAGATGAAGGCCGACATGTGGACCAACAACTTTATCTGTAACCGTGTATCAACTGCGCCTTACACGAACTTCAACCAGGCTCAGTACCGCAGCGACTACTATGTGCAGAACGCTTCTTACCTGAAGCTCGACAAGGTGACGCTGGCTTACAACATCACAGACTGGGTACGTGTGAACTTCACCGCACAGAACATCTTCACTATCACCAACTACGACGGTGTGGATCCTGAAGTCGGAAACGGTATCGACAACAACATGTACCCCCGCCCACGCAACTTCATCATAGGTGCTAGCTTTAACTTTTAATTAATAGGAGGACAAGAATATGAAATTCAACATAAAGAAAAACGGAATTTATAGTTTTGCCTTTGCTACCGCCGTGTCGCTGACAGCATGTACGGGTGATCTCAACGTGACCCCTATCGACCCCAACCTCGACACCCCGGAGAATGTGCTCACTAGCACAGAGGCATACAATCAGATGCTGGCAAAGTGCTATTCGGGTCTGTCAGTAAGTTCACCCGACGGTGATAGCGGCGATCCCGATATTAAAGGTATCGACGGTGGTTTCGGTCAGTATCTGCGCGCCCTGTTCAACCTGCAGGAGCTGCCTACCGACGAAGCAGTCATCGGCTGGAATGACCAGACGCTGAGAGACCTGCACGGACTGCAGTGGACATCCAGCGATGTCTTCGTCAGTGCCTGCTACAGCCGTGTGTTCTACCAGATTTCTCTCTGCAACGAGGTGATCCGTCAGATTGATGCCTCTGGCAGCAACGATGCCCTCATGCAGCAGTATCGTGCAGAGGCTCGTGCCATCCGTGGCCTGAGCTATCTCCACGCCATTGATCTGTTCGGCAATGTACCTTTCACCGATGAGACCTCTGCTGTGGGTGGTGGTGCACCTCAACAGATGAGCCGTTCTGAGCTCTTCAACTGGCTCGCGAAGGATATGGAGGAGACAGCTGATCTGCTGCCTGCAAATCCTGAGAAATATCGCGCCGGCAAGGGTCTGTGCTATATGATTCTGGCCAAACTCTATCTGAATGCAGCTGTCTATACTGGCACAGCCAACTATCAGAAGTGTGCCGAGTACTGCCAGAAGGTAATCGACCTGGGCTATCAGCTGGAGTCTGCTGAAGACTACTGGAAGCTCTTCTGTGCCGACAACGACCAGATGCTGGGCACAGGCCACGAGATTATCTTCAGCGTCTATCAGGATCACATCAACACACAGGCATACGGTGGTACTACTTATATCATCAATGCTGAAGTTGGCGGTAAAATGGATTATTTAGCCTACGGTCTTGGCGGTAGCGGCTGGGGCGGTCTTCGCGTAACGCCGCAGTTCGTCGACAAGTTCGAGAGCGCAGACCAGCGTGCAAAGTTCTTCACCGACGGCCAGTCAAAGGAGATTATCGATATCGGCGACTTCTTCAGCGGCTATGCTTTCACGAAGTTCACCAACCTGAAGGCCGACGGCAGCATTCTGTCCGATGCCAACTCCTTCCCCGATACTGACTTCCCCGTATTCCGTCTGGGTGATGTCTACCTGATGATGGCCGAGTGTGAAGTTGTAGGCGGCGTAAGCTGTGGCGGTGTTGAGAAGTTCAATGCCATCCGTACCCGTGCAGGTGTCGATGCCATTGCAAGCCCCTCTAAGATGGATATCCTCAACGAACGTGCCCGTGAGCTGGCTTGGGAGTGCCATCGCCGCTCTGACCTCGTTCGCTTCGGTCTCCTCACCTCTGGTGACTACCTCTGGGCTCACAAGGGCATGAACAGCAATGTGGGTACACCGCATGCTGTCGACAGCAAGTACAACTTGTTCCCCTTGGCATCAAGCGACGTGACTTCAAACACCAACTTGGTGCAGAATCCTGGTTATTAATTCTTTAGTCGGATCTATAAAAAAGAAAAGAGATTATGAAAACAAGATATTTTAGTAGTGTGTTGTTTGCCGCTTTCGCCATGCTGTTCACAGCCTGCGACTCCGATCGCGACGACAACCCCACCCTCGGTCCGAATCACACAGCTACTGAGTTTGTGCTGAATACATCGGCCGTGGCTGACCAATACATCCAGCTCACGCCGGACAATACGGTGAACCTCACCTGGACGCAGCCCAACTACGGCGTAAATACCGTTGTCAACTACAAGGTACAGGTAGGACTGGTAGAGAATGGTAACACCAAGTGGAGTGATTTTCTGGAAACAGGCTTCACTTCCTGCAATGTGAACATCAGCAGCGAGGAGATTGCCAAGGCTATCTGTAAGCTCGACGGCTTTGCTACTGAGGACGACTATGTGGATATGGGCTTCCGCGAGATTGCCATGCGTGTGGCTGCAAGCATCCAGACCACCAGCTCACAGGTGATCGAGGGTACACAAATCCTCTCCAATGCTGTTTCTTTCAATCACATGGCCGCCTACTGCAATGTACCAACCAAGGGTACGCTGTGGGTGATCGGTTCTTGCTGTGGCTGGCCTGAGCCTTCACAGGGCAACAAGCAGACACTCGTCGACGGTGGCTGGTTCATCGAAGAGACAGAGATTGGCAGCAACGTATTCAAGGGTGTCGTAGACATGCCTGAGGGCGATCTGACCTTCCGCTTCTATGCCAAGCTGACCGGCTGGGACGGTGGCGACTCTTATGGATTCAAGGTTGAAGACGAGGCTACTGAGATCACACTGACCAATGGTGCATATTCCGGTAAGGGTATGACTGGTAAGGGCTCATGGTTCATTGCCGGATTCCCCGGTGGTAAGATGGAACTTACCGTCGACAGGAACAACAATACCGTCACATTCCAACTGCAATAGAATGATCGTTTAATCAAATGAATAAGAAGATGAAAAAGATTAGTTTATATATCATGGCTCTGCTCAGCACTGGACTCGTATCCTGTAACCAGGATTTCGAGACCATCTTCAGCCCGCAGACCAACCCGCAGGAGAGCCTACTCCAGGCTAGCGATGTCACTGTGGCCAACAATACGCCTGCTGTCATCAATCTTGCTGAATATTTTACTGAAGATGGTATTGCAAAGGCAATTCCCATCGGTGCTGCTACCGTGAAGGAAGGCGCCATGCCCGCCAACACCATCCTGAAGGCTGAAGTAGAATTCTCCAAGGATGCCGACTTCAGCAATTCAATTGTACTCAATGCCAACAGTCTCGATGGTTCTAGCGACATCTCTGTATCTGCATCACTGCTGCAGGATGCCTACTTCAATGAGATTACCCGCAATCCGGCAACCACCGACCTGTATATCCGCACGGTTCTCTATACCGTTACTGGAGGTACATCTGATGCTATCGTAGGCAAGCCCGGTGAGAACTACTATGCTGAGAGCAAAGTGCAGTTCACTCCGCTGAACAAGGTACAGATTTCTCCGGCATATTATATCATTGGCGGTCCTAACGACTGGGCTGGCTCGGCTGCTGAGAAGCCCATCAAATTCAACCACAGTGGTGCCGATGTCTACGAGGATCCTATCTTTACGGTTGTATTCGATGCTGCTGCCGAGGGTGACACCTGGTTTGCTATCGGTGACGACGAGGCTTGCGACGCTATCGGAGCCGGTGACTGGACCAAACTGTTCGGTATCGTAGGCGGTGACAGCCAGGCTAAGGAAGGTCGTCTCGACTACCGTTACAATCTGGGTGCCGACAACTCGTTCTGCGTACCTGCCGGAGCCAAGAAGATCAAGGTAACCATCGACATGATGAGCTACACCTTCAAGGTAGAGCCCGTAAGCATCGCTGATGCCTACTATCTCATCGGCGGTCCTGGTGACTGGAGCGCAGATGCAGCCATGACGATGACGTTCAACCACAGCAGCAAGGATGTGTTTGAGGATCCTGTCTTCACCTATACTTTCGATGGAGGTAAGGACATGTGGTTCGCCTTCGGCGACAAGGATGCGATCGATGCCGTGGCTGCAGGTGACTGGACGAAACTCTATGGCACCACAGGAGCCAGCGAGGATCTGACAGGTTCCTTCGACCGCCGCTATAACCTCGACGGTGACCACTCCTTCCACATCGACGGCTCTGCCAAGATGTATCGTGTCAGTATCAATATGGCTGATATGACCTACGAGATCAAGGAACTCAACTTCAACGAGTACATCTACGAGGCAGGTGTGAACAACGACTGGGGTGCTGTTGGACAGCCGCTCTACTGCGCTAACCAGGATGGCATCTACGCAGGCTTCTTCTATGCACAGGATGCTGACTGGAGTGAAGGTAAGGGTGCCTTCAAATTCACAGGAGCCTTCAACAGTTGGAATGAGGGCAACTACGGTACAGGCACCATCAACGACGACGGTCTCTCCGGCACGCTCATCGATGACGGCGGTTCTGGTAATGTCCTGGCAACACCGGGCTTCTACAAGGCAGAAGTCAATCTGGCCGAGATGACCTACAAACTCACGCCTATCACAGGCATCGGTCTCATTGGACCTGCGCAGGCTGGCGGATGGGATACAGACACCGATCTGACATACAACCCAGAGACTCGCGCTTGGGAAGGCACCATTGAACTGGCTGCCGACGAATTCAAGTTCCGTGCCAATGACGGCTGGGACATCAACTGGGGCGGTACGATAGACAACTTGACGCAGGATGGCCCGAACCTCAAGATTGAGACCGCTGGTAAGTATTTCATCCAGTTCTTCCCGATCTGCGAGACGAAGTCATTTGCAGTAATCACTGCTTCCGAGTAATACTACTCGATTCTACCCTGACCATTCCGAGGCGGGCTGCCCGAAAGGGTGGCTCGCCTTTCTCAAATCATCAAAATAGCTACACAACAACATGAAACGTTTCTCTTGCTTAATAATAACCACAATGACCGCCCTGTTGACCATGGCCCAGGGTTGGCCGGAGAACTACGGCGGCGTGATGCTCCAGGGGTTCTACTGGGACTCGTTCAAAGACACCCGCTGGGCCGTCCTCGAACAGCAAGCCAATGACCTCGCCACTTCTTTCGACCTCATCTGGATCCCCCAAAGCGGCAACTGCGGCTCGCAGTCCATGGGCTATGACGACCTCTGGTGGTTCAATGACTACAACAGTTCCTTCGGCAACGAAGTCCAACTGCGTTCGATGATCCAGACCTTCAAGACCGTCGGCCTCGGCACCATCGCCGATGTCGTCATCAACCACCGTCGCAACCTCTCCAACTGGGTGGACTTTCCCAAGGAGACCTGGAACGGTGAGACTTATGAGATGCTCTCTACCGACATCTGTGCCAACGATGATGGCGGTGCGACCAAGAAGTGGGCTACATCCAACGGTTACTCCGTCAGCGCCAACAACGACACAGGCGAAGGATGGGGCGGCATGCGCGACCTCGACCACAAGAGCGAGAACGTGCAGCGCATCGTCAAGGCCTATCTCAACTTCCTGCTCAGCGACCTCGGCTATGCCGGTTTCCGCTATGACATGGTGAAGGGCTATAGCGGATCCTATACCAAAATGTACAATGAAGACAGCAAACCACAGTTCTCTGTCGGCGAGTGCTGGGACAGCAGCAACACCATCCGCAAGTGGATTGACGATACAGAGAAGACCAGCGCCGCCTTCGACTTCCAGTTCCGCTACACCGTCCGGAACGCCTGTAACAACGGAAACTGGACCTACCTGAACCGTCAGAACGACGGCAACTGGCCACTCGTCAGTAACAACTACGATGGTGGCGCCTACCGCCAGTATGCCGTCACCTTCGTCGAGAACCACGATACGGAGTGGCGCTCCAGCAGTGCCCCACAAGATCCGATAAAGAAAGACACGCTGGCGGCCAACGCCTTCCTCCTCGCCATGCCTGGCACGCCCTGCGTATTCCTCAAACACTGGCAGGACTACAAACCAGAGATTAAGGCAATGATTGCCGCGCGCAAACTTTCAGGCATCAACAACAAGTCTGTTTATGAGAATATCGTCAGCGATGCGAAATACTTCGCCAACAGCATCGACGGCAAACTACTTGTGGTCGTGGGCGACGAGAAGCAATTCATGCCAGAAGGAGGCCTGTGGACGAAAATCCTCTCTGGCCATCACTACGCTTATTACCTTGCTAACACCATGGAGACAGCATGGGTCAATAAAGGCAGCGGTGACTTCACAGAGCCCTTCGACATTGAGTTAAAGGCTGTATCGAATACGGACGACGCTCAACTCGTCTATACCCTTGACGGCTCAGAGCCTTCCGCCACCAACGGCACTCCATGCCTCAGTGGCACCCTCCTTCACGTCGATGCCACCATGACCCTAAAGGTGGGACTGCTCGTCAATGGCGTCATCTCCGGCATCATCACCCGTACCTTTAATTATCAGGAGGCAGAGCCAGAGCCCGTCGTCGTCATCCCCGACTTCTGCACCGTCGCCGAGGGAGAGGTATGTGCCTTCTTCGAGGCACCAGCCGACTGGACCAACACCATCTGCTGCTGGGCATGGTGCGACTCTCCTTCTGAGAACTTCACCTATTCACAGAGAAAGAACTGGCCAGGCATCGACTGTGAACTCTTAGGCACGGCTCCCAATGGCAACAAAGTCTGGAAATGGACATGGGACGGCACGAAGCAAAACAACTCTTCTGCCACCCAGCCCCAAAAGATCATCTTCAACAACACAGGCCAGCCGCAGACAGAGGACCTCGACTTCACCCAGGCTGGCTATTACAACGATGAAGGCCTCCAGGGCGTTGTCACGACTACGGCCATCACAACCCCAAAGAATATTCAACGATCAAAGTCCAATGTTCAATGGTATGACCTTCAGGGTCGCCGTATGAATGGCTATCCCATAAAGAAAGGCGTTTATATCCACAACGGCAAAAAGGCCGTAATCAAATAAAGAAACCCGAAAATCCTGACGGAGAGTCTGCGGAGTAAGAGGCACCCGTCATAAGGGGCGCCAAGTTACACTGTAAGAGATGCCTAGTCACACAGTAAGGGATGCCTTCTATACCCCCATAGGAGACATCCCTTACTGTCGTACAAGGCATCAGAACGACTCGTGGAAGGCATCAGAACGAGGGTTAGAAGGCATCCCTATGAACGAACCCCCTGTTTTGCTATGTCGGGATAGCAAAAGAAGGAAAAACAATTATATGGAGAATTCGCATAATCTGGTCAACACCTAACAGATTCTTCTGAAATACCTTTGTACAAAGGGGATTTGAGATGTTAGGTGTTGGCAAAACACCTAACATACACCTAACAAACACCTAACATAACATCTAACATAACACCTACCTAGGTAACTTTATCGTCGCAAGGCAGAGTGATGATGAAGCAGGCACCAGTAATATAGTTGGTATCAAGGCTGACTTCACCTCCAAGTGAGTGTATCAGCCTGCGGCAGATGGGAAGTCCCAAGCCAACGCCCGTCTTAAAATCGTCTGCTTTCTGGAAGGTCTCAAAGATGCGTTCACGGTCTTCTTCCTTAACGCCACAACCAGTATCCGTCACCACGAAACGCAACTGACTACCCTGATGTTCACAGCACAGTTCTATATGTCCTAACTCCGTAAACTTGATGGCGTTATCCATCAGATGCGTCAAGGCTTTCTTCAGCCGATAGGTATTAGTACGGATCTTGAAATCGTCTGCCACGTTTGTCTCAAAGCGGAGTTCCACACCCGCTTTCTGCTTGCCTTTTGACTCCTCGACAATCGAACGGGCGATGCTATTCACCCACACATCAGTCTTTTCGCTGTCAGCAATAACGTCCTCACTTTCGCTCTTGGAGAGTTCTAAGAGTTCGTTGATGATAGAGGTAATCAGTTCCACATTGCTGGAGATACGCCTCTGCATGTCACGCTTTTCCTCATCGGAGTACTTACTGTCAGTCGAACATAACACCTCCGTGAATCCAGACACCGCATTCAATGGTGTACGGATCTCATGGCTCATGCTTTGGATAAAGGTGGTCTTCATGCGGTCAGACTCCTCTGCCCGGCTGAGAGCCGCCTTGAGTTCCTTGTTGCGAGCCTTGATCTTCTTCATCAAGCGACGACGGCCCATGATGTAAACAAACAGGAAGACCACCGTGAGAACCATCAGCCAATTAGTAAGGCGATTGACAAGTTTCCTGTTCGAAGCGGCCTCCTCACGGGTGCGAGACAAACTGGTTTCGGCCGATAATTGGTTGAAATTGGCATTCTGCACAATCTTGAAGATAGAGTCCATCTCAATAGAGCGGCGCCTCATGGCCATAAAGCCCTGGGTGATATCGCCCTTCATGGCATAGATAGTGATCACGGACAGCGAACTGTCGACGGCCAGATTGCCGGCATGCACCTTCTCCATCGCCTTCTCATACTCTTTATTGAAAGCGTATTTGGCCACCTCCATAATGTTATCATACCGATGGTTGAACTCTGGCAAGTCCTGATTCCGCAGATTATCGTACTGCTGCCAGACGGGAAAGAACCGATCTTTGTCGCCCATGTTGAAAAAGATGTATGCTTTGATAGCCAACGACATGGAGAGATAGTCGATGTTGTCTACCTCTCGGGCTGTTGCGACAGACTTGTCGACCCACGTCAGAGCCTCCTGAGGATTTTTCATGCAAAGCATCTCTGCCAGACGCAGATAGACGCGCATGGTGAACTTCACGTCACGGTCGCCCACCTCGTCGAGTGCCTGACTGAAGTATGCCTCTGCACGCCCAATGTCGCGGGTGCTGCTGTAGATATCACCATAAAGGCCTGTCGCCAGATAGTTGTAGTCGCTGGCCCCGTTCTCCCTGATCTCACGGTCCAGGGCCTCGGCAAACTGAATGGCACGATAGACCTGATTATGCCTGAGCGCATAGAAGCCTTTATTGCACAACAGTTTGTAATAGAGCATCATATAGCCTTTCTGATGCAGGTCTTTGGCATATTCCTCGGCAAAACTATAGAACTGATCAGGCTTACCATTCAAGAACAGGTGACGGAACATATCATACATATCCCTGTCCTTACCTTCCAACTCATCAACAGTCTTGTCTGCATAAACATTCATGGAGCCCACTGCCAGAAGGACTGCGACCAACAACAGTTTGAGATGAGACACCAGAGCCTTCCCCATACGGAGGACAAACCATGCGTGCATGGCGAGAGTAGACAGCCAGCCGTAGTGGCGGGTCATAATGCGGAAACGCTCAAGGAGCGACTCGCGGTGATGAAAGGTAGTCTGGCCTTCCTCGGTGTAGTTGGCCACGACCATGTGGAGATTCTGCATGGGGACATTCTCCTTGGCAGCCGCCTTCATGATACGGATACACCAGTCGACGTCTGCCGAGTAACGGTAACGGAGATCATACGGCGTGGCGATGGCAAAGTCTGCACGGGCGTAGAAAGCCTGATGACAGACGAGCATGCCATGACGGAAAGACTTCCACGTGAGTTGTTCTGGTGGTGACAGTCGACGATGATGGAGGAAACGGCCCTCAGCATCGACGATGTCCGTATCGCCATAGAGCACAGCGGGGTCCCCCTGTGATACAGAAGCAACAATCTTACTCACGGTATCAGGAGCAGGCAGAAAGTCACCCGCATTGAGAAAACAGACATAGTCTCCATCAATGGAACGAAGTCCTTTGTTCATCGCATCATAGATGCCGTGGTCTGGTTCCGAGGTCACCAGTACCTTATGCCCGTTGTCAGCCTCATTGGATTGTGAGATATAATCATTCACCATCTCCAAGGTCCCATCCGTCGAAGCCCCGTCGATGATGATATGTACGATGTCAGGATAGTCTTGCCGGAGCACGCTATCGAGCGTTCGCTGTAAAACTGTTGCCGCATTATAGGTGATGGTAACGTAAGTGATGACCATTTGTTTCGTTTATAGTTTTAAGTTGATTGTTGATTGTTTATAGTCTATAATGTTTTAAGGCCATGGCCTGCTCATACACATCGATATAGCGTAGAGCCACGCTCTGCTGGGAATAGTTTTGGGTCACCTTCCGCACACAGTCACGACTCAGTTCATCGCTTTTAGCAGACGTCAGCACCCACCGTATGCCGTTGGCCAAGTCACAGGCATTACGATACTCAGCCACATAGCCGTTGCGCTTATGGTCTATCTCCTCTGGGATACCTCCCACACGGAAGCCCACACAAGGCAGACCGCAGGCCATCGCCTCCATAATCGTGTTTGGCAGGTTCTCCGACAATGAGGGGAGCACGAACACGTCAGCCGCCTGATAGATTTCCACGATACGCCGTTCGTCGTTGACATAGCCCAAGGGGACGGCATCGAGCGAGAGTTGGGGTGCGACCTCCTCGGCATGTCCGCCCAGGATGAGGACGGTGACCTGAGGCAGGTCGTGCAACTGCCGGCAGGCCTCGATCAGATAGTCCATCCCCTTGTTCTCGTTGGTGGCACGCTGAGAGGCAAAGAGGATATACTGACGATCTTCCTTCAGCCCAAGACGCCGACGGGCCTCCATGCGGTCTCCCGGCTTATAGACATGGGTATCGATGGGGTTAGGGATGCTGGTGATCTTCTGCCCTTTCAGCAGTCCGCTGGCCTTGGCCTCACCTGCTAACCAACGGCTGCAAGCAACGAAAAAGATGCTCTCACCATCGAGCATACGCTCCTTCTTACGCCACACGCTGGTGGAGAGGTCGTTGTCTGAGCCTCCGCCAGGGAGCAGACGACATTGGTGACAGACGGAGGTAAAGTATCGGCATCCGAGTGTGACATGACAAAGTCCTGTGGCAGGCCAGATGTCATGCATCGTCCACACGACGGGCTTGCCTGAACGCAGAATCTTGCGGATGGTGCCTAAGGAGAGCATACCCTGGTTGATCCAATGGAGGTGGATGACATCAGCCTCCTGAAACTCAGGCAGACAGGTGATGTCTGATCCCGTGTTGGCCAGGTCGATCTCAAAGAGATGCTTACGAGAGAAGTGTAGTCGGCAATAGATGATGAAACGCTCCCAAAGGAAATTCCAATGAAGCAACGGCGACTTCGGCAGGGCAACGATGGTGAGCGAGTCGCTGAGCTTGTCGCGCACAAGCATCTTCGCCTTCACGCCATGGTTGTTGAGCGCCATCATCAGGCGGTTGGCCGCCACGGCAGCACCGCCCGTGCGATCGCTGGTATTGACAATCAGAACCCGCATCACGCCTCGCGTTTAGCCTCCTTCTCGCGGCGCTTCTGCTCCTTGCGAGCTTCCTTCTCACGACGCTTCTGCTCTTTGCGAGCCTCCTTCTCACGGCGCTTCTGCTCCTTGCGCAGCTCTTTCTCACGCTTGCGCTGCTCCTTCTGCAGCTTCTTCAGCTCCTTGGCGCTCTGCTTGGCAGCCTCGCGCTCGGTCTTGGCATCCTCCTTCGACTGCAGCGCCTCCTCGAGCTTCTCGCGGATCATGTCCTTGTCGAAGGTATAGACAAAGCCGAAGAGCCCCACGGAGAGCGTGTTGTCCTTGCCTTTGAGATGGACGGAGGTGGTATTGAAAAGATAGTAGTTGTTCTCCTTGAGCTTCGAGTTGAGCGCGGTCTCGACAGTCTTCACCACCACCCCGCGGCTGATCTCTGCCAGCACATTGTCGCCAAGACGATCCTTGGCCTCCTCGTCGACAAACTCCTCGATGGCCTTCATCATGGCCTCCTTGTGCTGCTCCTTGTCAGGGCGTGTCAGCGTCATGAGCACGGCAATCATCAGCACGATGAGAACGGAAACAAGTTTCTTCATACACCTATTTACATTATATATAATAAAACGACGGTGCAAAGGTAGTGCAAAAATTCCAATTTATCATCATTTTCGGGTAAAAACAAGTAAATATGCATTGTTATCGAACACAATCCATTGATTTAAGTCAAGAATAGTGGTTATTTATACACTTAATCGGTTCAAAATATTGTGGGAATCAAAAAATCGTCGTACCTTTGCATCGTCAAAAGGTTAATAGATTGTTTTAGGTTAGTAGTAATATTTATAGTTTTAGGTTTTTAGTTATTGG
>OCTW011566215.1_pt1 | contig 27915 bp, 26 predicted proteins | sample 1539671 | NCBI WGS metagenome assembly OCTW01 (sample SAMN02144230, study PRJEB22623) | gut metagenome | biome: sheep rumen | host: Ovis aries | place: New Zealand | reverse complement strand
TCCATGTCATAGGCGTAGGTGGTGACGTCCTTGCCGAACTTGTCCAGGATCGCATCCATCAGATCGTTTGCACAGATGAGATCCACTGTCGTGTATTTGGTTCCGAACATCCGGAAGCTTGTCTGAAGATGCTTCTCGAAATCAAAGTCTGCCGGGAAGGGAAGAGCATCCTCCTCCAGAATATCTGGACGCTTCAGTATCCGGTCCAGACGGAAGGTCCCGACCCTCTTGCTGTCGAATACACCGACCATGTAATAGAAGTCGCCGTTCCAGACGAGCTTGTGAGGGCTGAAGATCCACGGCTTTCCATCGTTGCGCAGCTTAGGTTCCTTCCGGACATCGTATTTGAAATACAGGAAGGATATCTTTTTCCCGGCATTGATGGCTTCGTTTATTCCGTCAATGATGAGGTAAATGCTCTCGTTGTCGTATTTGATCCGGTCCTCCGCAGCGATATTCCGCTTCAGGTTCTCCGCCTGGTTCCGGCCAGCCATCTTTGAGAGCTTGGCTACCAGTTCCTCGCTTTTCTTCTTGGTGATGAACTTGGAGGATTCCACTGCATCGATCAGCAGCTTGATCTCCGCGATATCATACTCGCGGCTGATCAGGTTATAACGTTTCTGGGAGGACATCACTTCCTGGATCTCCATGCCAAAAGAGCGCAGGGCAGCCACATCGGCAGGGATCGTCTGCCGGTGGACCTTGAAGCCGTGTTCCTTTTCGAGGATCTCCATTAACTCAGCAGTGGTCAGATAATGATCCTCATCAGTACGTTCATATAGTATTTGAGCCAGATATAACGGGCGGAGTTTTTGGTCTTTGTCCATATGTTCAAGCCTCTTAATTATGCGGACAAATCAAAATGCTCTACGGCAATCTGATTTAGTTGGCTTACAATTTCATCAAAGTCACAATCAAGGTTCAGCGTTTTAACAGATATTCTATTTCCACTCATCTTGTAGGTATTATTTGGCAAGATCATTTCATCTGTCCGGGCATAAAGTAGCATTCCAGAGACCTCATGTGGAGTATCACCCAGCTCCGCTTCCTTATTCTTCACGTAGGTAAAAATCTGATAAAGGTTGCCTGAGTGTAATGTGCGAACATCATACTGCGCCTGCGTAGTGTGAGAATAGTATTTCGCATCGATGATTAACACCCTGCTTTTGTGTGAAAGCATGATATCGGTCTGCATAACAGGAAGCATTTCTCCCATGCTGTCATCCAGTGCCCAGGGGATCTGCGATGCGTTAGCCGAGAGCTGTGGAAACTCTTTGCGGTAATACTCGAGGATGAATTTCTCGTAGAGTCGGCACATGCGTTGCTCATCCAAGAAATCCATGAGTCGGGTCGTACCGTCAGTATTCGTTTGCAACAGTCCCTTGACGACCAAATAACAGATTGATATCAGCATCCGGTAAGTCTGGTTGTTCCGGTTATACTGGATCTTCCAGTTTATAGTGTGGATATCAAGCAATTCCACGTTGCCGAAGAACACCAGCAGCTTCCGCAGCTCCTTCTTCCTGGCTTTGGCGATATCCGCGTGCAGCAGAAGCTCCATAGTCGTTTTGACGATCCGATTCATATAAGAGTTTTCCGAGAAATCATCATACGAGCAAACAAGCTGCCGCTTTAGCATGCTGCGCGTTTTAATAGATTCTGATATCTCAATCCTTCCACGCAACGACGATAACGATACCGAGTTCTCTATATAATCCCGTCCAAGGCCGCGCTTCAGCTGCAATGAGACGCCTTTTGACAGAATGGCGGCACATAGTTCTGCCACATTATCAAATTGTTCAGTCTCAATGTTCTTGTAGCCTTGTTCGTTTAAGATCTGAAAGGCATACGAGAGCATATAGTAGATATTCCGAATCGGTATCACTTAATGGCACTCCTTAAATTGCTGGTCCAGTCTTTGACCTTAACGGGTTCGTCAAACCAGTATTCCTTCAAAAGCGGAATCAACTCGTATTCCACAATCCCGGAAAGCGCTTGATCGGTGGCTTTTTTCAGGTTGCAGAAGTAGCTGTGTCCGATGCAGAAGCCCTCACCAAGGGATTCGTCTGCTGCGATGGCTGCGTTCAGATTGTCTACGCAATTGATGAGGCGGTCGAACTTCTCACTGGCAAGCCCCATCCGGTATTCTCGGAAGCCATCTGTATCAAAACCGGGCTTCATTTCAAAGAAGGCAAAGCGCCTGCGCAGCGCGTAATCCAGCATCGCCAAACTACGATCTGCCGTGTTCATCATGCCTATGATGTAAACGTTGCTGGGAACAGAGAACTTTTCGTCTGAATATAACAGCTGAAGCTCTATACCGCGCTTGTCACTTTCTATCAGCATAAATAGCTCGCCAAAAATTTTGCTTAAATTACCGCGGTTGATTTCGTCGATTATAAAGAAATACTCGTTCTCGCTGTCGATCTCGGCATCCTTGCAAAAATTGTAAAACGCGCCGCGTTTAAGCTCAAATCCATTTTCTGACGGACGGAAGCCCATAATGAAATCTTCATAGGAGTAGCTCTGATGGAACTGTACCATCATAACTCGGTTTGGATCCTTAACACCCATCATGGAATAGGCCAACCGCTTTGCTGCAAATGTTTTCCCGACACCTGGTGCACCTTGCAGAATAACATTCTTTTTGTTCCGGACAAGCGCTACCAAAGTGTCATAGCTGTCTTCATCCATAAATACTTCTTCAAGGAAGTCTTCTGCGTCATAGGCGGGATATTCAATTACCTGGTCTTCTACATCATCGATCGCATCACTTGCAAACATAGCGTTTAGCTTTTCAACATAATCTGTGTATGCTGTGATATCGGTCAGTGTCTTCATAACAGCCTGGCCGGGATGCTCCCATTCGCCCTTGTGGGTCCATTTTACCTTGCGAACATTTTTGTAATGCTTACGCTCAGGATCGAATTCGTAATCAGATTCTACAATCCCTCTGCCGATTACAAGATGCATCCCTTTCTTGGCAAAAATAACATCCCCAGGCTTCATCTCGTGAACAAATTGCCATGTGGCATGGGCGGCCATCTTGTATGACAGCGAAGGATCAATATGTTCCTTCATTGCTGCCTTCATGTCATCCTTGCTGCTATAGACACTTAAGTCTCCAATAGCATCCCATCCGATTGCCATGAAGCCTTTTGCATAGCATTCATCCCAAATAGTTGCCCCATCTCCAGGAGAGTAGATCCAGTAACGAATAGCTTTGACGCCTTCATCTCCCAGTCCTGTTTCTGAATTCACTCGTTGTACAGAGGGCTTTCCATCTACGTATTTCCATGCCATCCTGCCCAGATAGAAGTCGTCCATGGTCTCGATTTCAGGGAGATCTGCTCTTATATTCCTATTGAAGTAGAAATTAAGTTGATGGCAACGCATTCCGTCTTTGTATTCGTCGTAATGAAACGTGTCCATTAACTCCTTCAGCACGGAAAATGACCCTATAGAAAGATATTTCTTGGGGAAATACAGACACAGAAACTTTGTGAGAACCATCGCCATGCCCTGAAGTAAGGGATAGTCTTCCAATACAAGAGGATGATCGGAAGAGCCAGATTCCGAAAGGAACTTCCACAGCTCGTTTCGGAACTGTGGCCAGAAATCAGCGATATTTTCGATGATCGTATTTCCATGTTTATAACACTGTTCCGTCTTATTGTAATATACACCGTATTTTTTAGAGCTTCCGCCACCAATACCAAACCCTGTATGCTTGTATTTTCCGAACTCGATCAAGTAGCAGAGACTGTTCTTTGACTGCTCTGTTCCAATGCAATATTCATCTATTGAAAGCTCTTTAAGCCGCGACAAAGGATATTCAGAAAGGAAAGCTTCACGTTCCTTGATCGCTGTTTCAATAGACTTTCGTTCTACATCCACATGGGATTCGAAAAAACTCTTAAATTCTGTGATTTGGTCTTTGGTTTCCATTTGCTCCCTCACATTCTTATCTCTCATCAGTTTTCTGGAGTACAGATCTTTTACTTCAAATACTCATGTGCAGCGATCCCGTGATAGACTCTACCATCAGCTTTTGCCACTGCAAATCCAGCATCATTCATGCTAAACTCGTCAGATTTCCGCATGAAATGCCATCCATTAGAAAACTCTATGACTTTATCTACCTGTGGATCAACCTTCTTGGCAATCTTCCAAGCTTCGTCAAGCGTGTATTCACCGTAATGAGCAGCCGATTCTGCCACCATCTGTAACTCCGGTTTCTCAAAACTGTAAACAATCGGTGCTGGCGCCGCATCCATATTATCAGTCCACATCTCACACTGGCTGATAACGGTACTGATAGCTTCCTCATAATCCTCAGGCGGATACTTATATTTCTTCAGCAGCCGCTTGACCATTTTCCGCATGGTTGCCCTGGCTGTTTCTTTCTTCTGCCAGTCTATGGTGCGATTCTTGCGGAGCATCTCTGTAAGCTCACGTGTAAGAGCAATAAGTTCGTTGTTCTGATAGAAATCCTGGATATGTTCCGGCTTGGTCAATGCATCGTAGAAAGCAAGTTCTTCTTGGGTAAGGCCAAGCTTCTTCCCGTTTTTATAGAGCTGAGTTATTTCCTCCGCAGCCTTCAATAGCTCCTTGATAACTTCTTCGTTGGTAATCAGGCCATTGTAATATGCGTTCATCAACTTGGTGATCTTCTCAGAAAACTTCTCAGACTGCACGACATTGGTCCGCTTATAGATAGCAACCTGCTCCGCCATCAGCTTCTTCAGAATCTCAACCGCGATATTCTTTTCCTTCATCCGGGAGATTTCATCCATGACTGCGGGATCAAACAGGTTGAAATTCTCACCAACAGATTTACTGTCAAACAGGCTGATGACGCCTTCACTCTGCACACTTGCCTTCAGGAGTTCATTGATCTGAGCATTGATCTCCTTTAGCGAAAGGGTTTTGCCTCCGGTCCCGCCATAAGTGATCTTTATAACAGTGGATCTGACAGCCTCCATATAGGCAGCCTCATGCCGCTCTTGATCCGTCACCATACTGGAGCAGAGGGAGTGAGACTGCTTCAGAAGCATTGCCTCTTTCAGGAACAAATCCTTGCGATCCGGAGCATGAGGATCCAAGACAAAGTTCACGCCGCCAGTGACGGCCTTTGCCATTGCAAGAGGTGAGCCGCCGAAGAATGCGCTGAAATTGTATCCATGAAGCAGATCTTTGCAGACCTGCAGCTTTTCCTTGAACTTCGGATAGGCAACCAGAGCGATGTTCATGTCACCGTACTTGGACTGATCGCGCTTGGTATATTCCTTCATGGCTGCCTTCAAGGCTGACGCAATACCGACGTAGTCTACAATCAGGCCGCCTTCCTTGTCTCTGAAGACGCGGTTTACACGAGCTATCGCCTGCATCAGGTTATAGCCATGCATCGGTTTATAGACATACATTGTAGCAAGAGAGGGAACGTCAAATCCGGTCAGCCACATATCGACAACTATAGCGATCTTCATCGGATCGTTGTTGTCTTTGAACTTCCTGGCCAACTCTTCCTTGTGAGACTTGGTGCCAATAATCTCTTTCCAGTCTTCCGGATCGTTATTGCCGCCAGTCATGACGACACCAATCTTTTCATTCCATTCCGGACGCAGCTCCAGCAGTTTCCGATAGATCTTCATGGCAATCGGTCTGGAATAGGCAACGATCATCGCCTTACCGGTAAGAAGGTTTGCTCTGTATTTTTCATAATGCTCTACAATATCATTGCAGAGGGAGTCAATCGTAGAATCCGCGCCAAGAACGCTCTCCATCTGTCCAAGCATTTTCTTGCTCTTTTCGATGGTAGCTGCATCGGACTGCTGCTCAAGAATATCGTATGTAGAGTCAATCAGCGCCAGGGTATTTTGATCCAGTTTCAGATGAACAACACGGCTCTCATAATAAACCGGGCGAGTTGCACCATCCTCCACCGCCTGGGTCATGTCATAGATATCAATATAATCACCAAAGACTTCTCTGGTATTACGATCCTTGGAAGAGATAGGCGTTCCGGTAAAGCCGATGAAAGTTGCATTAGGCAGAGCCTCATGGATAATCAATGCATTACCGACAACTGTTCTGGCTTCCTTTTCGCCCTCTTCATTTTCAGAGATGACAATCCGCTCATCAAAGCCATACTGGCCGCGATGGGCCTCATCTGCCATAACTACGATATTTCTGCGTTCGGACAGTGGACGTTCACCGCGCTCAAATTTGAACATCGTGGTAAAGATAATGCCGTTGGCCTCCCGGCCATCCAGCAAAGATTTCAGATGCTCTTTACTCTCGGCCTGAACCGGTGTTTGCCGGAGGAAGGCAGCGCAGTGAGCAAACTGAGCATAGAGCTGATCATCCAGGTCAATGCGGTCCGTCATCACTACAATCGTGGGGCTATCCAAAGCTTCCTGCAGCAGATGTGCATAGAAGACCATAGAGAGGGACTTGCCACTGCCCTGGGTATGCCAAAACACACCGCCCTTACCATCGGTCCTTGTAGCAATCTTTGCTTTTTCGATAGCCTTCTTGACCGCAAAGTACTGGTGGTAGCCTGCAAGAATCTTTATGCTCTGCTTCCCATCGTGAGAGAAGAGAATGAAGTTTTTCAGAATGTCCAGCAGACGATCCTTCTGGAACATTCCTTCATAGAAAGTATCAAATGCTGCGTAGGCAGTATTCTCATAATCGCCATCCTTGGTCTTCCATTCCATGAAGCGATCAAAACCTGATGTGATGGTACCGGCTTTATTGGTGGAAAGATCACTGATGACGCAAATAGCGTTATAGTAGAACATCGAGGGAATGTCCTGCATGTAGTTGCGAATTTGGTTGAAGGCGTTCTCCGCGCCGACTTCATCCTTGGAGGGGCTCTTCAGCTCCATAAGTACCAAAGGAAGGCCGTTGATAAAGAGAATGATATCCGGCCTGCGATTGTTCCCGTTTTCTAGGAAGGTAAACTGATTTACTACATAGAAGGTGTTGTTCTCTGTCCGGTTATAATCAACCAGCTTCACAATCGAAGACCGTTCTTCACCCTTGACATAGGACTTGACTGTGACGCCATTCTGAAGGTAATCCATGAAAGCCATGTTCTTCTGAACCAGGCTGCCGGAATCAAAGTTCTTCAGTTTTGAGATCGCATTTTCAATAGCATCTATTGCAAGACCTTTATTGATCCGAACAAGGCTGTCCCTCAGAACTGAATCCAAGAGAGAGCTGCTGTAATCCCGATCCATATCAGGAGCATAGATATGGCCGTAGCCCATATTCTCTAATAATTCAATGACAGCCTGTTCAAAGGTGTCTTCTGTAAACAAACTTGGCATTGTCTACCTCCTACATGTCATCAGGACTCATCTGTCCTTTAGTTTCTATATGCGATAGGCTTTACAGCCTTAAACGAGAATTTAGCGGCTTAGAGCTCCAGCTCCGAGACATCCAGTTCACCCGACATAAGACGTGGTAAAAGGCTGTCTCTGAGGGCCGATAAGTTCTGGATCTCATCAATATTTGCCTTCGTTTGCATCCTTATGGCATGGAGTACAGAACCGATTTTTAACTGCTCCGCCATTGGTGGAAGCAAAAAGGTGTACTTCTTGAAATCCTTAAGGACTATTCTCGGCAATGCAGAACCAGATACATAGTTATCTCCAACGTCCTTCCTGACAGAAGGCTGCTTAAGGAGATAGAGGAGGATTTCAGGCATGATGATTTCTGTATTAGGTCTAAAAATGGCGATTGAAGAAAGGATAGCTTCTTCTTTTTCTTCTGAGCATATGAAGATCTCTTTCAAATAGCTGCCATCTTTAGCTACCAGGATATCATTAAGCCTTGGAACACAATCGTTTTTCTGCATCTTATGGAATTCTTCCTCTGTTATATGCTTGCAGGAAGAAGAATTGAAACCGTAGGTTTCCATATCCTTTACTGAATACATGGGGTATGGAGCGCCTGGAGCATCAGCTGGACTGTAATGCGATCCATCAGTTATGCGAGCGCATACATCGTCTAAGGAAACCTTGGTCCAGCTAGAGGGCGCCGCACCGCCGTAAGGATCAAAATCCATAAAATTATGACGGAAAAGCGCCAGGGCTTGCTGCTCTAAATTCTCGTTTATCTTCTGATTGACCTTAATTTTCTCATCTATTATTTCAAGACTACCAGCTATCTTATCTTGATATTTCCTTTCCAGGAACGGAAAATCAATTTGCTCAAGGATGTTCTGATTTAGTGATGCCATCGTAGTTCCATGAGAACACATTGAAACCATAAACGCCTTATGCTTATTTGTTAAAAAATAGTAAGAAAGGAATCTAGGATTAATATCTGCAGTTTCAACCCTTAGCCTAATACAGTCTGATCCTTGCATCCATCCATCAGACTCATCATCTATGTATGCATGACGATCTACAGCCCCTTTGCGACCAAAAACTATATCACCTTTTTTAAGAAGGTGGATTCGCAAACGCTCAACTGTATTGGAGCCTACATGGTCTAGCTTTGCAGAGGAGACAGATCCATATCCGAGGTTCTTAACATTCAATACAGGTGTTCCAGATTCCTGGTATTCGGAAGCCTTCAGCTGCGTGCCAAATGGACCAGTCTTTATTGTAATAGCTCCTTCTTGTACCAACTTTCCGATTTGCATGGCGCACCTCATCCTATATATTTCCTATGAGCCATTTTCACATTGCTCTGTTTGACCATTGCGTACTGCAATGTCGTATCTATTCTTTGATGTCCAAGGAGCCGTTGAAGCTGCTCAATAGGCATTCCCTTATCAATGGCCATCGTCGCCAGTGTTCGCCGAAACTTATGCGGATGAACCTTCGAGATGTTCAGCTGCTTGCCCATTTCGCGGAGCCGGTGCTCGATACCGCCAATCTGTATCCGCTCATGCGGCGCTCGTAATGTAACGAAGAGCGCCGGGTTATCATCTGTCCGACTACCGAGATACTCCTGCAGATGCAATTTCGCTCTGGCGTCGAAGTAAACGATCCGCTCCTTGTCACCTTTACCGAACACTACGCACTCCCGCTCAGCAAAATTGACATCGGCCCGGTTTAAACGTACCATTTCACCGACACGCATTCCGGTTGATGCCAGCATATCGATCATTGCCAGATCTCGCAGTTCTTCACAGTTATCTCTCATCTTCTCCAACTCTTCATCGGAGTAGGTCTCTTTGATACTGCTCGCCGTCTTCACCTTATGAATGCGGCGTACTGGACTCTTGATGATGTAATCCTCATCCTCAAGCCAGGAAAAGAAACTGGAGAGAATGCGACGGATATTGTCAATGGTCACTCGGCTTGATTGGTTCTTGCTCTGATACTCTGTAAGATAAGTCCGCAGATCTTCAGTAAGAATATGACGGACATTCTTGCCAAGAGCAGATACCATTGCGCCAATCGTGGTCTGGTAATACTTCAGCGTCTTCTCCGAGCAACCCTCAATCCGCTTGGCGGCTATGAACATTGCTATGAGGTCATTGCTGTCGTCCTTCTCCGGCTTAATCTCTTTGCCGGTCACTTCGTAATGAAAGAGCGTTTGCTCCATCACTTGTTTCAGCTGCTTCAGCTGCGCATTGTCGAGGACTGACAACATGAGTTGCATGACCTCTGCGATCAGTTCGTTTTTCATTGTCGTTTCTCCTTCATTTTGTTATTCCAGAGAACGACATCAACGGCAGTTCCGTTGGTGGTACTCCCGCCGTTGGTAGGAGTTTATAAACGAGAATTTACAGGAGCAAGCACAAGCGATCTATCATTATATGATCATCGAAAATGCGGATGCAGCATGGACTCCTGGTGTCTTGTCTGATATTGCCGTAATCACCATGGGGCAGTCGCCCAAAGGAGAGTCCTACAACGAAGACGGCGTCGGTACTGTTTTCTTTCAAGGACGGGCTGAATTCGGCTTCAGATTTCCAACACGTAGGCTTTATACCACGGATCCTAAACGTATGGCCCAGGCGAACGATGCCCTTATGAGCGTCAGAGCTCCTGTTGGTGATATGAACGTAGCCTATGAGGACTGCTGCATCGGTCGTGGTCTTGGTGCGATTCGTTCCAAAGATGGCCACCAGTCCTTTGTCCTTTACACAATGTTTGCTCTGCGTGAGCAGCTGAATGTGTTTAACGGAGAGGGTACTGTTTTTGGCTCCATAAACCGCGATGCACTCAATTCCATGCCGGTTGATATTCCTCCAAAAGGGATCATGGATCAGTTTGAGGATATCGTTGCACCGATGGATGCAGCCATACGGAATAACTACGATGAAATCTGCCGTTTGCAAGCTATGCGTGATAGCTTATTGCCCAGGTTGATGTCCGGCGAACTGGACGTTTCCGACATCGACCTTTAGGCCGCTAAATTCTCGTTTATAGCATTATTGATCTCCTCTTTTTTCCTAATGGTCTCAAGAATACCAACTATTCTTTCTTGATCAATTACAGCCGGAACCTCAATCTCTATTTCTTGAAATGTTGTAGAGGCTCTTGCCAAGGCAGGAACACCCACTTGAGATGCATTAGAAAGTAACTTATGCTGTCCCTTTCTTGTATGGAAATAGTAGACCAAGTACTCCGGCAGGATTCGCTGATTGCATCTCACTCGAAACTGACTCTGCGAAATAACATATCTATCATGAAGCGATGTCTTGGGAATAAAAACAATTTGTCCTAATGTACCTCGATGAGTAATAACCACATCGCCTCTGTGCGCATTCGCTCTTCCCAAAGAGTCTGCTTTTTCTTCTGTGACATACCTAAACGAATTCTCTTTTAAAACGTAACCATCTAAGTTACTGCCGTTCAACACGGGGATTCCCGTATCAACAAAACACTCAACTTTGATATTGGAGCCGAAGGGCCCCATAGAGATTTCGGATATAAGGTCTTTGATTTTTGCAGTCTCAAATCTCATAACCGATTGCCCCCAGTTTTCTCCGTATCTCATCCTCAAGCTCATGAGATTTTTCAAACATCTCAGAGAGCTCAGAAGTCAGCCTTGCCATTTTTTCTTCAAACGGTTCGCCATCGTCTTCCTGCTCTTCAATGCCAACATATCGCCCCGGCGTCAGAATATAATCCTGCTTGGCTATATCTTCGGTGGATACTACAGCGCAGTATCCCTTCTCATCTTCGAGACTTCCATCAACAAAGCTCTTGTAGGTATCAGCTATTTTCCGAATATCATCCTCAGTCAGTTCCCGGAGTTTGCGGCTGACCATTGTGCCAAGCTTTCTTGCATCGATGAACAGCGTCTTGTCCGGCTGCTTTTTCTGCTTATTTAGGAACCAGAGAGAAACCGGGATCTGTGTCGTATAAAACAGCTGCGTCGGCATCGCAATGATGCATTCCACGAGATCTGCATTGATGATGTTTTTCCGGATCTCACCTTCACCACCAGACTGAGAGGAGAGAGAACCGTTAGCAAGAACCATTCCGATCTTTCCTGCCGGAGCCAAATGGTAAATCATGTGCTGCAGCCAGGCAAAGTTCGCGTTTCCTGCAGGGGGCATACCGTACTGCCAGCGGACATCGTCTTTCAGTTTATCAGCGCCCCAGTCAGACAGATTAAACGGGGGATTCGCCATAATGTAATCCGCTCTCATCGTCGGATGCCTGTCATCCAGAAATGTGTCTGCCGCGTAAGTTCCAAGATCTGGCTCAATGCCACGGATGGCCAAATTCATTTGAGCCATCTTCCATGTTGTCGGATTTGAATCCTGACCGTAGATTGCAATGTTGTTGATGTTGCCGCTGTGACTCTGAACGAATTTTGCAGATTGCACGAACATGCCGCCGCTTCCGCAGCAAGGATCGTAGACACGGCCCTTGAACGGCTGAAGCACTTCGACAAGGGTACGTACGACACAGGAAGGAGTAAAGAACTCTCCTCCGCGTTTACCTTCCTGTTCAGCAAACATGGAAAGGCAGTATTCATAAGTTCGTCCAAGAATATCTTTTTCATCGCCGTGCTCAATCATCTGAACATTGGTGAAAAGATCGACAACATCTCCAAGACGTCGCTTATCCAATTCAGGACGAGCGAAGTTTTTCGGCAAAATATCCTTCAGCCGCTTGTTCTCTTTTTCAATAGCACGCATAGCATCATCAATCACAACTCCGATTTCCGGGGTATGAGCCTTTGATGCGATTTCGCTCCACCGCGCTCCGACAGGGACGAAGAAAATGCCTTCAGAAGTATACTCATCAATATCTTCTTCAAAGCCATCTCCTTCATCAACCAATTCCTGGTATTTCGCCTCGAAGCGGTCCGAAATATATTTCAGGAAGATGAGGCCAAGGACAACATTTTTATATTCTGACGCATCCATGTTGCCACGTAGCACACAAGCCGCATCCCAGATCTGCTTCTCAAATCCGATATCTGCAGTGACTTTTTCTGCCATGATATTTATTCCTCCTCAATGACTTCCATCAAATCCCCAATATCGCAATGAAATACCTTACACAGACGGAGCATTACCTCCATCTGTACCGGCTCATCGTGGTTCAACTTGGACATCCAATAATTACTGATCTCTGCAGCTCTGGCCAGATCGCCTTTCTTCATTTTGTTCTGCCTTACAAGGTTCCAGAGCTTGTTATAACTGACTGCCATTGACAACCCCCTGTTCGTATGAAACATAGTTGGTGTTGCTGTAGTACCTGATTATATCGTCGAAATCCTGCAGGTCCTTCAGAATACAATTCAACAGTTTGAATTATACACAAAATCACGCACATTTTCAAGATTCAATATGTGATGGAATGCCATGTTGACGGTTATAAACATCAAGAGAAGCCATTTTTGCCTTCTTCACTACTTGGCAAGCAGTGCATCTCCATCCATAAAGTCTTCCGATGCGCTTGCATGTTGGGGATTCCCAAACCCTTTTTCACACTTCGTGTGGCTACGCGTTTTTGCAAAACGCTATTTCTCTTCAACATCATCCTCCAGAAAGCAAAAAGACCCGGAGCCAGGCACCACCGAAAGTGATGTCTGACTCCGGATGTTCTTTTACCTTTTACTCTGTGACGCGTGGACTACAGAAACGTTTTTTGAGATTTTTTAAAAAATTTTTTGCGAGATTTTTGATCTCTGCAGCCTTTGGCTGGCGCGGTTTCCAACACATTCTTACACAAGAAAGCTACAAAAATGCATGCAATCTGTTTCTTCACAAAACAAAAATCACTTGCTATAATCTCCGCAACCTGGAAGGAATCGGTCATATTTGCTCAGTGAACTTTTTCAGATTTCTGCCGTTCCTTTTCCTCCTGGGTTTCCGCTCCATACAAAACAGAGAGGTTTCTCTCTGCAATCAAATATTCCTGCGCTTCATCCCGGGCTTTCCTGTATTCAGCATAAGCCTGTTTCTTTGAAGCCATAAGATCAGCATACTCCGAGTTCAGGTCTTTGACTTTCGGAATCTTCTTTACGCCAAGTTCATTGAAAGCATCCTTGGCTGCTTTATGAAGTGTCAGTTCTTCACGGTGAGCTTCGAAAAACTTTTTACTGTATCCGGCTTTCCGATACTCTTCGTAGGTGGTTCGTGTTTTGGAATAATTGATGATGTGTTTTTTGAGTGTCGCAATCTCAGCAAGCCTTGCTTCAGATGAACGAATTGAGGAAAGCAGCTCATCGCGGGCTTTCACTTTTTCTTCCGCGAGAGAAGACAGCTGAGCGAGATTTCGGACTTTGTGATCTCTTGCAAAAACCATCGCTTTGGATCTCTGCTGAAGATTATAAAGCTTCACCCAGCGTTCATAGGCAGGACCTTTTTCTTTGACTCTCTTGTCAATGTCAATATAGAGATTGAAGGATCTTGTCCTGTACTCTGCAGAGGGCTTTACTGGTTTCCTGTTTTCTGCGGTTCTTGTTCCGGAAAGAATTTCTCGCACATCACTTTCCCGGTATCCTTCCGGAAGGGAAGACAGGCGTATAAAGCGTTTCTGACCTTTACCCTTAACAGCGATGTGTGCTCCTGTTTTGATCTCGTATCCGGCAGTCCTCAATTTTTCAAGAAATGCGTTCATGTCTTGAGGTTTACGGGACAGGATTTCATCGATCTTCTTACAGATCTCATCGCGAAAGTTGGTCTTTTCCGGAAACTCGGTACGCTTCTTTCTCTCATCATAGGGAACAGATTCAATGACGGAAAGGTTATGTTCCATGCAGACGAGATCACTGATTTTCTGAAGAGCAAGACCGGAGAAATAGAAGTTCCGGAACTTTCTGCTGCCATCCATCGCAGTGGAATTGAAAACGATATGGTTATGAATATGGGCCCGGTCTGTATGGGTTGCTACGATGAATGAGTATTTCCCTTTGGTAAACCGAAGCGCAAGCTCCTGACCAAGTTTGTTGGCATCTTCCGGGGTGATCTCTCCGGGTTTGAAAGACTGCCGGATCTGGTAAGCAATAACATCGCTGCTTCTTGCCCTTCCGGTTTTCTGAGCATACAGACGTTTCTGCAACATGAATTCCTCATCGACTGTCATGGGATCGCAGCAGTAGGCAGTGACTAATTCGCCTTTTTCTGTTTTCTCAGGGTTCTTAGCGTAGTCCGTTCGATCACTGAGACTCGAAGAAACGCTTTGTCCCTTTCTCGCATGGAGCGCTATCAATCTTGTTGCCGCCATTTGTTCACTTCCTTTCCATCGGCTTTTATTTTTAGATAAGAATAACGCAAATCGGGGGAGGCCCTGATGTGCGTTAGAAATAATTACATAAGGAGGGATCTATGAGACCCGAAAGAATTACTATTGATGAAGTTCTGGAGATCTTTGCTGATTATCTGGAACAGGCAAAAGACTTTGAAGTTGTGAAGACCAAGAAGATGGGTATGCTGACTGTCTGGGATGCTTCAGATGAGAAAGATCGATCATTTTTGTCAGTTGAGCCGGTCCAGGACGTTGATGATCTGATTCAGCAGATTCTCTGGATAGAGATCTCAGATTGTTACTATTCCGAAGATCACGATATGCTCGATCCATGTGACTGCGATGAGGCTGTTGAAACACTTGTCTATAGCAGAATGAAGCCTCGCCTTGAAAAGCTTCCCTGGAAGTGGGATGGATTACTTGAAGAATTCTTTGCAGATCCGGATCGGCATAACTGAAAAAGCTGCGGCACAGAGAAAAATCCCTGTGCCGCTTTCCCGTTACTGAACAGCTGCAAGCCTGGCGAGAATCTCCTTGGATGTCTCCCAGATTTCCTCCTGCTTCTGCTGCATATCACTGATTTCAGCGCCGTAGATGTTTCCTGTGGAGTTCGCCTGCTTGGCCATCTGGTTCAGGTTATTGGTCGCATTCCTTAAAAGACGGATCATCTCATGAATATCCGCCATATCAAGTTTTAAGATATACCCGTCCAGCGCCATCTTACGGACAAATGCACTCCGGTTAATAACTCCAGCTTCACTCATCCTTTGCGTGAGAAGATCATATTCCTCCGGGGTCCAAAGAATGTGCATTTCCTGAGTTCGGTTAATCATGTTCGTGTCAGCACCTCCTCTTCACGAAACAGGTGAGGCCGATGCCTCTTCGCTGCTTCTCTTGCTGCCTCTTCCTGCCTTGTTTTCAGTGCTTCAAGGACAGAACTGCGTTCATCTGAAGCTGCAGAATCCTTTGCCTGCTGACGTAAAGCCTCCGCTGGATCCGGCTGCGGCATGTTGTTGATGATGCCGTCAAAGTTGTTGTCGTTCTGTTCCACGGCATCCTCCACGGCGCGAAGGGCAGCTCTTTGCGGATCGCGTTCGGGGAAGCGCTCCGGATGCAGGATGATTTCCACACGGTCAGAAACCTGCGGATCATCAAACACGACGCCATTCAGCCACTCCTCGCACTCATGCCAGCCGCCCATAGTCATTACGTTGCCGTAAGCACCATAAAAGCGGAGGTTGTCCTCTGTGCTCTCGAGGGTATCCAGTACATATCCGGCAGCCTCCATCGCAGCAACCAGTTGTTCTTTCTCAGCCGGATGATCGTGCATCGGCTCGGTGTGAGCCTCATCCCACTTACTCATGCTCTGCCTCCTTGTCATTGTCATAGACAGTAAAATCAATGCTTGCAAATTCAGCGTCTGTCAGCTTGTTCAGCTTCCTGACTGTGCGGCGGGTGAGTTCCTTCAGTTCTGCATCCTCGATCAGCTTCAGATACGCTGCCATTTTCAGAAGAGCGGCATTCCGGCTGGAATGGTCAAAGGAACCGACCAGGGCAGTCTCTTCTACAGTAAAGATCATCTCGTTTCCTCCTTCTTTTTGTGCGCCTTTTTGTGCGGATCTTTGTCCGCTTTTTCGTGTGTCACTTTGGATGTCTCTTTGTGTGTCACTTTGTCTTCTTTTTTGTGTGAGTTCTTGCCCTGAGACGCCGTTTTCCTCTCCGCAAGCTCTTTGAGCACAGATGTCCGGCCATCCGCTTTTGATACCTCTATCGGACTGTTTTCGGCCTTCTGAGGAGCCTCTATTGCAGCCGGAGCCGGTCTCAGTTCATAATCACTGGCTTGTTTTTCAGTCAGTGGCTTGGCATATTCCAGATAGCCCCATGCAAGCATGGATCCATCCTCAACAGGAATCCGGCTGTCATAGTTGTGGATCTCGACCGGCTTATTGTCCGCAGGCTTTGGAAACGTACCGATATCGACCGGACGCTGTGTGGAGTAATAACGATAGAGGCCGTTCTCCTGAAGTCCGGGAACAGGCTCTTTCGGGGCAAAAGATATTACCTCGATGTTTTTCTCGTTCTCCAGATAGAGAATATGGTCATCGATCGCTGTAATCATTTCATTGGCGGCCTGGCGTATCCTGTCCAGAGAAGCCTTCAACTCAGGAGTGTCCTTACCCTGAGACCATCCAGCGATATAAGCGAAGCTATAATCGCTGGTCTCGATCCCGTAATGCTGGGCGACCGTGTAGGCCACAGACTCTGCCTCAACCTCCTTGGCGTTCCGTGTCAGCCTCGGCTCCTCCGGAGGCAGCTCCTTCGGATCGATGGAATGCAGCTTCTGGTGAGCCATCTCATGGATCAGGGTCTTGACCGTCTGGACCTGGCTCATACCTTCCTGCAGGGCGATCCGTTGATCAACCGTGTGGTAGTAGCCCTTGGCCCCGGAAGGGATATCCTCAAAGCCGACAGGAACCGGGCAGGCCCGTTTCAGGGCTTCGAAGAACATCTCGTAATTTGTGACATTACCGGAGAGCTCATCTACGCCGATGGTGGGTAGGGGCTTTCCGTCTGTCTGGCTGACATCAAAGACATTCACGACCTTGAAAGCAGGAACCATGATTTCTTTCAGTTCCTTGGCTGTGCTGCCGTCCGGATTGAGGATCGGCTTTTGAGTGATGGGATCAAGTCTGTCAACTTCCATCTGCTTTTTGTAGGGAGTGGGAGCAAGAATACGGATGCCCTGTTCGCCCTTCTGGACCTGTCTGCCAAAGTTCTTCTGCCATGCAGTATACCCGGCGACCAATGTGGCGTCTGGCTTCTGCATAGCGATCAGGATCGTATTGTTCAGGGAATAATCATGGAACTTGGACAACGTCTTCAGATAGTTCTTGAAAGCCTCGCTTTCAAAGAGAGCCTGGATACCGGCTTCCAACTTATCCGTGATCTCCTTGACCTTGTCGAACTGGGAGGGATAGGTTTTATCTTTCTTTTCCGGCATGGCGAACCTCCTTTCCGGTTTTCTTTTCCTGTGGAGAATGGCTTTTCAGATCATCCAGCTGTTTCAATACAGAACCGCTTACAAGCTCAGCCTGTTCCATGACGTGCTCATAAGGAACAGCGCGTCGGTTCCTGCGTCCATACCCATGCATCTCCATGATCTGATCCCTCGCCTGGTTCATGCTGAGCTCAGGTGCATCGAGCTGGCCGCCATCCATCAGTTTGAACTGCTGGCTGTAAATCGTATAATCGTACCCGGAGTCCGTCGTCTGCAGTGCAAGGTACTCTCTGTGGCCGAGCTGCCAGGCTGCCTGGTCCAATTCAGTCTCCGGCTCAGGGCGAACCGAGCCATGCTGGTGCTCTACCATTTCGGCAAATTCGCAGATGTGGAACACAGAGTCACCGACGAGCGTGTGATAATCGTCGATATACTCGCATTTTGCGGAGAACTTCCGGTCAGGGAATTGAACTTCCACGGTGCCGCCGTCCGGAATCCGGAAGAGCGTGTCATAACTGCTGTTGATGAAGCGGATGCTGTGTTCTTTCTCATCCATCACTTACCGCCTCCTTTGCATTTACCGAATTCCATGGAGAACTGCGGTCTGCCGTCCGCCTCCGTGGAAAGCAGGACATCCGCGTTATAGGTCTTGCCGGTCTTCTGGCTCTTGCAGTCCTTCAGCCTGGCACGGCCATCCTTCAGCAACTTCTCCACGATCTGGGAGGTCAGGCGTTTCCCGATCTTCGTGAAATAGGCATTGTCCTTCCAGAGAATGAACCGGCATTCACTGTTGCTGCAGAACCAGCCCTTCTGTTTTTCCAGCACCTCGGACCCGCAGTGGGGACAGGTACCAATCACTTTGTTTCTGCTCATAAGCGCATCTGCTCCTTTCGCTTTTTCATAGGTTGTCACAAGCCCGGCGATCATCCCGGAGATCCCGTCCATAAAGTCTGCCGCCTCGTATTCACCGCGCTCGATGCCAAGGAGCTTCTGCTCCCATTCGGCAGTCATGGACGGCGACTGGATCTGCTCCGGCATGACGGTGATCAGGGCATTGCCCTTGTCCGTGGCAATCAAGTGTTTCGTTTTCTTATCGCCTTTACGCTCGATAAAGCCACGCTGCACCAGCTTCTCAATGGTGGCGGCACGGGTGGCTGGAGTGCCGAGACCTTTTCGTTCTGCTTCATCCGGCGTCTCATCGGCACCGGCAGTCTCCATAGCTGAGAGAAGGGTGTCTTCAGTAAAATGCTTGCTCGAGGAGGTCTTGCCCTCTTTCAGCGCCGAAGAATCGATTTGAAGTCGTTTTCCCTGGCCCGGGATCTGGCCGATGGAATCCTCATCCTTCTTCTTATCCGGATAGAAATGCTGCCAGATGGCTTTCCAGCCAAGCTGCAGATCTGTTCTGCCTTTCCTGGTGAATTCTTCAGCTCCACATCGTGACTTTACAGTTGATTCCGCATACCGGTAATCTTCAGCAACTGCGCAGAGTAGCCTTGCGGAAATCAATTGCAGAACTGCCATTTCTCCAAGGGAAAGCTCACCGAAATCACTTCCTGCCATCGTCTTTGTCGGGATAATGGCATGATGATCACTAACCTTGCTGCTGTTGAAAATACTTGCAGGGCGGACCGGCTCACCGCGAAGCGCACTGCCGTTGTATTTGAATTTTTCTGCGACTGCGGTGATCAGCTCCGGCAGCATCTCCCGCATATCATCGGTAAGATACCGGCTGTCGGTGCGGGGGTAAGTGACCAACTTCTTTTCATAAAGGCTCTGGGTGTGATCCAGTGTCTGCTGAGCCGTAAAGCCGAGGATGCGGTTGGCATCTCTCTGCAGGCTCGTCAGGTCATACAGAAGAGGCGGCTTCTCCAGCTTTTCCTTCGTCTCAACAGCTTCAATCATGACTTCTCCGGCAGCCTGGCACTCCTGAAGGACTGCTTCGGCGTCGTTTTTTGTCGAAAAACGTCGGCTGGACACGTTTAGATCTCCGGCTTTCAGCTGGACAGTCCAAAAAGGCTCCGGCTTGAAAGCTGCGATCTGGGCGTCCCGCATGACAACCATGGCCAGCGTCGGTGTCATCACCCTGCCAACAGCCAGAGTCTGGCCGTACAGGCATGAAAAAAGCCGGGTAGCGTTCATTCCGACAATCCAGTCGGCACGCTCCCGGCAAAGGGCAGCCTCATACAAGAGGTCATATTTAGTTCCCGGCTTCAGCTTCTCAAAGCCTTCCCGGATAGCTGCGTCCTCCATGCTGGAGATCCACAGTCGTTCAAAGGGCTTTTTACATCGGGCCTGAGTGTAGACCAGGCGGAAGATCAGTTCACCTTCACGCCCTGCATCTGTGGCACAGACAATGCTTGTAACATCAGATCGCTCCATCAGCGTCTTCAGAATCTGATACTGCTTCCTGGTTCCCGCAGATACCTCGTACAAGAAGCGTTCCGGCAGGATCGGCAGATCCTCCAGCCTCCATTTGGCAAAGCGCTCATCGTAGCGCTCCGGCGCGGAAAGCTCCACCAGATGGCCGACACACCAGCTGACAAGATACCCGCCGCCTTCCAGATAGCCGTCCTGGCGTTTGTTGGCACCGATCACCCTGGCCACAGACTGGGCGACCGAAGGCTTTTCGGCAATAACAAGTTTCATTTTGTGCATCCTCCTTCTTCTGAAAATGAATAAAAGAATAGCGTCCCTGAGGCAATCAGGAACGCTATGTAAAGAGTCTTATTTATATGCGGCTCAGCGATGATTTGCTTTCGAGAAAGGACATCGCTTCCCGATACACTGATTATTCTGAGAAGAGTGTGTGCAGATAATCTCTGGTTTTATCATTTCCACGCCAAAGTTCTCTTTTACGAAGTCTATGGCAGAAAGGATTGACAGATAGGAATCCCTTTTACAGCATCGGGGACCGCCGATCTCGCCAATCTTTCCAAGGGACCTTGCCGTCATCTTATGCGAGAGGGCAAAAGGTTCCTCCCCAAGTGGAGTAGACCCTGAGATGATGGAGATAAACATACCGGAGCTGATACCAGCGCCGCAAGCTCCCCAGAATCCGCAGGCCCCGCCGGGGACACTTTTTCCGCGATTCATCATTTCCGTCAGAGCTTCTGGAAGATCGATATCACCTCCGGCATTCTTGTACGCGGTCAGCAGTGCAGCCCCAACCATCACATGATGCTCCGGTCCGTGCATATGGCAGAAAGGCATTGCCATCATTTTCTCAATGATCGCAACCGGATCCCTGGATGTCTCTTCAAGGCACAGCCCGATGATCGAGTCCATACCAGCCGTATGGCATTCATTACAGACATAATGGCCATGGACACAGCGTGTTTTACTGTTTTCCTTCTTGTGACAGATAGCACACTCCATGAGTTCATCTTTTTCCAGATACTCCAGAGGTGCTTTACAGATCAGGCATTCTTCTTTCATCTTCATATTCATAATCACATTCCGTATACTGCAATGCCAAGCACGGCGGAAATGCCGATCAGCATGATGGGGGACAGGCCTTTCTTCTTCATTTTTGCCGGGAAAAAGTAAACTGCCGCCAGAATAACAGTCAGAATAACTGCCGTTGCATCCGCCTGTACATTTCTGACAGTTCCCAGACAGTTATGCAGGATCATATAAAGCCCGGTTGCGAGGATGATCCCGATGATACAGGGCTTCAGGCCTTTTAATACTGCCTGGACATACCGGTTTTTCAGTGCGGCTTTCAGGACGGCCATGACCAGCAGGATGATGATAAAAGACGGCATCACAACAGCCAGTGTCGCAAGAATGGCACCCGGCAGACCTGCCTGCGTATTTCCGACATAAGTGGCAAGGTTCACCATGATCGGTCCGGGTGTAGACTCACTGACCGCGATCATATAAGCCAGCATCTCTTCATCCATCCATCCATAGGAAAGCACCACATCCCGGATCAGGGGAATGGCTCCATAGGCTCCGCCGAAGGCGAAAAACCCAACTTTTAAAAACCCGAGAAGGAGGTCAAAATAGATCATTGTCCGTTTCCTCCTTTTCCGGGCAGCGCAGGCTTTGTTGCAATAAAGACCATAAGGCTGACAATTCCAGCCGTCAGCATGACCACGATAGTGGAAAGATGTATCGAAAGGACGTTCACCGTCAGCATAAGTACAAAAGAGCAGATCATGATCGTACGGGGAAGCTTCTTTTTCGGCATCTTCTTTATCATCTTCAATCCGGCATCAAGGATCAGGATCCCCACCGCGATACGTATTCCCTTAAATGCGTTCGCAATCCAGGCGATCTCCAGAAAGTTGTCCAGGAAGCTTGAGATCAGGAAGATGATCAGAAACGAAGGCAGCACGATTCCGAGGGTCGCCGCGGTAGCCCCCAGAAGTCCTTTCTGTTTATATCCCACAAAGGTCGCGCAGTTGATGGCGATGGGGCCCGGCGTAGACTCTGCGATCACGGTGACATTCATCATGTCGTCATGAGTGATCCATCCCTTTTTTGCCACGCAGGCGTCCTCGATCAGGGCGATCATGGCATACCCTCCGCCAAAGGTAAACAGGCCGACCTTCGCAAAGGTCAGGAAAAGATCTAGAAGGATGGGCATAGGTTTTCTCCGATTTAATCAGTCGTGACAGCCATGTTCCCCACAGCCGTGTCCATGGTGACAGTTGTGACCTTCGCCGTGTTCATGGTCATGATGATGGCAGGCTGTGTCAGGATCATAAACCAGATTTCCGGCAAGGTAGTCTTTTACGACTTCGTCAGCATTTCCCATGACACCGGGCAGAAGCTCGATACCGACTTCCTGAAGTGCGTTTCTGGCTCCCATGCCGATGCCGCCGCAGATCAGGGTCTCCACTTCTGCCGCGCGGAGAAAACCCGCCAGGGCTCCGTGTCCCGTTCCATTCGTATCAATAACCTGAGAAGCCTTGATCGCGCCGTTCTCCACGTCATAGATTTTGAACTGCTCGGTCCTTCCGAAATGCTGTCCCACCATTTCCTGTTCATAGGTCACTGCGATTCTCATAATATTTTCTCCTTTTTCATTGATATCGGCTGAAGCCGGTATTTCATCTATGCGGTAAGTCCCGCCGGTAATGCGGATCCGTTTCCCATTCACCATGGCGTCGGCAATCTTATACCGGGCATTCTCATAAATACTCGTCACTGTTGCCCGGGATACACCCATCTGCGTGGCACATTCCTCCTGTGTCATCTTCAGGTAATCGATCAGACGAACAGTCTCATATTCATCCAGTGTGAAAGCAATGGTCTCAGGCAAGTTCACGCCTTCCGGGCAGAAGCTCCAGTAATCCGGGTATCCGCAGATACGTCTGCATCTTTTCGGTCTCGGCATGTCGTCTCCTTTCTGGCATATGTCAGTAACTTGCTTAAGTATACCCCTGATTTTGGCATATGTCAATAACCTTATGTACCGAGGCAGCTTTCGCCGCCTCTTTGGCTCACAGTTCCGGGCCTTTCTTCGATTTGCCCTTGGCTTTTGGTTTCTCCGGAGATACCTTCGCAGCCGTATCCTTCACCAGGGCATCAAGCTTTTCCATGGCGGATTCCCTGGGCTGAGTTTCCTTAGCCTGCGGTGCTCTGGCCTTATAAGCCTCCACCATCACTTTCAGCTCAGCGTTTGGAACCTGGGTCTTTACATCCTGCCAGATGTTCTTGCCCTTATCATCCTGCCCCTGAAGAGTCGGCTTCGTCACTACGGTCGTTCCATCAGCTGGGATCTTCGCCCAGAGACCTTTACCGTACTGGTTTTCATGCACGGCCTTCGCGGGGAGTACAAAGCTTGCCCAGGGCGTTTTGTCAGCAGGATCCTGGTTGGGAATCGTGATCCTCATAAACTCTCGTCCATCCTTCGACTGGAAAGGCTCCGCGAGGCCTTTTCCAAACTTGATCGTTACTTCTTCCTGTGTCGGGAGCTTCACTCCCTTGGCGATCTGCTCCTCGGCTTCCTTTACAAAGTCGGGAACAAACTGATCCTCTTTTCTACCGTTCTCAGGCATTGTCTCATTTCCTCCTTTATAGGGTGCATTGCTTTCGCTGACACGAAGAATTTCCTCCGCTGTCATTGAGATCTTATCGTTTGCAAAATCCACGATTCCGGACTCCCGGAAGCTGAACATGTCTCCATTCGAGCCGCCTACGATCACATGATCCAGGCAGGGAATGTCCATGAGCTTTCCAGCCTCCACGCAGCGTCTGGTTGTCGTGATATCCTCTTTGGATGGCGTCACATCGCCGCTCGGATGATTGTGCAGCAGCAGGAATCCGGCTGCATTGGACAGGATCCCGGACTTTAAGATGTTCGGGATCGCCGCTACAGAGCCGTTGATGCTGCCCATGCTGACGATGTTGAAATTGATTGGTTTCAGCTTGTTGTTGAGGTTCACCACGCAGAGAATTTCCCGGTCATACTGGGAAAGCTCCTTCCTCATCACATCCAACGCTGCTGTCGGGGAGGAGAGAGGGACATCCGAATAGAGCGGATGCCCCTCAGCAAGGCGGATGCAGACTTCTTTCAGCTTATATCGCTTCGTTTCATTCTCTGTCATCGCGTTCCCGGTTGTCCTCCTTCAGCTCGATGGTGATCTTCAGGACCTCGTCATCCGGCATGGACCGGATATAGTCACGAAGCTCTTGCAGTGTCATCTCAACAGCCATTACGCATCCTCCTCACTGTCATCAACAGGCTGTTCATCATTCAGAATCTCATTCTCATAGGGATCCTCGTCATCGTAAGAGTCTCTGATTTCCGCTTCTGAACCGGCACCGTAATCCTCTTCATCGTCATCGGTATAATCTGCGTCGGGATCCGGAGCAGACTCAGCTTTCTTTTTCTTCTTCGTCTGCAGGAAGAACCATCCGCCGCCTGCTGCCGCCATCAGGACAATGATGATCAGGATCAGGGCAAGGTTGGTTTTCTTCGATTCCTTGGCCGGTTCATCTTCCGGTTTCTGAGTTTCGGACTCACCAGTCTGGGATGCAGCTTCTGCAGCAGCCTTTTCAGCCGCTTCCTTTGCAGCCTGCTCCGCAGCCATCTGGGATTCGTATGCTGCCTTCTCATCATCCTCCATCAGGGCAAAGAGATCTCTCTCATCGACCATGTTAAGGAAGTGTACGGTTTCCTCGCCCTTCTCATCACGATCAATGATCAGGTAGAAGTAGTTGCCGTTCTTCGTGACCAGGGTGACGAACTGCTGTCCTTCACCATTTCTTACGCCCAGATCATCTACCAGAGTCAGGTTGCCGGAGGGTGTAAGGCCATGGCTGGGCTGCGTCTCAGCAGGCTCCATCATGCCCTGGAAAAGCTCCAGGAAGCTTAAGATCGTTGCCTGGTCGATATCGAAGGAATAGCCATCGTCTGTTTGAGTGGAAGGAATGTCATTGACCCTCAGGTATTCGCCGCAGACGTAGCCGTATCTTGCCGGGATCTCGATCTGGTACCAGCCGTCCTTTTCTCCGAGGACCTTCACGTCAGTACCGCTCATCAGCTGGGTGATGATGTCATAACCGGTACTCGGGCCGGTACGGACATTCAAATCGTTGCCCTGGGTGCTGACAGTTCCGGTCCTGCCCGGATCTTCCTGCTCCTGCTTATCAATAGAGATGGTCACAGAGCCCTCTCTCACCGTGACGTGCAGCGTCGGAAGGAACATTGCGATCAGCTTCGGGTGCTCCTTCAGCACCTCCAGGATCTCCGGATCCATACCAGCAAGCAAAGTGGTCAGGGCATCGGTATCAAAGGGAAGTGCATCGTCTTCGCCGGATTCATCGGTACAGGCCTGTTCAGTCGTTCCCACCGTTTCGGCAGTATCGGCAGGCGCAACTGCATCCGCGCTCTGGGCCGTCTGGGTTTCCACCGGAGTACTCTCTTCATCCGGCGCATAGGCAAACGCTGCCGTCGGGAAGAGCATCACACATACCAACAGGACTGCGATCATCGCAGTCAGTTTCTTTTTGATCATTCTTCAGGATCCTCCTTTTCATAGGTTTCGTTATCATCGTTTTCAGTTGCGTATCCGCCCGGGATCTGGGGGAGAACGGTCCCTTTCGAGCGGATCAGCTCTGCCAGCTGTTCCGGCGTCAGATTTGCAGTCTGGAAGATCCCGTAAACAAAGACCTTCTCAGCCTCGTTGTACTTTCGTTCCAGGTCCTTCACCTTAGCCTCCCAGTCATCCCGCTTCTTCCGGGCCTTCTCAAGCTCCTCCCGGAGTTTCACAAGTCTTGTATCGTCCATTTCTATCCTCCTTCTGGATGAAATGACCGCCTGCCTGGACTTAAGGCAGACGGCCAAAGCAATAAAAGTGAGCCTGCCAGTAAGCGGTATCGATACTCGCGTACTGGATCGGGTTGCCGCAGTGTATCATCATGCCGTTTCCGACATAGATGGCCACATGGGAAGCGCCGGTGGTGTCATAGGTCCCCTGGAAGAAAATCAGGTCTCCCGGTTTTGCCTCGCTTCTCGGGATAATGGCGCAGATGTTCTTAAGACCATTTGCTGTCAGTCTTCCAACGTCCCAGCCGTTCCCGCAGTGGTTGATGACCCAGGACACAAAGCCGGAGCAGTCAAAGCTCGTTGACGGGGAAGATCCGCCCCAGACATAGGGGTATCCAAGATATTTCTCAGCCTCTGTGATCATCTTCCGGAACTTTTCATCTGTCAGAGCTTCACCGGGGATGTCATAGTGCAGCACATCCTGGATGGCGATGGCGTAAGGGTTATCTCCGAAGATGTCCGGCTTGTTGCCAAGCGTCTGCATCAGGAGCCCGTAGCGCATCATCTGATCATCAGAGAGACCCGCTGAGAGCAGGATGTTGGCCAAGCCCTTATTGTCCAGAGTGACGTTCAGGATATAGTAGTCATAAGGCACCTGGACCTCGTACTCATATTCCTCCTCGTACTCGACCTCGTAGCTCTCACCGGTTTCAGGATCGGTTTCTGTGCGCGTTTTTGTGCGGATTCCTGTACGTGTTTCTGTGCGGTACCGGGTCTCCATGACCTCATCGATTGTCAGCTCGTACTGCGAGGCAAAGATCTGCTGCAGCGTACTCTGTACCTGGGAACGTGTATAGTTCTCGAACACAACCGTCAGATACGACGCAAGCTCATAGGGGTTGTGGCCGATTTGATCCTGGACGATGTTGTACTCATCGTAGCCGGAATACTCGGTCCGGATGTTGTCAAGCCTTGCCTGCAGAGCGGCTTCCAGAGCCGTATAATCTGCCTCAACCGCAAGGATATCTGAATCTTCCGCAGTAAAAGAGGTCTCGATCACTACGTCCGATCCGCCGTTGAACATCACGGAACAGGAGCCCATCATGCCGCTGATCAGCATGATAATGAGGAGGATCCCTCCGCCAATCAGCAGGACACCCTTGTGTTCAGCCACGAATTCACCGACCCTTTCGATTGCATTCTTCGTTTCCTTTGCTGCTTTTCCGGCGTTCTTTGCAGTCGCCGTGCTGCCCGAGGCCGCGCCGGATGCCGCAACGCCGGTACTTTTCCCTGCCTTTGCAGCCGCGTATTCCTTCTTGATCTCACTTTTCTGACGCCAGCGGGAAAAGGCATTGGAGCCGTTCTCCGCCGCATGCTCGGCAAACTGGCTGCCCCTGCTCAAGGCTTCAGTACCGGCATTGTCATCGGACTCCTTGTCTACCTTCTGATGAACGGTATCAGAGATCAGTGTGGATGCGTAGCTGCCCTTCGGCGTATTCCTGCCGTGGCTTCGACCTTTTTCGACAGCTTTCGACTCCGTATCAAAGACCGCCTTATCAAAGCGGAGCTTCTCACCGGCTGCCGCCTGGGAGGCCTTTTCGCCCTGCAGCTTCTTTCCGGAAGCCTTTTTGGCGGTTGCCTCCGTTTTCAGTTTGCTTCCCGGAGAAGACCGGCCGGAGGCTTTCCCCTGGCCGGTCCTTCCGGATCTTGTTTCCTTCGTTTCCATGGGTTACGCCTCCTTTGCTTCGACCACCTCCGAAAGCTTGGTGGTCATGATACGATAGAGCTCAGTATCCTGCGGGAACCGGTCCACAAAGGGCAGGATCACGTTACCGTAAAACAGCAGTCCTTCACCTTCACCTGAATGCGTCACGTAAGACAACTGGTGTGGCGAGATGTTAAGCTGCTTGGCCAGGATCTGACGGTCTCCCGCAGCCTGGTTCAGCATATAGATGAAGTCGCTGTTCTCGAAGATGTTCTCCACCTCATGAGAGGAGAGAAGGTCCTTCACG
>OCTW011587885.1_pt1 | contig 27918 bp, 21 predicted proteins | sample 1539671 | NCBI WGS metagenome assembly OCTW01 (sample SAMN02144230, study PRJEB22623) | gut metagenome | biome: sheep rumen | host: Ovis aries | place: New Zealand | reverse complement strand
AGATTTAATGAATGCCAGAGTGAGGCATATCTGAAAAACTTTCCTAAGCTTGGAGAGAAGGTTGTAAATAAAGCCTTTATTATTCTTGATGCAAGAAGTAATTACGGTGGAAATAATTATCCCCAGATGCAGCTTCGTAATTATTTGAACAGCAGCAAGTATGAGGGAACCTTAGTAATACTTCAGGATAACTGGAGCTGCAGCTCAGGTGAAGTTATGGAAATGTTTCCCAAATCGCTTTGCAAATTCAAGGTTCTTCTTGCAGGAACACATTCTGCCGGAATGCAGAATTATGGAAACGTACAGCAGTTTCAGGATCCCCAGACCGGAGTTTTTTTGAATATGGGTAATACCAGTTTTAAAAAATATCTGCCATCTAATTATCTTGGTGAAGGTAAGGGCTATAAGCCTGATGTCTGGGCAACAACAGAAACTATGAAAGATGTTCTTGAAGGTCTTGGAATAGATACTTCTGATATAATATTTAATTAGTTTTTTTCAGCGGCGCCTTGAAGCTCATTTTTCTTGGCGTTGCAACCTTTTCAAACTTTACAGTGTATGTGGCAGCCGTCTGGTCTATTGCAAGAATTGTGCCCCGGCCAAGTATTTTATGCTCAACGGTATCGCCCACGGCAAGGTCTGCAAGCTCTGCTTTTTTTGCTAGAATGGAATCTGATTCCTGAATGTAAAGGCGGGTCTTTGCAAGCAGCTGAGGCGGCAGTTCTACCTCGTAATTTAGAAGCGGCTTATCTATATCAAAAATAAAACGCGATGGATAGCGGCCGCCTGCGTGCTGAGAGAAGCCTTCGGCTTCGGTAAGGTAAAGCTCCTTCTGGGCACGAGTTACTGCTACAAAGGCAAGACGGCGCTCTTCTTCCATAGCCTTGAGTGAGTCTACCTTTTTGCTTGGGAACATATTCTCGTTCATGCCAGCTATAAAGACAACCGGGAATTCAAGTCCCTTTGCTGTGTGAATTGTCATCAGGCGGACTGCATTTTTACTTGAAGCAATGTCTGCATTTGTATAAAGGGCTGCATGGGCTAAATAGTTTTCGAGAGTACATTCTTCGCCGCAGCTTGTTTCGTATTCGTAAATTGACTGCTTGAGCTCTGCAAGATTGTCCAGCCGCTCCTGACTACCTTCCGTTCGTAAGGCAAGCTCGTAGCCGCTCTGATTCATGATGTGGCTGAAGACTTCCGAAATCTGGCGGCCAGAATAGCTCGCAGAAAAGCTTTCTATGAGGTCAATATATTTTTGTGCAGTCGTGTTTGCAAAAAGCGGGTCGTTTACCATAAGCTTAAGGGCTTCGTAAAGAGAGCTGCCGTTAGCTTCAACAAACTCCTTAAGGGCTTTTATGCGGCGTTCCCCGACATTTCTCTTTGGCTGATTTACTGTGCGTAAAAATGAAAGGTCGTCCTTGTAAGCTATCATGCGGAGATAGGAAAGGGCATCTTTAATTTCTGCCCGGTCGAAAAATGGCACACCGGAGTTTAATGTATAGGGGAGCTTTTCCCTCTGGAAGACTTCTTCTATGCTGCGGCTGATGTAGTGGGCACGGTAAAGTATTGCGATGTCGGAAAAGGCAAACTTTCCGGTGGTTGAGTCCCCGGTGGTTGTGTCCCCTGTGCTTGTGTCCCCGGTGGTTGAGTAGCCCGCAGGGCGTATCGAAACCACATTGTCGTCTTCTCCGGTGGTTTCGATATGTCCGCTTTGCGGACACTCAACCACCGGAGTTTCTGTAAGCTCGCGGATTTTCTTTAGGATATACTCGGCCTCGTCTTCTGCGGATTTTGCGTGGTAGTAGGATGGAAGCGGGGACTTATCCGGGGGCGTTACGGGGGCGGAGCCCCCGTTAGAAGGGGTAGACCGCAACGAAGTGCGGTCGAGGGGGAGACTTCCCCCTCCTATATTTCCCACAACTAAATCCTTTTTAATTCTATCCTTATTCTTTCCAATCAGGCTGTTTGCGGCGTCGAGAATAGGCTTTGTGCTTCGGTAGTTTTTGTTCATCACAATTGTGCGAACGCCGGGGAAGTTCTTGGCAAACTCCAGCAGGTAGCGGATGTCTGCACCGCGCCAGGTGTAAATGGTCTGGTCAGGGTCGCCCACAACAAAAAGGTTATTGTGGTAAGGGCAGAGGGCTTTCATCACCTCGTACTGAATCCAGTCTATATCCTGAAACTCGTCTATCATTATGTATTCCAGGCGTTCCTGCCACTTGAGGCGGATGGTCTCGTTTGTCTGGAAGATGTATAAAACGAATTTGAGCAAATCGTTGTAGTCGAGGCCAAAGCATTTTTTCTGCTGATAAAGATAGCCGTAAAAAATAATGTCGTCAGCACGGGTGGCGGCAAGGTATTTCTGATGAATTTCGTCCAGACTCATGCGGATAAGGTCTTCGTAGTAATGTGGCTCCTTAAAGATTTTGCGGATTTCTATCATGTCACGGGCGTTGCCAAAGGTCATCTGTCGCAGGGTAAGGCCGCGTTCCTCGTAGATAATCTGCAGCATGGCGTTGATATCGGAATTGTCGAGGACGAGAAAGCTTTTAGGGTACGAAACTGCGTTTGAATCTTCCTGAAGAATGCTTACGCAAAAGCCGTGAAAAGTGGAAATGTAGCCGGTGTCGTTGTCGCCGGTGAGAGCCCGGATACGGTTTCGCATTTCGGCTGCGGCCTTGTTTGTAAAGGTAACGCAGAGAATGTGAGAGGGAAGAATTCCGATTTCGTTTACAAGATAGGCAAAGCGGTAGGTAAGAGCCCGTGTTTTACCCGAACCTGCTCCGGCAATTACGCGCACATAGCCTTCTGTTGTGGTTACGGCTTCGAGTTGTTCTGGATTAAGTTTATCTAAGAAGGATTGCTTTTCTTCACCCATTTACATTCCCTTATAAAGCTTTTCCGCAGTATTTAAAAGTGCTTCCCGACTATTCATCGCCGGGTCTTCAACTACGCAATCCAAAAGCTCATTTAAAATCCGGCCAAGCTCTTTGCCGGCTGGAATACCAAGCTCCATAAGGTCCCGTCCGTTTACCGCCAGAGATTTCAGGGAAAGGGCTGTTTTAGCAGAAAGCTCTTTTTCTACTCTTTCCTTGAGCTCAAGCAGCAGGGCAATACTTGCACTATAGCGGATATCAACCGGCTCATTGTACATTCCATACATATCTGCCAGCCGCAAATCATAGAGGTCTTCAAGGCATTCAGAACCAACTCTCATAATGAATCTGCGCACTGCGGCATCAGACCAGCTGCTCTCATAATGAAACATATGTTCCTTGATGAGATGACAGACATTGTCAGTCATTTCATTTGAAAATTTAAGTCGTATCATAAGCCGGCGCGTAATTTTTTCACCAGTTGCTTCATGATTATAAAAGGTGATGGTTTCAATCTGCTTCATACTTCCATCATTTTTGTCACCATCAAGAACGGTTTCAGAAAGCAGTTTTTTTGCGGCTGGCTTTCCTATATCATGAAAAAGGGCTGCCAGCCTTACGTTCAGTTTAGAAGCCGGTGCACCGTCGCAGGCATATAAAAGATGATCCATTACATCAAACTTATGAAAGGCTCTGTAATCACTCTGCACACAGCCCCGGCATACTCCAAACTCAGGAATAAAAATAGCCAGTAATCCGGTTTCTTCAAGCAGCTTCAGTCCTACAGAGGGCTTTGGTGAGGCAAGAATTTTTTCAAACTCGTCGCGGAAACGTTCAATAGAAATAGAGGCAGCTTTTTTTTGTATTTCAGGCTTGAAGATTTCTGAATATGTATCATTTTCTATACTAAAACCAAGCTTAGCCGCAAATCTAAGGGCCCGGATAGGTCGTAATCCGTCTTCCATAAAGCGCTCATGAGCTATTCCAACTGTTCGGATTAATCTGTTTTTTATATCTTCCTGCCCGCCATAGGGGTCTACCACAGAGCCGTCCTCCAGTGAGGCCGCAATGGCATTCATTGTAAAATCGCGTCTGGCAAGATCTTCTTCAATTGTGGCGGCATAATTTATGCTGTCCGGATGCCGGCCGTCTGAATAACCTGCTTCTGTACGAAAGGTAGTAACTTCAATTTCAACTCCCTTGTAATGAACCGTGACAGTGCCATGCTCGATTCCGGTAGGTACAACGAATTTAAAAAGCTTCATTACATCCTGAGGAGTAGCATTTGTAGCAAGATCCCAGTCATGAGCAGGGACCTTCATAAACATATCGCGAACCGCGCCCCCCACAAGATAGGCCTTAAAGCCTGCAGTAATGAAAAGCTGGCCGACTTCCATAAGAAGAGGAGGCAGCTTGATTTTTTTTGTCATTTGATACCTCCTGAAATATAACTTATGATATTTGAAGTGCCGGTACAAAAAATGCAGAAGACGGCTGAAGCCAGCAGAACAAGCATATTGAATATATTTTTGATTTTATGCTTTTCGGTAAAAATCTTTATTCCGGTTTCTACCGCAAGAACAATTGAGAAAAGGCTGTTAAATATGGCCGCAAACGAAAGTACAGATAAAATCCACTGCTGGTTTTCATCCTGAAAATCCTGATAATTTCCTATGATGTAAAGAGTTATAAGAAGGATGCAGAAGACAGTTATTGCAAAGTTCATCGTTAACGAAACATTATAGGTGAGGGTATTTGAGAATAATTTTTTTGAATATTTGAATTTGATTTTCTTACTTGAAGACAGCCGCCCCATACTGATATACTAATCACAATATGAAGAAATTTCTAGCATGCCTTTTGATTCTTGCAGTTTTTACGGGCTTTGTTTTTTATAAAGGCTGGACCCAGTTCCGGGTAAAACCCGATACCTTTGGAGTTGTAATTTCAAAAACCAGTGGAATTGAAGAAAAGCCTGTGCTTAACGGGGAATTTGCCTGGCACTGGCAGTTCCTGCTTCCGACAAATGCCACTTTAAAGACCTTTCATATTAAACCTTTCAGTGTAGAAAAAACTGTGAACGGAAGCCTTCCCTCTGGTGAGGCTTATGCTTCAATATATGGAGCCCAGGGACTTTTTGATTATTCCTTTACCTTTGACATTCAACTTACCCTTTCTCCGGAGGCAGTGGTTGAACTGATTCAGCAAAACAAGGTAACTGATGATGCTGATTTGACCGTTTATCTTGAAGGTGCGGCCGCAACACTTGCTCAAAAAGCCGCTAATTATATATTGTCTCGTGCAGAATCGGGGTCAGGTTTTAGAACAGAAGCTCTGCGCCGTGATGAAATACTTCGCGGCATTCAGATTTACAAAGATTTTCCAGAGCTTGATGTTTCCGTATTCGCAATAAAAACCTCAAAGCTTCCTGATTATAACATGTATAAAAAGATTGCAAATATGCAGCCGGATGAAGTGAATCCGGCTTACAGGGCAGAGCAATTATCCGCTGAAAATAAAGAGGCAGAAATGCCGGAGGTATTATAAATGAGTGATAAAAGACTTGCCGCCTTTCGCGGTGCAGTTTGTGTTGAAAATACAAAAGAAAGCATAACAGAAAATGTATGTCTTATGTGCCGGGAGCTCTTTTCCCGTAATAAAATTGAAGCAGAGGATATTGTTTCCCTGCAGTTTTCAATAACAGATGATATTACAGTTTTGAATCCCGCAACTGCCTTGAGACGGGGAAATCCGGGGCTGGATGTAAGTGCGGTTCCGCTGTTTTGTACACAGGAAGCAAAAATTGAAGGCGGCATGCCTCTTGTTATTCGGGCTCTCCTTACAGCCTATATTGATGATAAGGCTGAACGCCACAATGTATACCTTAAGGGAGCTGAGGCTTTAAGACCGGATTTTTCTGCGAATAAATAAAAAACTGCGGGTAAATAAAACTAGACATACCGCATTTTTAGAGTGATAATGTAATATTATGAAGATTTGGATTGTCAGCATGGAATGCGCCGGAATTGCAGAAGCCGGCGGTGTCAAGAATGTATCATTTTCCCTTTGTAAGGAATTTTCAGATTTAAAACATAAGGTAACTCTTTTTATTCCGGTTTATAAATGTACCTGTCTTGATTCTCTTTTTGAATTCAATAAGCTGGAAAGCTCCGCAGAGGTTGAACTTTGTGGAAGAAAGGAAAAAATCACTTATACAACCGCAAAAAGCACTTCAAATTTTGATGTTGTACTTGTAAATCATCCTCTCTTCGCAGAAAAAGAGGCCGTTTATACCTATACAGAAAACGAAGAAAGACAGAATCCTAATCATAAAAAGGGAACCGGCCATTTAGACGCTCTTTTCCTGGATGTTCTTTTTCAAAAGGCTGTTTGTGCTTATGGTTCTCTGGTAGCCCGTTCTGAAATACCGGAAATTCTTCACTGTCAGGATGCTTCAACAGCAATGCTTCCTGCCTTTATTGTAAACTCTAAAAACTTCAAAAAAACAAACAGCGTAGTTACCATTCACAATGCTGGACCTTTCTACCATCACAGCTTTACAAGTATTGGTGAGGCAGCCTGGTATACAGGTCTTTCTACACCGGTTCTTGAAAAATCAATGAACGGACGTGCAGTAGAGCCTTTCCTGGTTGCTGCCGCTGCCGGTGCCTGGTTAACTACAGTTTCCGAAGATTACGCCCGTGAGCTTACCGATCCCGCAAACGGGGAGGCAACTGAAGGTCTTGCTCCAATTTTTGCAGCCCGTCATATCGAAATCAAGGGAATTACCAACGGTTTTGATTTTGACCGCTATAATCCTGCTTCAAAAGACGCTTCAAAGCTGCCTTTTGAATTTGAGCCTGAAAAAAATGACCTTGAGGGTAAGCTAAAATGCCGCAAATTCTTTATCCAGAATATCGTTAATACAGATAATTTTAAGGCAGAAGGAATCAAAAAATACGGCAAGCTGGAGTGTTCAACCGAATACACAAAAGAAATCTTTTTTGCTTACCACGGCCGCATAACTACACAAAAGGGGCTGGCAGTGCTTACAGCGGCAGTTCCTGCTATTCTGGAAAATTATCCTGACGCAAGATTTATTTTTGCGGGGCAGGGAGAAACAAGACTCGAAATAGATATTGTCCGCCTTTGTGAAAAATATCCCGGAAGAGTCTGCTTTATGAACGGTTATAATCAGACAGTAGTTCGCCTTGCAACAGCCGTTTCAGATTTTATTGTCCTGCCAAGTTATTTTGAGCCTTGTGGACTTGAAGATTTTATTGCCCAGGTTTACGGAACAGTTCCGGTTGCTCATAAAACCGGCGGCTTAAATAAAATTGTAGACGGCCGGACAGGCTTTTTGTATGAAAATAATACAGCAGGGGTTCTCATAGCCAAGCTTTCTGAAATCATAATGCTTAAAATGCTGCGTCCAAGCCAGATTGCCCGCATGATTAAGAGTGGTGCTTACAGTGTACACCATGAATACCTGTGGAAAACCGTTATTAAGAATAAATATCTTCCGTTTTTCAAAGAAATTTTGAAAAATAACAAGGAATGATATTGACTAAAACAATACAAATCTATAATATAAAACTCACGTTCGACGCATTAAGTCGGACTTACATTTAATATGCTGCTTTAGCTCAGCTGGTAGAGCACGTGATTTGTAATCTCGGGGTCGTGGGTCCAAATCCTACAAGCAGCTTTTATGGGGAGTTCGCATAGCGGCAATTGCAAGGGACTGTAAATCCCTCGACTAACGTCTCCAGAGGTTCGAGTCCTCTACTCCCCAGTCTGTAATTGAGTTCTCCAAGCGGAGGACTTTTTTATTTTAACCCACTGTCATCCTCGGGCTTGACCCGAGGATCCAGAAAACACTGTGATGTCTAGATTCCCTGGTCAAGCCAGGGAATGACAATAATTTTCAAATTTCCCCTTATAATCTTTGACAAAAAATCCCATTATAGAGTAGAATTGAGTATTATTTACAAAAAAGAGGGGGAAAATGAAAATCTATTTCTGGGGTGTAAGAGGTTCCGTTCCTACACCTATATCTCCGCAGCAGGTTCAGTCAAAGATTATGGCAGCCATACAGAGAGCAAAGCCTGAAGATCTTGAAAATGCGGAAACCAGAGCAAAATTTATTTCATCACTTCCTTCCTGGATTTTTGGCACTACAGGCGGAAATACAGCCTGTGTAGAACTTGTTAATAACGATACCCATGTTATTCTTGATGCCGGAACTGGAATCCGTGCAATGGGAAAAGCCCGTACCTGTCCTGATAAATACAATCTTTTCTTTTCACATTTTCATTGGGATCATATTCAGGGCTTTCCTTTTTTTGATCACGCTTATAATCCTAACTGCCGTTTTGAAGTATTTTCTCATTATGATAATGCAGATAAGTTTTTCTGGGATCAGGTAAAAGAGCCTTATAGTCCTCCTTCAGTCGGAAAAACACTTGCAAAAAATATCGGTTTTAACCGTATTTATGAAGATGAGGAATTCCTTGTGGATGATCTGAAGGTTAATTCCCATAAAATGCGCCATCCTGGTGATTCTTATGCTTTTTCTTTTGAATATGATGGAAAGAAGTTTGTTTACGCAACTGATGTTGAATTAAAAACTACAGATTATATCGGGGACTTTGCCGGTGAAGGTGTATTTCGTAATGCCGATGTAATTGCGATTGACTCACAATATACTGTGGAAGAGGTTTACCGTAAGGAAAACTGGGGACATTCTTCCTTCTGTTATGCTATAGATTTTGCCGTGTACTGGAATATCAAAAAGGTTTATCTTTTTCATCATGAGCCTGTTTATGATGATAAAAAGCTTAACTCTATACTTGAAGCCGCAAGGTGGTATGCACAGTACATTAATCATTCAGATATAGAGATTTATCTTGCCAAGGAATCACAAGAGATTATTTTATGATAGTAGATAATGAAGATATAACCATTTTGGAATACAGCTTTTCCAAAAAGGAGCTTTTTCTTCTCGCAAAATATCTGCGTACAAAACAGGAAGAACTCCCGGAAGGACTTGAAATTTTTTATAAAACTCTTGAAGATTCCATTTACAATTGTCTTTCGCTTGAAGAGGTTAAAAGATTTTATTCATGAAAAAATTACTGACAATTCTTCTTACAATTTTGATTTTACTGGCAGCGGCAATGGCTGTATCTGCCGGTTATCTAAAAAAACTTGCTTCACCCCTGACCGCTGAAGCTTCGGAAACAAAAGTCAGATTTGAAGTTCCCAGCGGAATGTCTGTTTCGGAGGCCGGTTCAAGGCTTGAGGCGGAAAAGCTTATCCGCAGTAAGAAGCTTTTTTATTACACCGCAAGATATCCAAAACTGAAAGGTTTTTTGTATGGAAAAGCCGCAGAAAAAGCTTTTGTATTAAAAAGTGGAATTTATTATATAAGTCCATCAATGAATATAGCAGAAATTCAGGAGCTCCTTGCATCGGGACAGCAGGAATACATAAAGGTTTCAATTCCGGAAGGACTTACTATTTCTAAAATAGCGGCAGAGCTGGAAGAGAAAAAAGTATGTTCAGCTGATGAATTTATAAAATGGTGTCATGATCCAAATGTAGTTAGCTCTTATGAGATTGAAGGTGAAAGCCTTGAAGGCTTTTTGTTTCCAGATACCTATTTTTTTATATCAGAAATGCCGGTCTCCGCAGTAGCAGATGTTATGATTTCAAATTTCTTTGAGAAAATAAAAGAGATTCCAAGTCTGGCTCAAATGAATAAGGCAGACCTTTATAAAACAGTAACTCTTGCTTCAATTGTTGAGCGTGAATATAGAGTAGAAGATGAAGCTCCCCTTATTGCGAGTGTTTTTAAAAACCGTCTCCGCCGCAATATTGGACTTTATTCCTGTGCTACTGTTGAATATATCCTCACAGAAATTGAAGGCCGTCCTCATCCGGACAGAATCCTTATCGAAGATACAAAAATTGATAATCCCTATAATACCTATAAATGGGCAGGGCTTCCTCCGGGACCAATTTCTAATCCGGGGCTTGTAGCTCTTCGCGCTTCTGCTGATACTCCTAAAACAAACTATTATTTCTTCCAGATTGTAGACCCTGCTGCCGGACGCCATGTCTTTACAACAAGCTTTGAAGAGCATGTTGAAAGTCACAGTCTTTATACAAAAAAGACCGGTAAGTAAAGGACAGGGGGTATAAAGGGAGCTATGCCGAACGGTTTTATTTCCAAAGAAACAATAGATGCAATCCTCAATACAACAGATATTGTTGCTGTCGTTGGTGAATACACTAAGCTTGAGAGACGCGGCGGCAATGACTGGTGGGGCTGCTGTCCTTTTCATGGAGAAAAAACAGCTTCCTTTCATGTAGATTCTGATAAAAAGTTTTTCCACTGTTTTGGCTGTCATAAAGGCGGCAATGTTGTAAATTTTATAATGGAGATGGAAAAGCTTTCCTATCCGGATACTCTTGAAGCACTTGCCAAAAAGGCCGGTATACAGATTAAGTATCAGGATGGCTATAAGCCTGATCAGAACCGTTCAAAATTTGATGAAACAGAAAAGTTTATAGACCTTTATGAACGTACAGCTTCTATGTTTCATTATTTTCTGATGGAAACTCCACAGGGGCAGAAGGCTCTTGAATATGTAACAAAGCGTGGACTTACAAAAGAAACTATAGAGAAATTCAAATTGGGCTATGCTCCCGCAGACAGAAAATGGCTTCATAAATTTCTGCTGGGGAAAAACTTCAGTGCGGAATTTCTTGCAAAATCCGGCCTTTTCAGTCAGAAGTATCCTGATTTTTCCTTTTTCTCAGACCGACTCATGTTCCCGATCTTTAACCGGCGGGGTCAGGTTGTTGCCTTTGGTGGGCGTGTAATTCCTCCTGCGGATGAGTCTCAGAGAAAGTATTTGAACTCGGGGGACCTTCCTCAGTTTAAAAAACGCGAAACTTTGTTCGGCTTCAGCTTTGCAAAGAATTCTATACGCGAAAAAAAATCCATTATCTTCTGCGAAGGAAATATGGACGTAATTGCCTATCACCAGTGCGGACTTGATTTTGCGGTTGCGACTTTGGGAACAGCCCTTACAGAAGAGCATATTAAAATGATTTCGGGTTTTGTTGCGGGTGGAACTGTTTATCTTTCCTTTGATTCGGATGGCGCGGGCGAAAATGCTACCTGGAAGGCTATAAAGCTTTGTCGCGAACACGAGTTAACAGTCAAAATCATCAGATTAAAAGGGGGGAAAGACCCCGCTGAAATTATGTTAAAATATGGTGCTGAAAACTTGACGGCACAGGTTAAAAACGCTATATTAGATAGTGATTATTTGATATTTAGACTAGGTGAAAAATACCCTATGGACACTCCTGAGGGTAAAACAAAGGCTGCACTGGAATATTTTCAGTATGTAGACTCACTTCAGTCAGATATTCAAAAAGAATCATGCCTTGAACTCTTGTGTCAGGCATTTAATCTCAAACCGGAGGCTGTAAAAAGGGATTTTAATAATCGTAGTCAGGCCCGCGAACGCGCGAATATCCGGCAAAATAATAATCAAACAGAAGAAGGAACACAAGTTAAGCTCGATGCTGAATTGAGAGGGTTAATTGCTGTTACCGCCGACTTGAACCAATACCAGGTTCTTCGCACTAAGCTCACCGAACAAGATTTTACTAATCCGGCAGCCAGAAAGTTGTACAGGGTACTGGAAGAATGCTTTGTTGAGAAAATCTTTACTATAAGGGATATACTTGGACATTGTGATGATGAAAAGCTTATTCAGTTGATTACTGGAGCTCTTTCGGATGGTGTATATAAGAGTGAAAACGTAAGTACCGTAGTAGATGACACGGTAAACTATATAAAAAGAAACAAGCTCGATGCCCAGCGGAATAAATTATTGCAAAGAATCAAAGAATATACCGTAGTAACTCAAGAAGATCAGAATCAACTAAATGCGCTTCTAGCCGAAAAATTTGAGCTTGATAAGCAAGTACAAAGCTTAGGGAAAAAGTAGTGAATACTTCTATGGACGAAAAAAGCAGTGAAGCTCTGGTAATGAGCAACCCTGCCATTGCTAAACTGGTTGAGTTTGCAAAATCAAAACGGTTCATTACATGGGATGATGTAATTGAATATCTTGGACAGGAATTTGTTAATTCAGATGAATTAATGGAGCCGGTCTTAAAACAATTAAAAGACATAAACCGAGAGCCTGTCGAAACTGACATTATAGGTGCAGATGATGTACCGGAAGATGAGCTTGTCGACGATGAAGAAGATGACGGAATCATGCTTGATGATGAGGATGATGAAGTTGGCGGTGACGACGAAACTGCAGAAATTGAACAGGCAGAGAAAAAGCTTGCGGCATCTAAAAACCGTCTCGTAAATTCCGATAAGGACTCAAGTGTAGACGATCCTATCCGTCTTTACCTCCGTGAAATTGGTAAGGAAAATCTTCTTACTGCTGAGCAGGAAGTTGAACTTTCTAAAACAATGGAGCAGGGCAACAACATCATTAAGGATGTAATCAAAAATTCCGGAATTATGATTCCCGAGTTCTTTGCCATTGCTCAGAAAGCCTTTACTAGAATCGACATCCACGAGCCCGGCAAAACCCGTAAGGAAATCAACGAGGAAATGGCAGATAAGCGCCGCCTCAAGAGCTTCTACGGCGAACACATTAAGCCGGTTCTGCCAGAAATGAAGCAGTACATGGCTCTCAAAAAACAGCTTTTTGAAGCAGATCAGTCCTCTGCAATTTTTGATAACCCGCAGCTTGTTGAACTCCGTCAGAAAATCATACCTGAACTTCAGAAGGTAGATATTCAGACTGAAGAGCTTGAAAAGTTTACTCAGAAATATCGTGAAGCTACAATTAAAATTGAAGAATATCATCAGAAGCAGGAAAAGAAGATGAAGGAGCTTCGTATTTCAAACCCTTCAGAGCTTCGAAGTCTTGGTCGTAAAATCTCTATCCGCTCACAGGCCGCAAAGCTTGAGCAGGAACTCAATATGAGTGCTGATGAAATCCGCGAGATTTACACTCAGATTCAGAAAATCGAACGTAAGCTTCACCGCCTCGAATACGAGTTCGAAAACGACGTTGAGCAGATTCTAAAAATGGCTAAAGACATTGAGTACGGTCGCCTGATGATGGAAAAGGCAAAGAACCGCCTTATCAACGCAAACCTTCGTCTTGTAGTTTCTATTGCTAAAAAATATACAAACCGTGGTCTTCACTTCTTTGACCTTGTTCAGGAAGGAAACATTGGTTTGATTAAAGCCGTAGAAAAATTTGAATACCGCAAGGGCTTTAAGTTTTCTACATATGCTACCTGGTGGATTCGTCAGGCAATTACACGTTCTATCTCTGATCAGGCTCGTACAATCCGTGTCCCTGTTCATATGATTGAGCAGATTAACAAGGTTGTACGCGAAAGCCGTCAGCTTATGCAGAAGCTTGGCCGCGAACCAACCGACGATGAGATTGCACAGCAGCTTGGCTGGCCATTAGCCCGCGTAAAGCAGGTTAAGAATGTTGCCCGCGAGCCTATTTCTCTTGAAACTCCAATCGGTGAGGAAGAAGATTCTATCCTTGGAGACTTCATCGAAGATAAGGAAGTTGAAAATCCGGCAACACAGACTGCCTTTACTTTACTTCAGGAGCAGCTGCGCACTGTTTTGAACACTCTGCCACCGCGTGAGCAGGAGGTTCTTAAGATGCGCTTTGGCCTGGAAGACGGTTATTCACTTACCCTCGAAGAGGTTGGCCTTTACTTTGACGTAACCCGTGAGCGTATCCGTCAGATTGAAGCAAAGGCTTTGCGCAGACTCCGCCACCCGCGCCGTGCTAATGGGCTGCGTGATTATATTGAAACTTAACAGAAATTATTATAATATAACTAGATATTTTTTATTGAGGAACCATAATGGTAACAACAGAAGTTTTTGAGAATCTGAAATCTTTGCAGGAGATTCTCGTACAGAAATACGAGCTGGAAGGAAAAAAGAATGATGCTCCAAAGCAGCTCAGCAATCAGGAAGACCTGCTTGCAAAAACTCAAAAAGAATTTATTGAGTTAAAATCTACTTATGATGAAACTCAGGAAAAGGTTTCGCAGCTTAAGACTCAGCTTGAGGAAGCTGTAAAATCTCGTGAAGAGGGTGAAAAAGGAGTTGCAAACTCTACTACACACCGTGAATACGAGGCTCTTGAAAAGCAAATTAATGAAGCAAAACTTCTTGAAGAGCAGGTTCGTAAAGACCTTCAGCACGAAGAAAAAGACCTGGCAGAACTCAATGAGCGTCTTAAGAATTCAGAAGAGCTTATTAAATTCCAGGAAACAGAACTTAATTCAAGCCGTGAATCACTTAATAAAGAGCTTTCTTCTTATGAACAGAAGCTTTCAAAGCTTAAGACTGAAGAAGAAAAGGTAACAAAAAATATCAACATGATTTATGCCGGCGAAGAGAATGCAGAGCTTAAGGCTCAGGAAATTCTTTTCAAGTTCCAGAGAATCATTCAGCGCAATTCTGAAGGTATCGTATCTGTAAGAAACGGTGTTTGTTCTGGTTGTCATATGATTCTTCCAGCTAACTTTGCTAACCAAGTTCGTGAAGGTGAAGACATTAACTTCTGTCCTTACTGCAGCCGTATCCTTTACTACGAAGAAGTAAGCGAAGATCAGGCAGAAGATTACTTTGATATTGGTGCTGCCGGAAGCCTTGCTGGTCTCGACGATGAAGAATACGATGAAGAAAATTCTGAATTCGGTGACGAAGACGAAAAAGAAGAAAGATCTGAATATGATGATGACTTCGATGACGAGTCAGAGGATACAGATGAATCTGATGACGACGAAGACGATTCTGATGAAGATTCAGATGAGGACGAAGACGAAGAGTAAGCGTCTTTATTAAAATTGTATTATACAGATGGAATATAACCGCGCAGTTTTTTGTTAATGATAATAAAAGACTGTGAGAGAAAGTCCGGGCTCCTTCGGAAAGAATGCCGGGTAATAACCGGGCACAAGCTGGCAGCTGCAGTTCTTACTTATTGTAGTTCTGCATAGCCCAGTAAGTGACAGACAGTGCAACAGAAATATTACCGCCTGACTTTGCGCCTGCGTACGGCCAGGTAAGGGTGAAAAGGCAGTGTAAGAGACTACCGCAGTTCTGGTAACAGAGCTGGCTTGTAAACCTCATTCGGAGCAAGATTAAGCAGCAGTTATGTTTTCCGAGCAATACTGCGGGTAAATCGCTGGAGCCTTAAGGTAACTTAAGGTGCGGATAGATGGTTATGCCTGCTTTTCTGTTTATACAGGAAGGTGGAGAACAGAACCCGGCTTACTGTTTCATCTGTTTTTTTTATAAAAGTATTGTAAAAGTGGTGGGGAATTGAAAGCTAATTACAATATTGAAAACAGCAGCTACGCAAAAAAGAAAAGTCATCTGCTGCGTAATGTAATACGCCTTGCAGTTGTACTGGTAGCTTTGTCTGCAATAACCTTTGCCACTACTTTTGGAATCAAAAAATATCAATCCGGAAGAATTACAATAAAAACAATAAAGGAAGCCTGGAGCCAATATGACTATCAGAAGGTCTATGAGCTTTGTAAGCTTTTTCTTCAGGATAATACCTATAATAATACCGCTTTAACCTATTATAGTTATGCCTGTTTCTTTCTTGCCCAGGCACAAACAGATACACAGCAGGCTCAGTCATATCTTGATGAATGTATCAATAATATTCGTGTAGCTTTGTATGAAGCCGATAAAGATCTTGTGCCCCAGCTTCAATATATGCTGGGCCGCGCATATTTTTCAAAAAATACAATTACCACTCATTATTACGCAGACCTGGCTGTAAAATATCTTCTGCTTGCAAAAGAAAATGGTTATAAGGCAGATGATATTGCAGAATATCTGGGATTAAGTTATGCATCACTTGGGATGACAATGGAAAGTATTGCCGCTTTTACAGAAGCTCTTCTGGTCAGAGAATCAGATTCACTTTTGCTTGCAATTGCGGAGCAATACTATAATGCGGGTGAGCTTAATGCCTCTGAACAATATCTTTTCAGAATCATTAAAAACAGCGATAATGAAGATATAGTACTAAAAAGTGAAAATCTTCTTGGAAATATCTATATAGATAAAGAGGATTATGAGGGTGCGCTTGAAGAATTTAATAATGTTTTGAAAAAAAATGAAAATTCTGCTGACGCACATTATGGAATTGGTGTAATATATGAGAAGCAGGGTAATATGGTGAAGGCTCGTGCTGAGTGGCGAAAGACGCTTAAGATTCAGGTTAATCACCCTGGTGCCCTGCAGAAAATGTCAGAAAATTAATTTGTAAAAAAGAGATCCGGGAGGAAATAGATGGGTTTTTTTGATAGTTTTTCAACAGATATTGGTATTGACTTAGGTACCTGTAATACTTTGATTTATGTTCGTGACAAGGGAATCGTAATAGACGAGCCTTCTGTAATCGCTGTTGAAAAGGGAACAAAAAGAATTGTTGCCGTTGGTGCAGAAGCAAAACGAATGCTTGATAAGACTCCTGGAAATATTATGGCTATTCGTCCGCTTGCAGATGGTGTAATTGCCGATATCGACTCTACTGAAAAGATGATTAAATACTTCATCTCAAAAATCATTCCACGCCATCAGCTTTTCAAATCTGTAAGAATGAAGATTGGTATTCCTTCCTGTGTAACTGATGTAGAACGCCGTGCAGTTATTGAAGCTGCTATGAAGGCTGGTGCTAAGGAAGTTGAAGTAATCGAAGAAAGCCGCGCCGCAGCTATTGGTGCAGATATTCCTATTTTTGAGCCAGCCGGACATATGATTTGTGATATCGGCGGTGGTACTGCAGAAATATCTGTAATTTCACTTGGCGGTATGGTTGTTACTCACTCAATCCGTGTTGGCGGCGACAAGTTCGACGAAGCAATCGTTAAGCATGTAAAGAGTGTTCATAACCTGATTATCGGCCAACCTGCCGCAGAACGTCTTAAGATTCAGATTGGTAATGCCGCTCCAGAAAAGACTATCGAAAAGATGGAGCTTAAGGGAACTGATGCCATTACTGGTCTTCCACGCCGCCTCGAAATTGACAGCGTTGAAGTACGAGAAGCCCTCAAAGAGCCTGTTACAAAAATCGTTGAAGAAATTAAATCTGTACTTTCAGAAACTCCTCCGGAGCTTGCTTCAGATATCATTGAACGCGGTATCGTAATGACAGGTGGTGGTTCAATGCTTCGTGAGCTTCCTAAGCTTGTTTCAAAGGAAACTGGAGTTCCGGTTATCCTCGTAGAAAAGCCACTTGAATGTGTAGCTCTTGGTGCCGGTAAGGCCTTTGCTCTGTTCAAGGACAGATATTCTGAACGAACAGTTTACGACAGTCTGAACGACTAGTTTAAGCTTTTTTCCGGGTGGGTGGTATGCGAAGAAAGCCGAACTTTTCTTTTAAAATTAAATTTGCAGAATTCCTTCTCGTTATTTATCTGCTTGCCGGAGGCTTATTGCTTGCCTTTAATTCCGGAGGTTTTGTATTAAACTTTAAGCAGATTGGTTTTTCTGTTTTTTCTTCCCTGGATAAGGGGGTCCATTTTATTACAAATGGAATAGCTGATACCTTTAATGCTGTCGGAGAATTAAGAAAGCTTAAAAAAGACTATAATGATCTGGTTTTAAAACTGGAAAATTATGAGGAAATGCAGCGTTCTAACGCAGACATCAGAAAAGAAAATGCCCGCCTTAAGGAACAGTTAGATTTTTCTGTTTCATTGGATGAGAAAAATATTCCCGCTCAGATTATTGCCAGAGACCTGGATAATGCCTTTACCTATCTTACAATAGATAAAGGAAGTGTAAACGGAATAAGAAAAAATATGCCGGTTATTGCCTTTCAGAATGGAAACCAGGGCCTTGTAGGAAAGGTTGTCCAGGTTGGAACCTTTACCAGTCAGATAATGCCGATTTATAACATCAATAATATGGTTTCTGCCCGCATTCAAAACTCCCGCGATCTGGGACTTGTAAACGGTCTTGGAAGCCAGGATCAGCCGCTTTTAATGCAGTATATCCGAAAATCGGTTGTAGATGAATTGAGTTACGGAGATATTGTCGTTACATCTGGTGAAAACGATAATTATATGAGGGATATTGCCATTGGTAGTATTTCGAAAATTACAACCCTTGATTATAACTCTTCACTTAATATAGAACTCATTCCGATTATAGATTTTGCACGACTGGAAAATGTTGTTGTTGTAAATCAAAAAGAACTGAATGACAGAAAGGCAGATAAGGAGTAGGGCAGATGGCAAAATCAATTCTTGTAAGTTCGTTTATTCTCCTTTGTGCTGTTATTCTTGAATCTTCAATTTTGTCGAATATCAGCTTTATTTACATAGTGCCTGATCTGGTTTTAATCTGTTCTCTTTATTTTTCACTTCTTAATGGTAAAATCGCAGGTGAAACAACCGGTTTTATTTCCGGTATTCTTCTTGATTTTATTACCGGCATTCCTTTTGGTTTTAATATGATTTACCGCACAATAATCGGCTATATTACCGGAATTTTTGCAAAGAATGTTATTATTTCCGGCTTTATACTTCCAATGCTTTGTGTCGGTATAGCAACTATAACAAAAACTCTTATGGTTGAGCTTCTGGGCCTGCTTTTTCCGAATGTTCACATTTATATTGCCGGTATTATTTCTTATGACTTTTTATTTGAGTTTATAGAAAATGTTCTCCTTGCTCCATTTGTATTTAAGTTTTTAAGTTTCTTCAGAAAATCTCTTGCCGTAAGGTCTGTGAAGGATAGTATAGACAATGATTAATTCCGAAGACAGACTGTCCAAAGGTGCAAAAATCTTTATTTTACTCATAATACTGATTCTGCTTTTTATAATTTATGCATACCGACTTTTTTCAATGCAGATTGTACAGGGAGAACATTACCGTTCACAGTCACAGCGAATATCCAGTCAGATAACTGTAATTTCTGCCCAGCGCGGTGAAATTTTTGACCGTAATGCATTACTGCCTATCGTAATCAATACAGATTCTTTTGCTGTCGAAGTTACTCCGGGCGAAATTCCCAAAGACCGCTACGATACTGTAATTCTAAAGCTGGCTCAATATCTTGGAATCAGTAAAACTGATATTGATAAAAAGATTCCAAAAAATATGCGCCGTTCTTATTCTACGGTTCAGGTAAAATCTAACGTTCCTTTCACTGTAATCTCAAATATTGCGGAAAATATTATAGACCTTCCTGGTGTTTCCTGGGTTTCAAAACCGATTCGAAACTATCAGCATACCGGCTCCCTGTCGCACATAGTTGGTTATGTTGGTGATATTAATCAGGACGAAATGACAGTTCTTTATAACCAGGGCTATAAGAAGACCAGTATTGTCGGAAAAACAGGAATTGAAAAACAGTATGATTCGCTCTTACAGGGTAAGGAAGGCCGGGAAATGTCTACAGTTGATGTTCACGGCCGAATAATTTCTGATACTCCAATTGTTGAGCCTCCTGAAATGGGAAAGAGTCTTGTGCTTACAATTGATTCTGATATTCAGAAGCTTGTAGAAGATGCCTTGGGAAACAGAGTAGGGGCTTCCGTTGTTTTAAAGCCTGCTACCGGCGAAGTACTCGCCATGGTTTCTTATCCATATTATGATTCCAACATTTTCAGCTCGGATGATGCCGGTGTTGAATATGCTAAGCTTGTAAATGACAGTTCTAAACCTCTTTTGAATCGTGCCGTTCAGGTATCCTATCCTCCGGCTTCTACCTTCAAAATCATTATGTCTGCCGCAATGCTTCAGGAAAATGCTTTTCCTGCCAGTAAAAAAATTGAATGTAAGGGTGTAATGGTTTATGGTGGACGCCGTTTCCATTGTCACGTGCATGAACCTGGACATGGCTGGCTTGATCTTAAGAATGCAATGGCACAATCCTGCGATGTTTACTACTGGACTGTCGGCCGAGATTATCTTGGTATCGAAAAAATTGCTTCTTATGCACGCGAGTTTGGTTTTGGTAAGAGTGCTCAGATTGATTTACCAAGCCAGGTTGCAGGTCTTGTTCCTACCGCAGAATGGAAGGAAAAGAAATATCATGAAAAATGGCTTGGTGGTGATACAATGTCCTGCTCAATTGGTCAGGGCTATATGGAAGCAACACCTCTGCAACTTGCAAATATGGTTGCGATGGTTTCAAACGAGGGAGTAATTTACAAGCCTCATCTTCTTAAAGAAGTTCGGGATCCGGTAACCGGTGATATAATAGAAGAAGTAAAGCCACAGGTGCTTACAGAATCTACAATTGATAAGGATGTATGGAAGCAGATTCAGGAAGCAATGCGTTATACAGTTACAGACGGTACACCTCAGTATCCAATGCATAATAAGATTGTACAGATTGCCTGTAAAACTGGTACAGCCGAAGTTGAACCCTATTCTAATGTCAATAGAAAAGATGATCAGAGCTGGCACTCCTGGCTGGTTGCTTATGCACCTTATGATGCTCCTCCTGAAGACCGTGTCTGCGTCGCAACAATCGTAGAAGCCTGCAATAAATGGGAATGGTGGGCTCCTTACTGTACCAATATTATTATTCAGGGAATATTTGCAAACCAGACCTGTGAAGAAGCTACAAAGGCTCTCGGTTTCTCATATCTTACACAGAACCGCGGAAGGCAGGAATAGGAGAGGGGAGTATGAAGAATAAATTCTTTTCAATGTTCGATTATCTTCTGATTCTGGTTGTTCTCACTCTGGTTTCTCTCGGGGTAATGTTTATTTATTCTTCCAGTATAAACTCTGAAGGTTTACGTGTTACAAATGAATATATAAAGCAGATAATCTGGGCATCAATTGGCTTTATAATTATGATTGCCGTTACAGTTTATGATTACAGAAGAACAGAATCTTTGTCTATTTATGGTTTTATTTTTCTGCTTCTGCTTTTAATTTATACCCGTATTTTTGGTCGTTATGTAAATGGTGCAAAAAGCTGGATTGGTATAGGTGAATTCGGAATTCAACCTTCTGAGTTCGGAAAAGTCTTTTATATTCTATATCTTGCACGAGTACTTGATGATACGGCTAACGGAGATCAATTACGACGTTTCTTTCTTGCTACCGGAGTTTTACTGCTTCCAATGGGCTTAATTTTACTGCAGCCTGACTTAGGAACAGCTTCAGTTTATCTTCCTATTTACTTTATTATGTGTTTTATAGCCGGAGTTCCTCTGCGTTATATAGGCTATGTATTCCTCTTCGGTGTTTTTACAATTTTCTTTGCAATTCTTCCTGTGTGGAATGCAGAAATTGCTGCGACTCCCCTTGCAGTTATATCAATTTTAACTAATATGCGTCTGCGCTTGATTTTGATTTTTGCTTTCCTTGTAATTACGCTTTTGGGCTGGGTAATTCGCCGATATCTGCATGGGCCGCGTTATATTCACTGGATTATCTATTTTACTTCGATTATCGGCCTTGCTTTGATTTTCTCACTTATTCTGGGTAAAGTTCTTAAAGATTATCAGATTAAGCGTCTTATTATCTTTATGAATCCGAATAAAGATCCTCTGGGTGCCGGATGGAATATCATTCAGTCAAAGGTTGCGATTGGTGCCGGTGGTGTAATTGGTCAAGGCTATCTGATGGGAACCCAGAGTCATTATCGATTCCTTCCGCAGCAGAGTACAGACTTTATTTTCAGTATTCTTTCCGAAGAGTTCGGCTTTTTAGGCGGTATGCTTGTTTTTACACTTTATCTTATAATTCTCTTAAAAATACTTTATATAATACGTAAATGCGTAAACCGTTACGGTTCCTATATCTGTGCCGGAATATTCGGAATGTTCTCTTTCCACTTTTTTATTAATGTCGGTATGGTAATGGGTATAATGCCGATTACAGGTATTCCACTACAGTTCCTTTCTTACGGTGGTTCTTCGCTGCTAACTGCCATGACCTGTATAGGTCTTGTAATGAATGTAAATTATCGCAAGGCAAACCTGAAGTAAAGCAGAGGGGGAATAAATTTAATATAAAGGTATAATAAAATAGCATTAAGAGTAGACAGAATATACATTATAGTAAGTAATGTAAAGCGCTGGAGGCGGTGTTTTGGTCTGAAAGCAATCTATTTTATGCCAGCTGGCTGAGCTTTTCACGGATGAACTCGGATTTTTCTTTAAGTCCGATTTTTCCAAGCTTGATGAAAATTACGTTTGGCAGCTTTTGATTTAATCGTACAGAGTTAGGATTATCTTTAATGAGTTTAAGGATTTTATCAATAGAGATATTTGAAACCTGGTTGAACTCAACCGCCACTTCGCCCTGGCGCTCCTTGATTGATTTTATTGAGAGTTTGCGGCAGATAATGCGGATTTCGGCCAGAGCCAGTAAGCTTGAAACTTCTTCCGGAATCGGTCCAAAGCGGTCTGCAAGCTCAGCAAGGACTGCATCGAATTCTGCATCGTCTGTAACGGCTGCAATCTTCTTATAGATTTCCATTTTAATCTGCGGATTGATGATATAGCTGTCTGGAATAAAGCCTGTGTACTCCATTTCCATAAGAACTTCGGATTCTTCCTTGTAGTCCTTCTGGAGTGCTAAGCGGTTTACGGCCTCATTCAAAAGTCGTACGTACATATCAAAGCCGACTGAGTAAACATCACCGCTCTGGTCTCGGCCTAAGAGGTTTCCGGCTCCACGGATTTCCATATCCTTCATGGCGATTTTGAAGCCGCTTCCAAGCTCGGTAAAGTCGCTTATTACCTGAAGACGTTTCATAGCGACCTCGGAAAGCGCTTTATTTTCCGGATAAAGCAGATATGCGTAAGCCTGGCGGTCACTTCGACCAACGCGGCCTCGCAGCTGGTAAAGCTGAGAAACTCCGTACATATCTGCGCGGTCAATAATAATTGTATTTACGTTTGGAATATCAATTCCGTTTTCAATGATTGTTGTTGCAATCAGCACGTGGAAGCCGCCCATCTTAAAGCGATGGAAAATCTCTTCCAGCTGTGTAGATGTCATCTGTCCATGGGCTACATCAACTAAAACTTCCGGTACCAGAGTTTCTATTTTGCGCTGAATTTCCTGTAAGGACTCTACCCTGTTATGCAGATAGAAAACCTGCCCGCCCCGCTCTATTTCCCGTCTGATTGCCTGAGCTACACGTTCATCGGTAAACTCATCTACAACAGTCTCTATGGCCTGACGGTTCTGAGGCGGAGTTGTTAAAAGGCTCATATCGCGGATTTTCAGGAGGCTCATATGAAGGGTTCGCGGAATCGGGGTTGCAGACATGGTAAGACAGTCGATGTTGTTTTTCATTACCTTGAGCTTTTCCTTGTCCTTTACGCCAAAGCGCTGCTCTTCATCAATAATCATAAGGCCCAGCTTTTTGAAAACAACGTCCTTTTGTATGATTCTGTGAGTTCCAATGAGAATATCAACTTCGCCACTAGCCACCCGAGCCAGAATCTTTTTCTGTTCGCCTGGAGCTACAAAGCGTGAAAGACGTTCAATCTTTACCGGGAAGTTCTTAAAACGGTTCTTGCAGGTTTCATAATGCTGTTCGGCAAGGATTGTAGTTGGTGCAAGAAAGGCAACCTGTTTACCGCCCATAACTGCCTTAAAGGCCGCTCTCATTGCAATTTCGGTTTTTCCATAGCCTACGTCACCGCAGATAAGGCGATCCATCGGAACCGGCTTTTCCATATCAGCTTTAATTTCTTCAGTAACGGTAATCTGATCCGGGGTATCTTCATAAGGGAAAGCGGCCTCAAAAGCGGCCTGCCATTCGGTTTCTTTTGGGAAAGCAAAGCCTACAGAAGCCTGACGACGCGAATACAAATCAATAAGCTTCTGGGCAAGATCTTCTACAGCCTGACGTACTTTATTCTTTCGGCTTTCCCAGGATTTACTGCCGATTCTGTCTAAGCGTGGCTTATCTCCTTCATTTCCAATATAACGCTGAACAAGGTTTACCTGTTCAATCGGAACAAAGGCAATTTCACTATCGGCATATTCCAGTTTAATATAGTCGCGTTCATTGCCCATGGCTTTTACGCGTTCAATTCCGTGAAAGAGCCCTATTCCCCAGTTTACATGTACAACATAATCTCCCGGATTAAGTTCTACAAAGGTGTCTATGGCTTTTGATTTTGCCTTATTAACTGATTTTGGAACGTACTGACGGCGGCCGAAAATCTCATTTTCCTGAATTACAAGAAGCTTTGCCTCAGGAAGACGGAAGCCTGCTGATATGGCTTTTGGCAGTAGGATTACAGGATGTACACTACCATCATCATCAATATCTGTATAATCCTTAAAAATTTCATGGATACGAAGCTGCTGGTTTTCATTATCTGTAAAAATGAATATATTCCAGCCCGCATTCTGAAGCTCTGAAAGTTCCTCCTTCATAAAGTTGATATTTCCGAAAAAACTGCGGGCTGGTTCAGCTCCTATCTGATAATGGTAGACAGAATCCTTGTCTTCCTGTTTTTGGAGTGTCCTAAATAGTATACACTTTGAGATGTTTTCTAATAGTTTTTCGTAATCATATAGCACCATATCAGGTGGTAAAACCGGATATTCTTCTCTTGAGGTGCGGTAAAGCTTGTTATACTCACGATTTATGGTAAGACGGGCGTTTTCCTGCTTGTCATAATTATAAAAAAGAACGAAGGTTTTATCATTTATATATTCAAGCAGGCTGTGAGCTTTATCGCTTATAAGTTGATATAAAAACTCTTCTCCCTCTGCTTCTCCGCTGGCAGAAAGCCCTGTAAGCAGGTTTTCAAGATATTTTTGAGCAGTTTCTGTAAACGGAAGATGGATGGAAAAATCTGCGTTTTCTGAATTACCCGCATTATCCTCTTTTATGGCTGTTTCCTGATATTCTGATATTTTTGTCCTTACTTTTTCTATCAGTTCTTCTGTCCAAAGAACTTCTTTTGTCGGATAAATAAGGACATTCTGTCTGGAACCGATTGTCGTCTGGCTGTCAGTTTCAAATAATTTAAAGGATTCAATTTCATCAAAATCAAAAATAACACGAGTCGCATGTTCATCACAGGGTAAAAAGATGTCCAGAACTTCGCCGCGGAGACTGAATTCTCCTCTTACATTTACTTTTGGTACCCGGGTGTAGCCCATGCTGCTGAGCTTCTGGGCAATTGTTGTAGTGTCAAGTTTGTCGCCTTTATTCAGTGTAAAGGAAAGTTTTTTTAGATAAGCCGGTTCGGGCATTGGCGACATAAAGGCTCGCTGAGTAAAAATAAATACACGTGGCTTATCATTAAAGGTTATTGTTTCTTTTTTTGAAAGAAGCTTTGAAAGTACACCTGCCCTTTTGCCGAAAGTTACTGAGCCCCGTGAGGCTGGTCTGTAAGGAACCGTTCCCCAGTCCGGAAAAATGTAGACCTCTGCTTCTTCAAAAATGGCGGCAAAATCTTCCCGGATATTATTAGCATCAGCTTCTGTAGGCACTATTATAATAAGATCTGAGGAAAAGACTTTGTACTGCGGGCTGCTTTTACTTGTGGCAGAATACTGGGCTGACTGCAGGGCTTTTATGTGATTAGAACGGCAGATTTCTGCTGTAAAATAGGTGAAAAGACTTCCGTGAAGTCCTTCAATATTTAAGGGAAAAGAAGAGTTTTCTGCAAAGAAGGCAGCCGAGCTTTCGCGTATTTCCTTGTGATTATGTAATATTTCGTCTATAGAAGTTAATGATTTCATTTTAAAATACCGATATTAATATAGTAAAAGAAAAAATCTTTTTAATGGAGAATACGGTGAAAATTCGTAAACTGCTTTCAATTATATCAGTTCTTTTTGTTTTTGGACAGATGGCAATGTTCGCTGAGGAAAAAGTTGTTGATTACAGCAATGCATCTGTTTCAATAAAGTATTATAACAGAACTATTTACTATCCGGGAAATGCGGATGAGGCTCCGGTTTTTGTACACATTACAATCAAAAATAATGGTTCTGAAACTCTGAGATTTAAGCTGGCCGATGATCGTTCATTTAGTATGGATTTTAATGCTTATACTGTAAAGAACAGCAGACTTGAACAGACTTCAAATATCATTGAAAAGCGTACTACAAATCAGACTGTATATTTCAGGGAAATTGCTCTTGAACAGGGTGAAGAATATTCCTTCGTAGAAAATGTAAAAAGCTTTTTGAAAATTGAAGAACCTTCAGTTTATTATCTTGAACTTTTATTTTATCCGGAATTATATAAATCAAAATATCTGACTTTGAAATCTAACCGTCTTACTCTTGAAGTTCGCCCTTCTCCATCTGCAGCTTCATCAAATTTTGTTGCAGTAAAGAATGAAACAGTTGAGCTTCTTAAGCCATTGGATATTTCTCCGGATAAGGTTGTTGAACAGACAATTATCGCAAGGCAGAAATCTCTCTGGGATCAGTACTTCCTTTATATGGATGTTGAGTCTTTAATTCAGAGAAATCCTTCGCTTAAGAAAAAATATATTTCAGTTTCTGCAGAGGAACGAGCCAGAATGGTTCAGTCCTTCAAGGGTGACCTTATGCAGTCTCGTATTGAAAATGATATTGTTGCGGTGCCTGAAAGCTTCCAGATTGAAAAAACAACTTATTCTCCAACAGAAGGAAGTGTTACTGTTATAGAATGGTTTAAGTATCCAAACTTCAGTGAGAAAAAGCGTTACACTTATAAAGTATGGCAGCGTGAAGGAATCTGGAAGATTTACGATTACACTGTAGTTAATCTTGGAACTGAATAAAACAATAAAGGTCTGGCTGCATAAATGAAAGCACTTGTTATTTCGGACAGAACAGAAATAAATGATTATGTTACACCTCTTTTAAAGGAAAAAGGCTTTGATATTATCCATTACAGATGGATTATTAAAGCTCTTGATAACATTGAAGAGATTCAGCCGGATATTATTGTTTTGAGTGCAGGAGAATATCCGCGTCACTGGAAAACTCTTGCGGGCTTTGTACAGAGCGGAATCGGAGGGAATAATGTAAAAGTCTATTTATATGAAACCAGCCCTCTTTCAGAAGAAGATGAAAAAAAAGCAGATGAGCTTGGAGTTTTGCAGTTTGAGTTTATAAATGAAAGCTTATATAAAAGTGTTGAATTAGTCCTTAATGAAGCCTGTGGTCCATTTAAGTTCTATACAGGTAAGTATTATGAAGAAGATAAGCTTATTGAGATAGAAGCCAATCTAACTAACGGTAGTTATTATAAATATGTGAGTATTTATGATGGTGATTGTGTAAATTCCTATTCCGCAAAAGTTGAGACTGTAGAAGATGGAATCGCCTGTCTGAAGGTAAATTCATTATGAAAAAGAAAAAGTCTAAAGAAGCAAAATTTTTTTGTGAAAGCTGTGGCTCTGAGGTACCTAGAAATTCAAGAACCTGTCCAACCTGTGGAAAATTTTTTGCTTCGGTTCGATGTCCTCAATGCGGAAGAATTGGAAGTAACGAAGATTTTAAGAATGGCTGCCCTACCTGCGGTTATGCGGTTAATCCTGATGATGGTTTTGGTCACGGAAGTTACAGACCTGGTCTAGGAAATAACAGAGCTTCTTCTAAAAACAGATATGGCAGCAGAAGCCTGCTTGGGCTTGGAAGAAATAAATCTAGAAGTGGCACAAGTGGTTATGTTGAATCAAGTTTACCATTTTGGGTTTATTTAGTTTCCATTCTGATTCTCTTAGTACTTGTAATTGGGTTGTACTCTTGTTTATAAAATATCACACGGATTCGGAATTACTAACGTAATTCCTTTAAAATGAAATGCCGTTAGGCATTTCGAATCCGTGTGCCTTTTTTTTGTTATATTGACTAAGATACTTATTTTTATTATTATAATTTAACATTTTTAGCCCGGGTGGCGGAATTGGTAGACGCGCTTGGTTCAGGTCCAAGTGTCCTTACGGTCATAGGAGTTCAAGTCTCCTCTCGG
>OCTW011303723.1_pt1 | contig 27918 bp, 42 predicted proteins | sample 1539671 | NCBI WGS metagenome assembly OCTW01 (sample SAMN02144230, study PRJEB22623) | gut metagenome | biome: sheep rumen | host: Ovis aries | place: New Zealand | reverse complement strand
GAATGTTTGAAATTTCTATTGCAATCTCTTTGATTGCGTTTGATTCAGCGGTGTTTTCTTTTTCTGCTATGATTATTATTGCCTGCAAGAAATTATTTATTTTTTCATTCATTTTTCTTTTATCTCCTTAATTCCCATTTATCTTTGCAATTGATACAATCGCAATAGGTCAAATCACATTTTGCATCATAACAACCACCTGTATTGACGTGGTATAAATGTTCGCAATTTCCACCACACTTCATTTTCTCAATTTGCGCTTCTAGTTCTACTATTCGCTTTTCTTTTGGTTCTGCGAACTTGACTAAGGCTTGTTTCATTGAACTTTCAGAGAAATATGCTTTACCAAACTTTTCAACATCAAAATTTCCTTTGTCCGTTTTTTCAGAAACAAATCTTTCTGCTTCTTTTTCAAGTTCTTCATCTCGTTTTGTTACTGTCATTTTTCTACCTCACATTTCCCAAGGGTTACAGCTTTGACGAATGGCAGCAGTCTTTCTTCCAGGTCTGAGCGGATGTGATAATCAGGATTACTCATCAACCTTTTTAAGCTGTTCATTTTTGGTACAGGGTAGGGCAGAAAAAAATCTGCAAAGTTTTCTTTGTATCTTTCCAGGATGTTGTCTGGATCAGATGTTGCGTTGTAGCTATTGCAAATAACTGTCACGTCAGAATCTAAGCAACAATCAGAAAGCTTTTGTATGTAGTTGGATGTGGCCACAAAGTCTAGCGGGCTGCATTTGCCGACGATGGCGATTGAATCGCTAGAAAATACCGCGTTACGAGTCTGAGCGTTCCAGGTTCCGGGCGGGTCTATCAGAATGAAATCATACTGATTTTCAAAGCCTAGTTTTTTGATTTGGATTTTAAGCTGCATATCTGTGATGTTGGACAGCATATCCAAGTCGAGATCTGACGGGATGAGGTCAAGTTTGCCGCCATTGTCATCTTCTTTGACAGTGTAGGGTTTGACTTCTCGGCCTGTAAGTAAAAGCTTTGAGTTCTGGTCAAGCAGTACTTTTCCCATGACTTCGCTCAGTGAGCAGTTAGGATCTAAATCTATCAGCAGGACTTTAAAACCGTGCTGATAGAGCCAGAGGGCTAAAAAGATGTTTAGGGTTGTTTTCCCTGTTCCACCTTTTCCGTTTGTGATTGTAATTTTCATTTGTTTGCTCCTATATCTTTTGCCTGGGCAGAATTGCTCCGGCTGAAGATTTCATTTAAATTTGCAATTGTATTTGTTAATAATTTCTGATAGTCAGATTGTGATTCCTGGCAATTTTGCAGCTTGATTTCCAGGAGAGAAATGACGGTATAGATGAGTTTTATTTCGTCTTTATATGGAGATGTTAGAACTGTGACTGAATGCTTTTTGTATTTAAAAGAAGTTGTCTCAGCATTTAAGACAGCTTTTATAAATGTTGAGCTGCTGAATTCATTTTCAATTGCAGCTTCTGACAGTGAAGAATAGTAATTGCCGTCAACGATGACGGGAGTTTTTTTCAGTCCCATAATTCTCTCCTGAAAAAAACTCATAAAACTCTGTATTAGTAGACAGAATGTACAGAGCTTTAAGAGTTTTATTTTGTTTGCGTTTTGTTTTTAGCCGGGTAGTTTAATTCTTTCAAAATTAATTCCCTGGTAAACTTACTGAAGTTTGTAAAAGCTGGAAGATGTTCCAGAATGTAGTTCCATTCTTCTGGTCTGAAAGAAACGGAAAGAAGTTTGCGTTGATATTTGCTTTCGTTCATAGTTTGTATTGTATGACAATTCCCCATAAAGTCAAGCCCATTTTAAACATTTTTATAAAATAGTTTAAAAGCTGTATTAAAGTTTAAAACGAAAATTTAAAAAAAAATCTGGAGACAAAAAATATTTTTTTGATTTTTTTTAAATTTGCGAAATTCTGTATTTTTACGGTCTCTTTTTATCTAATTTATTATAATATAATAAATTAGATATTAACATTGTAACATAATTTTATGTTACAAAGGTTTGTTTTATACAGAAAAAAAATTTTTTAACAAAAATTTGATAAAAAAAACAGAAAAAAAATTTTTTTCTGTACAAAATAAATGATTTGTAACGCAATTTTGCGTTACAAAGTTATGAAAAAAAATTCCTGGATATATATATTTTTTTTACTGAATCAGGTGCAAAAGGTACTGCCAGAGGGGTATACGGTTGTGCAATTATTCGGCGGCGGGTGCCCTTTGTTAGGTATAAGTCAAGTTTAACGGACAGTTTAAAAATGTTTAAAAAGACATAATAAAAGACATAGTAAAATGAAAAATTTATGCGATAATATTTCTTATGGAAGTTACTGCCTCTGATTTTGCGCGGATGTGCGGACTTTCGCCGATGGCTGTCTCGAAAAGAATTGCCAACGGTACACTGATTCGCAATGCTGCGCGTCGAATTGATACTGATAATCCAGTGAATCGCGCTTTCCTGGAGATGAAACAGAACAAGCTCAAAATGAAGCTGCAAATGAAGCAGCTGGAAGCCGGAATAAAACAAGCTGCTTCCCCTTCCAAGAACTCTGGAAAATTTGACGAGCTTTGTAACGCAATTTTTACGGATGCGGCCAACGGCCGCGAAAAACAAGCACAAAATGACAGCGGCTCTCAAACTATGGCAGGAATGCAAAAAGCTCCGGGGGCTGTGGCCCAGGGAATTACTGTGGGAAGCGGTTCGGCTAAAGATATTATGAACTGCACTATGGGCGAGCTGTTACGCCGGTTCAATTCGATTGACAACATTGAAAGATTCTCGAAGATCATCCGAGATTTGTCTGCGGCTGAGGAACGCGAGCAGAAGCTTCAGGAAAGGCGGCTTGTTCAGGTGCCTAAAGATTTTGTCGTACAGCGCGTTTTCGGCTACATGGATCAGCTGATGGAGCAGCTTCTGGATGTGCCTGAAGCTGTGTGTGATCAGGTGATTGCTGTGTCTCTGGCTGATGGTCAGGACAAACGTGAAAGTGTTATGAATATTCTTAACGACAATTTGACCCGCTGTATTTCGGGTGCGAAGAGTCATATTGTGAATGAGCTTACTGCACTAAGAAGTAAGTATGATAAACAGGAAAATGAAAACATCCGGCTGAGAGAAGAGCTTGCAGAAATGGATGTGATTTAGGGGGAGTATATGGCTCAAGAAAAAATCAACATGGAAAAGATTGAAAAAGAAATTGAGAAGATAAAAAAGAACTTTAAGGGCAGTGAAAAAAATCCTTATCGTGTAATTATTTTAAATAAGGATTGTGACTGGGAGCATAGAGCTTATCCTGTTTTGTCTCTTGCAATGGCTGTGTGTGCTGAGTTCTGGACTAACAAGGGAGCTTATGCTGTTGAAGCTTTCCATCTGGATGAAAAGGGAAAAATTGCTGTTGATTACCATGCTTTGAGAAATTTCTAATTAAGGAGAGTTAAACATGGACACGCTGAACGCACAAATAAAATCAACAAAACTCGGCTTCATAAGCAACGGCATATTTGATTTTACACTTGTTCTTGACATTCAGGGCGGAAGCGGCGTTGCTCTTGGTGGGTATGCTATGGATCAGTACGACAAAGAGAAATCCATACGGGTAGGCACTGCTTACGGAATGAATTTGATAATGCGAATTCTTGAAGTTGTAGGTGTAAATACTTGGGAAGAGCTTAAAGGCAAATACATAAGAATCAAAAACACAAAATTAGGAGACCGCGTTTCCGCTATTGGCAATCTTATGAAAGAAGAATGGATTGACTTTAACACATTCGGCAATGATTAGCGGATGGCTCGTAAGTGTAAGAAAGGTAAGTAATCATGTTGGTTTATGAATTAGAAATGAAGATGCAGCTCAATGATGGAGTTGAAGAGAGAGACTGTCATTATACTTCAAACAGTTTTCTAAGTCTTTTTAAAAAGTTTGAAAAAATTCTCAATGAGTTCTCATCTGATTGGTCTATTAGAGTTTGGTTCTGGCAAATAAAAAATCTGCATATTTACAAAATTAAAAATGATAAGATTGCGGTGGAAAATGAAGAAGACAGAACTGCACTCTCATACTTTACGACTACAGGGCAGGCTCCTTTTGATGCTTAGGGGTTAGATGGAAGCGGCCCTAAAAATCAGTGATTTAGATTTTCTCATTGAGAGGTTTTCTCTGTTGCCTGAGAAGCGTGAATATGAGCTTCCAAGTGATTACATCCAACGGGTGCGCTATCTTGATAAGAGTCTTTCGCCTTTTCCTGGCAAATTTAGTTATGACAGATTCCCGTATTTTAAAGAGATTGTTGACAAGCTCTCTCCTGCAGATCCGACTAGATATGTATTCGTGATGAAGGGGAATCAGTGCGGATATACAACGGGAGTTCTTGAGTCTGGTATGATGTATCATATCGGGTCGGATCCTGAAGAGCAGGCTTTATTTCTGCCGGATGAAACTATGGCCCGGGATTATGCGAAAACAAAGCTTGAATCCTGCATTGATAACAGCGGCCTTCGTCCTTTGATTGCCAGCCAGTCGAGAAAAGCAAACGGATCAAAAGACACAGGAGACACTACGCTGCACAAGCAATATCCGGGCGGATCGCTGAAGGTGTTCGGGGGTAAGTCTGGATCTAAGTTCAGAAATTTTTCTTTTAAAGTTATATATGTTGATGAAGCTGATGCCTTTACTTCGCTGATTAAGGGCGAGGGTGATGTCTTTACATTGATGAAGGGCCGTCAAGATGCTTTTGCCAATCATTCTAAATTGATAATCGGCTCCACTCCTAAGAATGAGGGCAGTTCTCAGATTCAGAATCTTTTTTTACAGGGGACTCAGAAATATTTTTATGTGCCGTGCAAGCATTGCGGCCAGATGCAGAAGCTGGAATGGGCTATCTGGGACGAGCATGACAAAAGCAAACAGATTGGCGGCATTGTTTGGGAGAATGACGAGAACTTCAGACCTAAGCTTGAGACCGTTGGCTATAAGTGTCCTTATTGCGGTGGCATTATGAAGAATTATGACAAGGCCGAGATAATCCAGAGGGGTGAATGGCGGGCAAGTGTTGAGCGGCCGGAAATGGCTGATGCGGAAAGCTATCACATTACAGCTCTTTACAATCCGCCGGGAATGTATTCCTGGGAAGATTACGTTGCTGAATGGGCTACGGTTTGGGATTTGAAAACTAACCGCGTGAAGGATGTTGAAAAATACAGAGTTTTCAGAAACTTAAAGCAGGGTCTGCCGTTCCGCGAGCAGCATGAAACTATCACCTATGAGAGGGCTTTGCGCTATCGCCGTTTTGGATTTGCGCGTGGCGTTGTGCCTAACAGAATGGCTCTGCGTGATACTGGTTCAATCGTGCTCATTCTGATTGTCAGTGTGGACGTTCAGCAGGATGGGCTATATGTTGACATTGTGGGCTACACTGAGCGGGGGTGTAATTTCTCCGTGGACTTTCGCTGGATTGAGGGAGACGTTCAGCAGTTCGGCGGCCCTTGGGATGAACTTTCTAAACTGATTCAGAGTGACTTTGTTGATGAGGATGGCAGACGGTATAGGCCGATGATTACCCTTGTGGACTCCGGACATTATACATCATGGGTCTATGCTTTCTGCAGTCAGTTCAGCTTTGGGGTTTATGCCTGTAAAGGTCAGGACTGGATCAAGGATGGTGCGCCTTATCAGCTTTTCTCTCCTGGAACGCTGAAGCAGATTGGCCTTCCTTTAGCCTATCATATTAACACTGGGCTCATTAAGGACAGAATCTCCAGCGAGATGAACCGCTTATTCTGGAACGACGGGCAGCTGCAGCCCGCCTGGTATCCGAATTTCCCGGAAGATTTCGGAGACGATTATTTTAAAATGTATGAGGCTGAGGAAAAAATCGACATTATTGACAAGGCTACCAGAAAATATGTGAAGACTATCTGGCGTCAAAAGTTTGGTGCTGATAACCACGCTTTTGATACAAGGGTTTACAACAAGGGAGCCCTGGAGATATTCGCCGATGATATTTGCCGCCAGGAATTGAGCTGTGATGCGCTGGACTGGAATGCCTTCTGGCGGTATGCCAAAGATTTCAAGGCGTTCTATCGTGACGCGGATTAAAATAAAGCTTCGCCTGTGTCTTTGTCGATGAAGCTTATTTGAAGGCGGGCATTGAGGGCGGCGGCTAATTCTTCGAGCTCTGAGACGCGGAAATTGTTTGAGCGCATTTTATTTGTGAGATTCTGCTGTGTCTGGTTTGTCCTTTCGGCCAGGTCTTTCATCTGAATGTTTTTCTGCAGAAGGCAGATTTTTATATTTTTTGCTATATCCATAATCTTAATTTACATTATTTAATTAAAAAATACAAGAAAAAATAAAAAAAAACATAAAAAAATGTAAAAATACATTGACAAGTTACACTATTTCATGTATTATTAAATTATCAAATGAAACGGCAAGAAATAAGCCGGTAGGAGTATGAATATGATTAAGATTATGCAAAACGGAATTAAGTTTGACGGCGGTTATACACGCTGCTTCTATGGCATGGGTAACACTTACCACCACAGCGACAAGTGCATTACAATTACAGCGCGCGATTACGACCACCTGCCGGCCGAGCTGGGTAAGGTTGAGAATAATTCTGATTACCAGTCGGATTACTTTGATGAAGACCGCGTATATCTTGAACCGGGCGACAAGTATTACAATGACGCCCTTGCAGCTTACAACAAGCGAAGGCTTGCCGATTCTAAACGCTGGCTGAAGCACGATGAAAAACGCCTGCAAAAAGAACTGGACAGCGGTTGCCCTTATCCTGCAACAGTTGCAAACCTTAAAAGCAGCATTGAAAACTATAAGCGCGTTATTGCTGCTTTGAGTGCTTAAAATAGTTCCGGGCTTTGGCCCGGGTGTGAGGTGGGAAAATGAAAAGATACGATTATGTTGAGAAGGTTCTTATGTCTGCGGTGCTTTGTGATGCCGCTACGGAAATCAGCCTGGGAAATAAGCGGGGGCTAAGATCTGCCTGGCAGCTGGTTTTGAATCTGAGGGAAAATAAAAAAGAGCTTACCGGGAAGGGCAAGCTCTGCAAACAAATGAAATTTCATCTGAGTAAAATTTCTGAGAATGATTTTAGATTCAGGTAGGAGAAAAGTCAAGCGTAGTTTTTGGGCTACGCTTTTTATTTTATGGCTAAAAAAATATTATTTTTTTTGGAAAACACTTGACAACATTCAAAAATCATTATATATTATAAACATAAGGCAGCGGGAAGGCTGCAAGGAGCAAACAAATGAAATTCAATGAATTGAAAAACGGAATGGTGGTAACAGTACAGAGTGCGACAAGAGATTGCGGAATGACTAATGACCCTAATGGCTGGTGGGGTGCTAGACTGTCGAGGTTTGATGAAAAAATTAACGGGGGAATCTCTTGTGATTTATCCCACTTGGTTTTGAAAAAAATTGTTAAAGAAGGTTGCTATGAAATAATTGGTGGCGGATTCAAAAATGGCGAGTGTCTATCGACAACAACAGAAATCAGAATTGTGAAATAAATAAAAAAAAACGTGCCGGGCGGTTCCCGGCATATAAGAGTAGTGAGGAGAAATGAATGACTAATGAACTGAAAAAAAAACTGCATGACATCTCTCAGACATTCTATTCATGGCTTGAAAAAATGACTGTTGAGAATTGGCGTGAGCCTATAGAAGATCCTGTAGACACATTCTGCAACTATGATGATGAGGCAGGGAAAGAACTTGCCAGACTTTATTCTGAATACGAGAATGACGATGAGACGACTGCCGAGATTGACGGATACATGGATCAAGTTGTGAAAGCCGTTAACAATGGAACTGTTGTTGAACATAGAGGCGGGGCCAGGGTGAACGCTGGGCGCAAGGCTAAGCCGGAAAATGAGAGAAGGCAGCAGCTGGCTATAAGCTGCACTTTTGAGCAGAAGGCGGCAATTGTGGCGGCGGCTGAAAAAGAGGGGATCACAACGGCGGCTTATGTTTTGCGGGCCTGCGGGGTTGATAAGCTGTAAAAAAAATAGGAGATGAACGAAATTGAAAAACGATGAAAAAAGATTTGAGAAAATAACTGATTTTATTTCTTTACTTTTTTTATTTTTAGTTTTCTCTGCTCTTAGTGTGATTTTTTGTAAAATCGGCATTTATTTGATCGACAAAATAAATGTCGTCTTTATTTTTCTGATTGCGGCCCTAGCTTTATTTTTTATTGCAGGGACTTTTTGTTTTCTCGGTTTATTATTTTATGTAATTTTTGATGAAGATTTCTCGACAGGTTTTGAGGAGTAAATAATGGGTAAGTTGGTAGGAATTCCAGATTGTATTTGGATGAAAATGACAAAAGAACAAAAAGAAGAATATTATAAGCAACAGAAAAAAAATAATATTATTGTTGGCATTATTGTGGGGATTACACTTATTGGGTCAGTTACACTTTTACTTTTTTTTGCTTTGAATGGCTAAAAAAAAAATAATATTTTTTTTTGAAAAACACTTTACAATATTCAAAAATCATTGTATATTATAAACATAAGGCGAGTGCAAGCGAGCCAAGGAGGAAATTATGACAGTAGAAGATTTTATCAAGCAATTTGCTGAAATCACAAAAAAATGCTATGACGAGACATTTGGTGCGGGTGAATGGAATAAACTCAGTGAGAAGGGAAGGCATGATTGTATTATGCACTTTGCAGAGCAATTTAGAAATGGTTTAAGAAAATAGTAAAAAGCCTCTGGGAGGGGCTGTTGAAATGGAAAGAGAAGAAGAAGTTGCCGACGAACTTTTGCGGGAATGGGCCGCGGAACTGTACCCAGAACTTTACCCGGTGGCAATCGTGAAGGATTTTATAAAAAAAGCCGTGGCAAGAGCTTATAAAGCTGCACAAACGGATTCAAATATTATTATTTGGCATAATTTGCAAAAAAATCCGGCTGATTTACCGTTAGAATCAGAATTTCTAAAGGGTGAACCAGATAATCATAGATATGAGTGGTTTATTGTTGCTACTGTGGGAAGACCATATAGGGCTTTGTATAGTTTTGCAAAGAAAAAATGGTTTATTGACTATGAAGAAATGAAGATAGGTACCAGCTATTTTGAACCTATTGCATGGTGTGACTTTCCTAAGTTTGAGGAATAAACTAAGGGTGAGCGTTGTTTTTTACGCTGACTACTCGCGTGAGTAGTTAGAGCTTATCCATTTCCTGCTGGTAGAATTGTGGGGTGAGTTTTTCGGCGTATTCTGAGGCGGGTTTGAGCCATTCTTTCTGTGGTGTGTAGGTGGTTTTGTGTTTGAGGTTCAGAATCTGGCGGGCTGTGAATTTTACTTTTGGGGTGCCGCCTTTGGTTTTTCTGAAGTTGGTGATTCTGAAGTATGAGTCGCCTATGCGCATGAATTTTGAATGTTTGGCGGCATAGTAGGCGGTGGCTACCAGGCGGGCGCGTCTAGAGCCGTTGCGGTTTGACCAGCGGGCGGTATTTTTTATCACGTTTGCGTAGGTGTAGCGCTTTTGTACTTTGTTTGTGTTTGATCCGCCGCGGGCTCTGGTATTCGGGATTATGAGGTTTGCGCCTGACTCAGATTTTTTGATGCCGCCTGATTCCTGTCTTGCCATGTAACCAGCGGGGTCTAAAGCTCCTGTGTAGGCTTTGATATTTTTAAGGTTGCTACTTTTGCGCGCTGGTGTGGTGAAGATCTGGCGGGTTGTGAAGGTATTCCTAAGCGTGAAATTCTTTTCGATGTTTGAGATTGCATTTTTGCGTGCTGTGTAGGCGGTTTTTGTGACGGCTGCTGCGGCGGCTGTGGCCATTTTGCCCTGTACATCTTTCATTGCCTTGCTGTAGGCGTTTATGCCTTTTAAAATTATTGTCTTTCCCATGCCCTCATTTTTGTGGTATATGCTGCAAAAATGCAAGTTATTTCTGTAAAAAAAAACAAAATGACATAATAAAAGACATAAACAAATAAAAAATCTGGACTTAAAATTATGACACAATGGTCGAACTTTTAATTAACAAGGTTATTGGGGAAGACTGGTGGGAGCAGTATACAGGGGTGCAGGAAGAAATTTCTGCTAACTATGTACGCGAGCAGCTGAAGGCTTTTCCGGAAAATGAAAAAGAATTACGCATTGTCATTGATTCGCCCGGCGGTGATGTGTTCGAGGGCGTGACTATCTTTAACGTCATCCGCGATTTTGCGCGAAATAATCCATCTGTCAAAATTACAACTTACATTCAGGGTATGGCTGCAAGCATGGCCTCGGCTATTGCGCTTGCGGCTAATGCTGTCAGTGACTCTAACAAGGTGATCGCTGAGGATAACTCTATCTTTATGATTCACGATGCCTGGGGCTATGTCGTAGGTAACGAAAATGACATGAGGGAAGCGGCTGAATATTTTGCAATGATTGACTCTATGCTGAGCTCTATCTATATGCGTAAGACCGGCAAGAGTGAAGATGATATTCGCTCTATGATGGACGCTGAGACCTGGCTGTGGGGTAAGAACATTCTTGAAGCGGGCTTTGTTGATGAGATTATTGACGGCGAAAATAATGCTGATGAGTCTGCAAACATGAATGATTCTTTGATTTCGGCAAGGGCTGAATTTAAGAAGTCTCGTGAGCTTGTGAACTCTATGAACTTGAAGCGGGGCGGTGAGGCACTGAAGCGTGACTGGGCCGCTGCTGCTGTTGCAATTGGATTTAAGGGCGGTGAGCCGTCCAAGGCAGAAGCTTTGGCTTCTGTTGAAAATAAAAAGGGGGGCTGTATGAAGATTACGGCTGAAGAACTTAAACGGGATAATCCTGATGTATATGCTCAGGTGTTCCAGGACGGCGAAGCTGCGGGCGTGAAAAAAGAGCAGGCTCGTGTTAATCGTCTTTTAACATTGGGTCAGAAGGCAGGGGCTAATGATTATGCTCTTGAATGTATTAAGGCAAATGCTGAGCCATCTGATGAAAAGGTAATTGATGCCTTTATGGAAAAGGGAGCTGCTGCTAAGGCTCTTGCTGCTCAGGCTTTGGACGGCAACGTGCCGGATGTGAATCCGCCTAAAGATGACAAAAATGCTGACAAAAAGGCTATGAATGAGGCCTTTGAAATGTCTTTCAACGGAGGTTCTGACGATGGGGACAATTAAGGGAAATTATGAAACAAAGAGCATTGAGCCTAAGACTCTGCTCTTGGGTGGAAATGAATTTGAGACAGGCGTGCTAAATGTTGCGGCTGCTGGAGAAGGTGAGACTATCCTTATTCCTGACGGGGCTTTGCTTACACGTGCAGAAAGTGGAAAGTATGTTGTTGCTGAAGAGCCTGCTGCTGGTGATGCCCTTTTTGTTCTTGTTGATCATGTTATCACTCCAATTACTGCTGCAGGTGACTATCCTGTAAGAGTTTGTGTTAAGGGTGATGTTAACCGCAATCTTGTGACAATTGGCGGCGATGCTTTGACAGATGCTCAGGTTGATCTGCTTCGTCAGAATGGTATCTGGGCCCGTGATGTTCACGAAGTTATCTAAGGAAAAAGGAGACGAAAATGCCAGAATGGTTGAAAAAGGTTCTTGCTAAGTTTACTGATGGTCGCCGGGCTGTAGAGCGCGGTTTTTTTGCTTTGTGGTTCAAAACTACTGATGAGGATTACACAAATGCTGAGTATGTCGAAATTGACGTGGAGCGCACAACAGACACTGTTGCGCCAACTTTGCGCGATGGCCGTACCGGCTCTGTAATTGTTAAGAGCGATTCCTGGAAGGAAAATAAATTCCGTCCACCTTTAACGGCTCTTGAAGATCCGATTGATTTGTATGGCCTTATGCGCCGCCAGCCTGGTGAGAGCGACGATGCCCGCACGATCGGTGACTGGTTTGGCCGCCTTGCTTCTAAGATTGTAGACGCTTTGAGCCGCTTCCATCGCATGATTGGTTTGCAGGTTGACCTCCAGTGTGCTCAGATTATGCAGACTGGTGCTGTTGAGCTTCGCGATGACAAAGACGGTGTTTCTTATACTCTGAACTTTGGTGCAGCTCAGAGTCACTTCCCAACTGTTGCCGTTGACTGGAGCAACACTGCAAATGCAACTCCTATTGAAGATGTTACGGCTCTTGCTGATAAGATTGCGGATGATGGTCAGGTAGCTCCAGCTTACCTGATTCTTGGAGCTGAGGCTTACCGAAATCTTTTGAAAAATACTGAGTTTCAGAATCTTGTTAGAAAGGACGGGCTGGGACTTGGTGAGCTTACTCCTACAAGCCTTCGCTCTCGTGGTGGTAAGTATCACGGATATGCAGAATTTGGCAGCCACACACTTGAAATCTGGACTTATGGCGGAAGCTATAAGCGCGTTGGTTCTAACAGCAGCTTCAAGTATCTTGATGACAATGCTGCTATTGTTATAGCACGTCCTGAAGATGTGGACTTCCGCACTGTTTACGGTGGCGTTCCTTCTCTTGGCATGAAAGAGCCATTCAATGAGATTGTGCCTTCAACTGTTACTTACAGCGGAGACAGAGGAACTGAGGGCACTGGATTTATCCGTGTTCATAACAGAGTTTATGAGGACAAGAAGGGCGATACTTACACAGCTGAATGTAAGGCTAGACCTCTTTCTATTCCAGTTTCAATTGACCGCTTTGGCTGTCTTAAAACAAAAAGATAATAGGAGTTGAAAAATGGCAAAAGAAGAAATTTTGAAAATTGCTCCTGGTATTTCGATTGTAAGCAAGGGAATTATTTTTGATGCAGGCGAAGAAGTTACAGCTGAAAACTTTGCAAATGAAAAAGTTTTTGAAAGCTTGAAAAAATCAAAACAGGTTGTTACTGAAGCTGAATTTCTGGAATTGCAGAAAAAGCTTTTGAATCCTGATTCAGATTCAAAAAAGAAAGATGATAAGTCTGGAAAGGCTGGCAAGAAGTCTGATGATTCTGGTGATGATTCTGGAAAGGCTGGCAAGAAGTCTGATGGTCAGAATGCAGGTGCAGGAGCATAAGCTTTGAATCTGCGTGAGCTTGCCCGCCGTGATGCAGCGGTGACGATTGAGGGGAGTCAGGCAGGAAATGTCTTAGCGACATTGACTAGCCTTGACGGCAAGAAATGGCCGGATGTTCCTATGATTCTTTCAGATGTGGGTTATAGCTTTGACACCGAGGGAAATAAGGTTGCCGGCCGGACTTGCTGGGCCACTTATGTTGCTGAAAGGGTTGCGGATGAAGGGAAGATTCTTTATCCGCGTAGGGGCTGGCGGTTGAGCTGGGTTGACCTGGACGGGAAAACACAAGAGATGTTTGTGTCGTTCTGCGAGCCGGACAGGACTGTAGGGTGGAACCGCCTGTTTATGGTGGCGAGCTTAAAAGATGCGGGGGATGAAAGCGATGCCGGAGATAATTGAGCCTGCCTGTACAACGCTGCAAAGTGAGCCGGATAACATTGAGATTATCCGGGATCAGATTGCGACTTTGCTTGCGGTGGACTTTGCACATCAGGCTGAGCTTGCGGCTGAGGCTGGAGTTAAATCTAAGCGAGATTATGACGTGGCTGTGTATGTGGAAAATGAAAATCCGCTGCAGTACGTGGATGATGAAGAGCCGGAAAGCAATCCTTTTCCGTGTGTGAATGTGAGTGTTGAGTCTTCTGACGGCCAGAGGGGAACGGGAAGCGTTAACAATCAGAATATGGTTGCGACTGTGTATCTGGATGTATACGCAACGGGAAACACTGGAAGCAATGAAGATTTTGGAATGAGGGCCGGGCTGAAGGCCTGGAAAACTGCAAGGCTTTGCCGTCGTATTCTTCGAGCTGAGAAAAATACTTTTTTCCGACTCCGGGGAATTGTGGGGAATGTGGGCTGGAAGTTCCAGGCTTTTGAGCCGGATAATAGTCAGAGTGCAATTCGAGTAAGAATTGTGCGGATTACTTTAACGGTTCCTTATGTTGAGGACGTTGAGATCACCGAGGGTGTTCTTGACTGGGAAATTAACGGAATTATTACTGACGAGAATGGAAAAATTCTTGTCGGATCTGAATAAGGAGAAGAAGGGCGATGGGTGTTAGCGCAAGTGCAGTCAGTAGAGTTACTGGCATTGAAGTTACTCCTAAGAACTTTAACAAGGGGAATGCTAGTATGCTTCCCCAGAGGCTTGTGATTGTTGGTCAGGGAAACGATGACGCAATCTACAGCCTTGATAAATATGAATGTGACGGCAGTGCCGCAAGTGTGGCTGAAAGATACGGTTATGGAAGCCCGCTGCATCTTGCTGCTAAACAGCTTTATCCTACTGCGGGAAGTATGGCGACTTTTCCGGTTACCATCTTACCTGTAAAAAAAGGCGACAATTTTGTTGCTGCTAAAGGTTCGCTCACTTTAAGGGGAGAAGCTGCAAGCGCTGCTTCTCGTTTGACTGTTACTGTGGGCGGTCTTGATATTCTTGTGACTGTTGCAAAAGGCACAACACTTGAAGAAATTAATGAATCAATTGTGAGAACAATTAATTCTGAAGTTGATCGCTGTGTAACTGCGGCTCTTGTTCCTGGCAGCGAGGATAATCCTGATGTTATTGAGCTGACTGCAAGATGGAGCGGTTCACTTGGTAATAGAATCGGTCTTTCTGTTACCGGCGATATTCCTGGAATTGCTATAACTGTAGCTCCATTTGCTGATGGTGCTGGAGTTCCAGCTGTAGACAGTGCTCTTGCTAAGATAGGAGAAATCTGGGAAACATTCATCCTTGATACATTCGATTACAAGGACGGCGAAAACGCTTCTGCTCTTCTTGATGTATACGAACAGTGGGGAGAAGGAGCCTGGGATGTTCTGGCCAAGCGTGGGGCTCTTGTTGCTCATGGCTGTACTGATGACTATGCGACAAGAACTGCTATTACTGATGCACGTCCAACAGACAGAATCAATTTCCTTATTGAAAGTGTGGGAGCTCCTGAGCTTCCTTTTGTTGTTGGGGCTAGAGGTTTGTTGGATATTCTGACTACAGCAGACAAGAATCCGGCTCAGAACTATAAGGGAACTTTGAAGGGCTTGAAGCGTGGATCTGATGAAGCTCAGGAAAAATATACCGTAAGAAATCAGGCAATGATGAAGGGAGCTTCTACAAGTATTCCTAATGGTAGCGTGGCTGAGTTGAATGACGTTGTGACTTTCTATCACCCTAAAAGTGAAGGCAAACATCCAGCATGGCGTTATGTTGTAGATGCTGTAAAGCTGATGAATATTGTCTACAACTTGCGGCTTATTACAGAGAGCGATGAGGTAAAGGGTGCGCCTCTTGTTCCAAACAAACAGGAGACAACTAATCCTGCAGCTGTACAGCCAAACGATTTTAAGACTTGGTTTGCTAATCTGGCGGTTGAGCTGGGTAAAGCTGCTTTGATTAGTGATGTTAAATTTACAATCGAAAATCTTGAAGTATGGCTTGATACTGAGAATTCAAAGAGAGTTAATTACAGATACCCTGTGAAGATTAGCGGCAACGTGGAAGTAATTTCCGGCGAAGTTTTATTTGGTCAGTATCTGGGCTAGGGGGTAGAATATGTCGATGGCAGGCGGAGCTTTAGAAAGTATCGTTATTAACGGCAGGCGTTTTACTTGCGACTCAGAAGACGAGCCAAAATTCAAAATGCCGGGCTTTGAAAATGAAGTGGTTGCCAACTCTGACGGCTCTTCGAGAGTTAAGAAGACTCGCGTTGTTGGTACAATCACCGACATCAATATTGTTACTGATGATTCGCGCGGTGACCAGCCATTCATAGAAGAGGCTGCGGCTAACCTTGATTTTGTGCCTATCAGTGCAACAAAGATCGACGGCACTCTCATCAGTGGCAATATGCAGATTACTGACGAGAAGGTTCTGGACGGTAAGGCTAATACAATGGCTATAAGTCTTGCCGGTGACTGGAGATATTTGTAGTTGAATAGGCGGGGCTGTGGCCCCTGCCTGTATTTTTTTTAACGGAGCAAACAAATGGAAAAAGAAAAGGTGATGACTGAAGACCTGGCAATGAAGGAAATTGAACGCTGGGCAGAAGATAAGGACATTGATATTTATGTTACTGACGGGAACGGAAAGAGAATCCTTGATGCTTCTGTTCCAAGGCTTTTGAAAGAGATTCAGAGAGGAAGCCTTTATTTAAATGACGACTGCGATTTTGTATATGTAATAAGTAGCAAGAGCCCTGAAGGATATGCCGGCGAAAAACTTACACTTATAAACCCAAATGGTGCTGCTTACATGGCTATGGATAAATTCAAAGAGCAGGAAGGAATTCATAAAACTTTAGCCGTTGCTTCTGCCATTACCGGGCAGGATATTAGCTGGTTTTCAAAAATCGCTAACAATGATTACAAGGTAGTGACTACCATTGTGGGTTTTTTTATAGCGGGCTAAAGGTTGAACTTGCACTTAAAGGCCGGAGGCAGACTGTAAAGGCTGTGGTCGGGGTGCCGGTAATGATAAGGGAGATTTATCAGAATTATCATTTACCAATGCGACCGCAAGAGCTTAGCCTGGATGATATAAAGTTCTGGTATGAGCCTTTAATTCCCGGCCTTATTAAGATGCAGAATATTAAGGATTAGAATAATGAGTGATGAGGACGAGTCAGAAGAGTTAAGCAGCAAAAAAGTTGAAAAAATTCTTGAGGGAATTGTAGAGATCAGAAACGATGTAAAACATTTGACTTCAAGAATGGACTCGCGCGTTGAAGAAATCAACAAGCTTACCAGCAGGGTGGAAGCTCTGGAGATTAAGCTTGCTGTGAATGACCATAAGACTGACAAGAACAGTAACTGGTTTGACTACATCTTTAAGGGAGCTCTGGTTATTCTTGCCGGTTATGTGGCTACTAAAATAGGACTTAAATAGGGGGCTTTATGCTTGCTAAGGTTTTATTCTGGCTTTGTGCTGCTCTTGCCGTTGGGCTTGGGCTTTGCGTGATTTATGCGAAAAGGCAGAAATCAAATGCGAATAAGTACAAGGCATTGTATGAAGACAATAATAAAACGATCGAAGAACTTAGAAGAAGCCTGGACGGCAGCAGGAAGGAAGCGGATGTTAAGAGCGAAAACAGGAAAGAAGCTAAAAAGAAGATTGACGAGCTGCATCATGGGGATGCTCTTGATAATGCTCTTAACGGGCTGCATAAGCACGACTAAGGTTGTATATAAGCCTTATGTGCCGGAGCTGGATTTTCCAATCTTCCCGGATCTTGAAGGCGAGCAAAGGAACGCAGACAACACCGTGACGGTTCCGGGTGAGTGGATAATTAGAATGCAGGAATTTCATATTTATTATGAAGAGCTTGAAAAAGATTACAACGATATAAAATCGTTGTATGAAAAATTATACAAGGAGTGAAAAACTATGAAGAAAAAGACTTTTAATCTTGTTGTGGGAATAACCGGCGGCGTTGTAACTATTGCAAGTGCGGTTGTTACTTTTCTTTCGCCTGCTTATGCAGTGCAGATTGTTGCAGGAATTGGAATTGCCTCAACTGCTGTGACAGAAATCTGTTCTCTTTTTGTTAAGACAGAAAAATAATTTATGGCAGCTTGCGGCGCATTTACTCTATATCTCTCCAGTGTGCCGGGGCTGCTTTTTTTTGGAGTTTGGAAAATGAAGAATAAAGAATATAGCAAATGGCTGAAGCTTCTGATTATTGTGCTGGGTGTGACTGGCAGTGTTTTGTCATGGTTCGGACTTTTGGGGAATGCGACTATTGATGAAATCTGGAAGGTTTGCGGATTTGCTTATGCTATCAGCCTGGGTGTGATGGATTTTAACATCGCAAAAGACAACTGGAGCGAAAAAAAGGGAGAGAAAAAAGAAGAAGCTTGTGAGGTGGAAAAATGATGTCCTTAACAAGCTTTATTCGTACTTATTTGGGAAAAAAGGTTGACTATACTGACAAGGATTTTAAAGGGGATAAGTCTTATCAGTGTGTTGATCTTGCGCGTCAGTATTATCACGATGTATGGGGAAAAGAGCAGTTTCCGGCTCTTGGTGCTGATGGTGGCGCAAGAAAAATTTTTGACAATCCGGGTGATGTGAATGTGACTCCAGACTCTGCTCTTGCGGATTATTCGCGGGGCGATGTTCTGATATGGGATAAAACTAAAACGAATAAATACGGCCATGTTGCAATTCTGGTGTCCGTTTACAACACGAAATATTTTATCGTCCTGGAGCAGGACGGATTTAAACAGAATGGCGTGCAGCTGGCTTTCAGAAGCCGGGAAAACCTGCGCGGTGCGTTGTGGATATGATGTGGAAAAGTTGAATTAGGTGGAGACAGTGCAATGGGAATGCTTCTGGAAGATGTGAATCAAGTTGGAGAAATTAGCGGGGTTGAATTCTGGCGAAATACCTTGAAAAATGACAAGGTGCTTCTAGACGGAATTAACCGCGCTATTGTTGCTTTTACTTCTTCCACTGGAGCTGACGGCATTGTGGAATATACGATTGACACGGGGCAGGACAGGCAGACTGTGAAGAGAACTGACCTTGCCTCACTTTATGCAAGGCGCGACAAGCTGATTGATGAGATCAACAGGATTGAAGATGCTTTGAATGGCGGCAGAAGATGGAGTCAGGTGATTCCGGGGTTTTAACTTATGGGAACAATTGATAATTATTCAGAAACTTTAAAAGAAATAACGGTTAAAGCCCTGGCCGACTATTTTGGCGGCGATTTTTGGGACGGGGCTAAGTTCCCTGGTTCTTTGGGCCCTGTAAGTGAATGGGTTTTTGTTGATTACTGGAAGCTTAGAAAAAGAAGCATGAAGCTTTTCCGCTCAAACACTTATATGAAGGGTGTAATTCGCCGTCTTGTGACGAATGAGATTCATACTGGAATTGTTGCAACTCCTACGCCTATGGGAAGCGTTTTGTTTCCAGGGCGTGACGGCGTGGAGCAGGCTCAGAAGGCTGTTGAATACAGCGACATAATTGCAAATGAGTTTGATCTTTACTGCAACAGTCCGGCCGTTTTTGACTGGAGTAAAAAAGATACTTTCGGAGCTTTTCAGAAGCTTGTAAGAACTGAAAGCCTTATAAGCGGCGACGGCATTATTATAAGCAGAATTGACAAGGCAACTAATCTTCCTAGATGGCAGTGGGTGAACGGTGATCATATAAGAACGCCGGACACTCCTAATTTGCTTGACGGACACTACATCAAGCATGGTGTTGAGTTTGACAAGTGGGGAAAGCGCGTTGCTTTTTATGTGCAAAGCGTTGTTGACGGAGCTTATGAATATGAGAGAATTCCTGTAAGAGGTGAAAAAAGCGGCCGTCTGATAAGCTGGATGGTCTACGGTTCTGAGCATTTTGTGGACGATGTTAGGGGTGAGCCTTTTCTGGCTGATGCAATCTATATGCTGAAGGATTTAGACCGTACTCGTGATGCTGAGGTGCGGGCTAGTCTTGTTAACGCAATGATTCCGCTTTTCCTGGAAGAAGCTCCAAATGAGATAAAGATTGCTGCACGCCCGGCTGATTATGCGAGAAGCTTGAGAGGCCCGGCGGCTCCTGCGAATGCTGCGGGTGCTTTGAGCGGCGCGCCTTTGCCACCTTTGCCGGATGGGCCTTCACCTGCTTATCTGGATGTAACTCCACCGACTAATCAGATTGACATTATGAACCCGGGTACTGTTTACAAAGCTCCTAACGGTGGAAAGATTACGAGCTTTCAGACTAACAGGCCTAATGTTAATTACTCAACTTTTGAAAAAAGCATTATTGCAGTGCTGGCATGGAGTCACAATATTCCGCCGGAAATCTTAATGATGGAGTTCGGCAACAATTACAGTGCGAGCAGACAGGCTAACAATGAATTTGAAGTTTATTTAAGCGATTTTGTAAAGAGTTTTTCTCTTGCTGTTAATAAGCCGATTTATGAATGCTGGATCACTCAGATGGCTTTGACTGGCCAGATTGAGCTTCCGGGCTTTGTTCGTGCTTATGGAAATCCTGAAGCGTGGAGAATTGTAAACGGCTGGATGCAGTGCGTGTGGACTGGCTTGAACCGTCCATCAGTAGACAGAAACAAGGAAGCAAATGCGAGTCAGACGCTGCTGGACAACGGACTGACGACTTATGACATAGAGGCCAGAAGACATTGTGGCTTGAGCTTTGCCCAGGTAATGCAGACGCTAAAGCGTGAGCGTGAGCTTATGGCTAAGACTGACTTTGTGCCTCATGTTCTTGAAGATAATAACGGAAAGCCTGCTTATACAGATGATGATGAGCTTGAGGCTAGAATCACTGAAATTGTAAAGGCCTGCATGGCTGAAGGTGGTAAGCGATGAAAAATTACAAGATTGTTACTGAATTCAGCGTATTAGACAGGGCTACCAATCAGCTTAACAAGATGGCTTCTCAGGGCAATGTTGCGGCCGGGGTGCTTGGGCGTGGAATAAGCCAGGCTCAGACTCGGGTGAATGCTTTGGGGGCTACTATGTCTTCGGCCCTTAGTATGGGTATGAAGGTTGGAGTTGGTGCGATTGCGGCCGGGCTTGCCGTTGCTACAAGGCAGTATGCACAATATGACGAGTCTATCCGCTCTGCGGCTGCGGCCTATGGCCCGGCTTTTACTCAGGCAGATAATTTTCAAAGCAAATTAAAGGAAATGGGGCGAGCGGTGCGAAATGTTGCCGCTGCAACTGAATTTGATGCGGTGCAGGCTGGAGACGCAATGAAGACTCTGGCCCAGGCTGGTGTGAAGAGTGAGCAGGCTATTGCTCTTCTTCCTGGTGTTGCAAATCTAGCAACTAAGGCTTTGACTGGAATGGATGATGCTGTAGGGCTTGCGGTTGGTAGCTTAAACATTATGGGAATGATGAGCGACCGGCCGGAAGAGCTTGCCAGAAACATGACAAGAATTTCTGACGTGATGGCTTATACAGCTGACAGTGCTTATATGAGCTTGCAGGATGTGGGTGCTGCTATTAGTGAAGGTGGCAGCTATTTTAAGACTGCAAACAATGATTTGAATGTTCTGAGCGGAAGCCTGACGGCCCTTGGCAATAATTCGATTAAGGGAGCTAAAGCGGGAACTCATTTAAGAAATATTATGACCAACTTGAGCGCGCCGACAAGTCGCGCTGCTGCTGCTTTAAAGGAGATGAACATCACCACAACGGATGCGGCTGGCAATCTGTTGCCGCTTCCTAAGATTATAGGTCAGTTTAATAAAGCGATGGCCGGCATGGGTGAAGTTGAGAAGAGTGCAAATATTTATGCCATTTTTGGCAGAGAGAATATTCCAGCGGTTACGGCCTTGCTGAACACGGGACAGGCAGCTTTGGAGAATTACGCGGCGGCTGCGGCCAACAGTGCGGGAACTGCGGCGGCGGGTGCCGAGGTAATTCGCGGCGGTCTGTTAAATCAGTTTAAGGTGCTTGTGAGCGGGCTCACGGAGCTGGGATTTAAATTTGTTGAAGCTTTTGAAAGCCGGGGAAGTAATGGGCTAAAGAAGCTTACTGAAGCGGTTAATAGCTTTGACCCTCAGCCGTTGATTAATGCGGCTATAAAGATTGTGGATGCTGTAACTGGTATGGTGATGACTGCCTGGAAGTTCCGGGGAGTCATTCTTGCCGTTGTGGGTGCAATGGTTGCATGGAAGACGGCAATGACGGCTATTGTTGTAGGTGCTAAGATCATGCAGGGCTTTAACCTTGTTATGGCTTTCGGTAAGGGAATAATGATTGCTTACAGGGCTGCGGCGGTGGGTACGACTGTTGCAATAAAGGCTCAGGGTGCGGCTTCTACAGCTGCGGCTATGGGTATGAAGGTTGCAACTGCGGCTCAGTGGCTCTGGAATGCGGCCTTGTCTGCTAACCCGATTGGAATTGTGATTGCTGCAATTGTGGCTCTGATTGGTATTATACTTGTTCTTACAGGCAAATGGCAGAAGGTGACTGCGGCTGTTGATGGCTTTTTCGAGCGAATAAGAAACATGAAGGGAATTGGTGGAGCAATTTTAAAGACGCTTGTTGCTCCACTTGAATTTGTCTGGAATACTATAAGAGGCATTTTTGACACTATCAATGCTTTTAAGGTTGGCGGTTTTATTGCAGGCATTAAGATGCTGGGACTTTCAATCTTACAGATGATTGCTGCTCCTATTCAGGCTATTTTGGAATCTCTTTCCTGGATTCCTGGCTTGGGCTGGCTGCATGATAAAATTGCCGGATTCTTTGAAAATACGAGAAACAGTATTTTAGCTGGAAGCGGGGCGACTGACAGCGCGGGGGGCTTGCCTGCAGAAAGTGAAGCTGATGCAGCTGCGAGCATGGCTGAGCCTACAAGGTCGGCTGCTGTTGCCAACAACTACTCACGTGAGGAGTCGGTAACGACTAACCGTGTTGAAATTGGTCTTAGTGACGGCCTTACGGTTAAAAGCGGGGCAACTGCTGCTCCTGCTTTTACTTTGCAGACTGGAAGGCGGTAGGAGCAACGAATGGCGTGGACTGATGAGATAAGCGAGGCGGTCTATACGGCTCCTTCCGGAAAAAGAATTGCATTCAACTATGAGTCATCTTTAAGCAGATCTACACCATTGAAGACGGCTGAGCACACTTTCCCGGATGTTGACGGGGCTGAGGTTCAGAGTCTTGGTCTTGGCGGTAAGAAGTTTCCGATGACTGCTATTTTTGATGGTGCGGATTGCATGAAAAATGCCACTGAATTCGAAGAGGCACTTTTTGAACGTGGCTTCGGATTTCTGGAACATCCGATTTATGGGAAGCACGCTGTAGTTCCTACCGGCGAAATTAAGAGAACAGATGACCTTGTTTCTTCTTTAAATGAAAGCAAGGTCGTAGTGACTTTTGCAGAAACTATTACAGACAAAGTTTTTCCTGAAAGCGAAGTTGCAGCACTGAATGAACTCGAAAGCGCTATCGACGAATACGACACTACAGCGGCCGAAACTTTTGCAGAGCTGATTGAAACTGATTCGATTGATGACAGTATGCAGCTTCAGTCAGTTTTGAAGACTCAAAGTAATTCTCTTTTTGAAGGTATTTCAAAGCTTGCATCAAAATCAAGCAATTTAAAAGACAAGATGAAAGCCTTGCAGAAAATCAACGAATTAAAAAACAAAGCTCAGGGAGTTATTTCAAGCGTAGACAAGATTGCTGCAAATGCTCAGGAGCTTGCGGCAACTCTGATTCAGACAGCAAGAATGCCTGCTGCACTTGTTACGGACGTGCTGGCCAAAATTGAAGGTTATGCAACAATCGTGGATTCGATTGTTAAAAATGTAAAAAAAGACCCATTCGGTGATAAAGCAATTAAAAATCAATATGCGGCCACAAGTATGATTTTAGGAAGTCTTGTTGCTTCCTGCGGCTTTGGAGTTGCCCAGACAGCAAGCGCGGCCGGTTCCGGAGCTTCAGGAGCAGGCGCAGAGGACGGATCTACTACAGGAAGCTTTAAGAGCCGGGCAGCCGTTCTTAACGCTGCTGAATCTGTGACAGAACTTTTTGAAACTTATAAGACATACATGGATTCGCAAATTGCAAAAAATGCTTTTGTGGATAGCGGCGAAGGATATTCTGCACTTTTACAGACAATTGCAAATTCTATTCAGGTAATGCAGGAAGCTGCTTTTAATCTTCCTATGACAAGAATTGTGAAGTTGGGAAAAGACAGACAGGTTATAGAGCTTCTGGCCGAGCTTTACGGAGCTGAAGGATTTAACCGCATTGATGAATTTATAAACGACAATCATCTGAATGCAGATGAAATTGTTTTGATTCCTATGGGTAGAGAGGTCCGATATTATGTCTAAAAGCTACACAGTACAACCAGGCGACACACTCTCTAAAATCGGCGTAAAGACTCTGGGAGCCTCTTCGCGGTGGCCGGACATTGTTAAAGCAAATCCTCAGCTTTCCAGCAGAAAGACTGCCGCAGACGGCAGCCCTATTATTTTCGTAGGGGACGTGCTGATTATTCCGGGAAAAACGGACGAAATCAAAACTGAAAGCGGAAAAGCTGAGAGTGTTGTCATGGACAAGAACGCGCCGCAAGATTTAGGACTAAGGGGAAACGGTAAGTTTTTTACAGGCTTTACAGGTTACACTCTTGTTAGATCTGTAAACGGAATTGACGGCTTTTCTTTCTCTTCTGAATGGAATGCGGAAAGCCCAATTTTAAGGGAAATTTTCCGGCCATTTGCTTATCCGGTTTTTGACGTATATTTTAATAATGATTTAGTTTTTAAGGGCATTATAATGCCGCCGTCTCCAAAAATCAGCCCTTCAGCTGAAACTATTACTGTTCAGGGGTATCCGGTTTGCGGCGTGCTGGTTGATTCGTGCCTGCCGCCTTCTTTGTTTCCGGCTGAATACAGCGGACTTGATTTGAAGACGATAGCAGAAACGGTTTGCGAGCCTTTTGGAGTTACTGTGACAGTTAAGGGTGACGTAGGCGCTGCTTTTGAAAAAGTGGACTGCGAGCTTGAAGATAAGGTGTGGGAGTTTTTGTCTAAGCTTGCGGAACAGCGCGGAATGTATTTGACCAATACACCAGACGGAAATCTTTTGATTTATAAGCCTGAAAACGAAGCTGTAAGCGCGACTTTCAAGCAGGGCGATGCACCTTTTATTTCCTGCGTGCCGGAGTTTGACGGCCAGAAAATGTATAGCCATGTAACCGGCTACACTAAAACAAGTTCTGAAAACGATTCTCAAACATATACTTATGAAAACAATCTTTTGATAAAACGCGGTGTTTTGCGCTGTTATGGTAAAGCAATTGATGATGCCGAAGAAGGCACGATAGAAGAATCTGTAAAAGCTCTGGCGGGCAAAATGTTTGCTGACTGCGTAAAGTACAAACTTTCTGTGAGCGGACACCGTGATAAAAACGGCAAGCTTTACCGTGAAAATATGGCCGTGAGCGTTTTAGCCCCTGGAGCTGAAATCTATAAGGAAACGAAATTTCTTGCGGACAGTGTGACTTTGAAACGCGATGATAAGGACGGAGAAACTACAGAATTTCTGCTGGTCCTTCCTGGAAGCCGTGATGGAAAATTGCCGGAGACTTACCCATGGGAAGAATAGCAAGGCTTATAAGCACGAAGATAGAAAAATTTATAGTTCAGACGGTAGAAAGCTACTTCGGCGCAAATGTGACTGCTGAGACTTACGCGCCCAGTGGAGACGATTCGCCGCCTCTGGAAAATGACAGAATTGTTCTTGTAAAGGTTGATGGAACCGGCAATTTTGTGGCCGTGGGTGTTCTGAGCGTTAGCCAGGGAGCAAAGCCCGGCGAGCGCATTTTGTATTCCAGGAACGAAGATGGGGAAGTGCAGGCGGTTCTGAAGCTTTTAGGCGATGGAACAATTGAGGGCGTTTCCCCAGGCGGTTACAAATACACAACAGACAAAGACTATAAGGTCGAAGCTTCGGGCGATGTAGGAATAAAAGGGCAGAAAGTCAAAATAGAAGGGCAGGTAGAAGTTACAGGCGGAACTTTTAAGTGTAAAGGATCTGCTGCACCTACAGGAACCGGTTGTTTGTGTGCTTTGCCTGTTTGTCCTGTCAACGGTGCTGATCACGTGGGTGACACTGCAACAAACACTTAGGGGGAAATTATATGGCAATGAACGGTGATACTTTAGGCTTAGCAATTGCAGCTGCGGTTTTAAATCCTGGAGCTACAGCAAAAGGAAAAGCAATGTGTGAAGACTTTTGGAAAAAAGTCGGAAACGCAATTGTGGACCACATAGTTAATAATGCAGAAGTTCCGGCCGGAATTGAAACAAATACAACAACTCAGATTCCGCCACAAACACCGACACCACATACACATACAGGTAAAACAACAGGAACAGGAAGGGTTGTATGACAGAGAATAAAAACGAATTTAAAGGCGATGTTGAACTTGTTACAAAAGGCGGCGAGTTTGACATTGTTATAGAAGAAGGGCTTGTTAAGGACTGTCAGAACTTTGATACGGCGGTTCTTTTGTCTCTTTTTGGTGGAAACTGTGGAGACGTGAACGGAAAGGAAAAAGAGACCTGGTGGGGCAATCTTATTCCTGAGACAAAAGAAGAAGAGCGGATTCAAAGTGAGTTCGGCTGCATGACTAAAGCTTTGCCGATTACCAGCGGCAATTTGCAGAAGGCGCGTGAAGCAGCAGAGCGCGATGTTGCCTGGATAAAAAACGAGGCTGGAGCTGACAAAATTGAAGCGCAGCTTAGCGCGACAAATGCACAGCACGTGCAGCTTGAAATAGACATTCAAAAGGATGCGGCAACTATTGCCGGTGGAACATACGAAACACAATGGCAGGAGGCAGTAAGATAAATGGCTTACGAAAATAAAACAATAGACAGTGTTTACAAGCTCTTAATTAATTCGTTCCAGGAGAAGTTCAACAATTCTTTAAGACTGCTGCCTAAGGCGTTCATAAAGATTTTGTGCAAGGTTCTGGCCGGAATCTTTATTTTGCCATATAAACTTGTTGGCTGGTGGTATTTACAACTTTTTCCAGATACAGCCTATTATGGAACTGTTAAAATTTTAGGTTTTACTATAAATCCACTTATAAAACTGGGTGAACAGTTTGGAGTAAAAGAACCTACCAGCGGACAGGCTTGGAGCGGTACGGTTCGCTTAAATGTTGTTAGCGAAGGCCGGGCAATAATGACCGGCACACAGTTTAAAAGCGATGCAACCGGGCTTGTGTATGTTTCCGGGGAAACTGTGACGGCTGAAGGCGAAACTGTAGACATTCCAATATACTGCACACAATCAGGAACGGCCGGAAATCTTTCTGAGGGGGATGCGATAAAGCTTGTTTCACCTTTGGGATTTGTAGAACAGGAAGGAAGTGTTCAAAGCGTTACACAAATAGGTGTGGATGACGAAACTGAAGAGCATTACAGAGCAAGAGTTAACACTCGCTATGCACTACAACCACAGGGCGGCGCTGCTTCAGATTATAGAATCTGGGCTTATGATGTTCCTGGAGTTTTACAGACATATCCATATAACGATGAAGAATCTCCGGGCGGAGTTATAATTTATGTTGCAGGAACTACAGACGCATATCCTACACGCATTCCCGGCCGTGAACTTTGCGTGGCCGTTGGCGAAGCTTGCACGTATGACCCACAAACAGGAATTGCAAGCCGCAAACCTTTAACTGCAATTATAGACCCAGACGCTGATGGTACATATAGAAATATAAAGCCAGTTTCTGTTGTGACTGTTGATGTTTTTATAACAAATATTGTGGGCGTTGATAAGGCGGACTTTGGAGCTTCTTATAAATCAGCTTTGAAGAATTTCTTACTTGAACGCGAACCATACATCCGGGGACTTTCGGACGATAACAACAAAAAAAATCTGATCACTACAAACAATTTGATTGCTATTGCAAACTCTATTGCGACAAGCTACAAGGCAAAATTTGGCACGGTTCAAATGCAGGTTAATAGCGTGACTATGACAGACTACACTCTTAAAAAGAACGAACTTGCGGACCTGGGAACAATTTATATTGACGGTGAGGAATACGAAGAATGAGTGATTTTTTAAAGGCAATCAGGAATTTGCTTCCTTCATCATCTCAATGGAATCTGTCAAAATCTTCAAACATGCGAAAGCTTTTTGAAGCGATTGCTGTTTTGCCGGAAGATTTAAGAACAGAAATTGAACAGGTATATCTGGACTATTTCCCGGAAACCACACGCTGCATTGAGCGATGGGAGCAGGTATTTCAAATCATTTTTACTCAAAGCGAACTGGAGCAAAGACGCTCGGTATTATCATCTATCTGGCTGACTTCGCGGGGCGGCCAGTCTTTGCCGTTTTTGCAGAGCGTTTTGCAGAATCTTTTTGCAGAAATCAAAATTGAAGAAAACATTCCTGTAGCAAATCCGCGTAAGGC
>OCTW011574222.1_pt1 | contig 27922 bp, 28 predicted proteins | sample 1539671 | NCBI WGS metagenome assembly OCTW01 (sample SAMN02144230, study PRJEB22623) | gut metagenome | biome: sheep rumen | host: Ovis aries | place: New Zealand | reverse complement strand
TGCAATATCTCTATAATAGATATGATAGAGTAAAAAAGAAGAAGGAGATATATTATGCCAAAACGCGAAGATATTAATAAAGTTCTTATAATTGGTTCCGGTCCTATTATAATTGGTCAGGCTTGCGAATTTGACTACTCAGGAACTCAAGCATGTAAGGCTTTGAAGAAGTTAGGTTACGAAATTGTACTAGTTAATTCTAACCCTGCAACAATTATGACAGATCCAGAAACAGCTGATGTTACATATATTGAGCCTTTAAATGTAGATAGATTAGAGCAAATTATTGCCAAAGAACGTCCGGATGCTTTGCTTCCTAATTTGGGAGGACAATCAGGACTTAATTTATGTTCAGAGTTAAATAAAGCAGGTGTGCTTGATAAATATAATGTCAAGGTTATAGGTGTTCAGGTTGATGCAATTGAGAGAGGCGAAGATAGAATCGAATTCAAGGAGACAATGAATTCTCTTGGTATAGAGATGGCGAGATCTGAGGTTGCGTATTCTGTTGACGAAGCATTAGCAATCGCAGACAAGTTAGGCTATCCTGTTGTTCTTAGACCTGCTTATACAATGGGCGGAGCCGGTGGCGGTCTTGTATACAACAAGGAGGAATTGCAGGTTGTATGTAAAAGGGGACTTCAGGCATCACTTGTAGGTCAGGTACTTGTTGAAGAGTCAATCCTTGGCTGGGAAGAATTGGAACTTGAAGTTGTTCGTGACTCAGAGGGCAATATGATTACTGTATGCTTTATTGAGAATATCGATCCTCTGGGAGTTCATACAGGAGATTCCTTCTGTAGTGCCCCTATGCTTACCATATCTGAGGAAGTACAGAAGAGACTGCAAGAACAGGCATATAAGATTGTAGATAAGGTGCAGGTTATCGGCGGAACTAATGTACAGTTCGCTCACGATCCTGTATCAGACAGAATAGTTGTTATAGAGATTAATCCAAGAACGAGCCGTTCATCTGCTCTTGCGTCAAAAGCAACAGGATTTCCTATTGCCCTTGTATCTGCTATGCTGGCATGTGGGCTTACTCTTAAGGATATTGAATGTGGCAAGTACGGTACACTTGATAAATACGTTCCTGATGGAGACTATGTTGTTATCAAGTTTGCACGTTGGGCATTCGAGAAGTTCAAGGGTGTTGAAGATAAGCTTGGAACACAGATGAAAGCTGTTGGTGAAGTTATGTCTATTGGTAAGACATACAAGGAAGCTTTCCAGAAGGCTATTCGTTCTCTTGAGATTGGAAGATACGGACTTGGCCATGCTAAGGACTTTGATACCAAGTCTAAGGAAGAGCTTCTTCAGATGTTAATTACTCCATCATCAGAGAGACATTTCATTATGTATGAAGCACTTAGAAAGGGTGCATCTGTTGAAGAGATATATGATATTACCAAGGTTAAGACATATTTCATAGAGCAGATGAAAGAGCTGGTAGAAGAAGAGGAAGAATTAGCTAAGTTTAAGGGTTCTCTTCCAAGTGACGAGTTACTTATCAAGGCTAAGAAAGACGGTTTCTCTGACAAATACTTAAGCCAGATTCTTGACATTGATGAAGCTAAGGTTAGGGATAAGAGACTTGCTCTTGGAATAGAGCAGGCATGGGAAGGCGTTCATGTAAGCGGAACCAAGGATGCTGCTTATTATTATTCTACATACAATGCGCCTGACAAGGATAAGGTATCAGATAACAACAAGATAATGATTCTTGGTGGCGGTCCTAACAGAATCGGACAGGGTATTGAGTTCGATTATTGTTGTGTTCATGCGGCAAAGGCTCTTAAGAAGCTTGGCTTTGAGACAATTATCGTCAACTGTAATCCTGAGACGGTATCAACAGATTATGATACTTCTGACAAATTATACTTTGAGCCACTGACACTTGAGGATGTTCTTAGCATTTACAATAAGGAGAAGCCTGTAGGTGTAATCGCACAGTTCGGTGGTCAGACACCACTTAACCTGGCTGCACAGCTTGAAGAAAATGGTGTTAAGGTTCTTGGTACTTCTCCTGCAGTTATTGACCTTGCAGAAGATAGAGATCAGTTTAGAGCTATGATGGATAAGCTGGAAATCCCAATGCCTGAATCTGGAATGGCTGTTGATGTAGATGAAGCTAAGGAAATTGCTAATAGAATAGGTTATCCAGTTATGGTTAGACCTTCATATGTTCTTGGTGGTCGTGGAATGGAAGTCGTATATGATGAAGAGACACTTGTAGAATATATGAATGCGGCAGTTGGCGTTACACCGGATAGACCAATTCTTATTGACAGATTCTTGAATCATGCTATGGAGTGTGAGGCTGATGCTATCTCGGATGGAACTAATGCCTATGTTCCTGCTGTTATGGAACATATCGAGCTCGCAGGTGTTCACTCTGGAGACTCGGCATGTATTATTCCTTCTGCTCATATTTCTGAAGAAAATGTTAAGACTATTAAAGAATATACTAGAAGAATTGCAGTTGAGATGAATGTAAGAGGTCTTATGAATATGCAATATGCCATTGAGAATGGCAAGGTGTATGTATTAGAGGCAAACCCTCGTGCATCTCGTACCGTGCCACTTGTATCTAAGGTATGTAATATAAGAATGGTACCTCTTGCAACAGATATTATTACATCAGAACTTACTGGCAATCCATCACCAATTGTTGATATGAAGGAAAGGAAGATTCCTAACTACGGAGTTAAGGAAGCAGCATTTCCATTCAATATGTTCCCGGAGGTTGACCCGGTACTTGGACCTGAGATGCGTTCAACTGGTGAGGTTCTTGGAATTAGCCCGTCATACGGTGAAGCTTTCTACAAGGCTCAGGAGGCAATTCAGTCTAAGCTTCCACTTGAGGGAACAGTTCTTATCTCTGTAAATGATAAGGATAAACCAGAGCTTGTTGAGATTGCTAAGCAGTTCCATGAGGATGGCTTCAAGATTCTTGGAACAGGCCGTACTTATGACTTAATCGTAGAGGCAGGCATCCCAGCAACTAAGGTTAAGAAGTTATACGAAGGTCGTCCTAATATCAAGGATATGATAACTAACGGCGATATTGACTTGATTGTTAATACTCCTGTAGGCAAAGAATGTGTCAATGATGACAGCTATTTAAGAAAGGCTGCAATCAAGGCACAGGTACCTTATATGACAACAATGGCGGCAGCAAGAGCTACTGCACAGGGTATTCACTATATTAAGACGAATACAGAAGAATCAGTTAAGTCGCTTCAGGAATTTCATAGTGAGATAAAGTAGAAGAAGTAAAGAGAAGCCGATGATTCCTAAACCAGGGAATCATCGGCTTTTTAATTTAGATTTATATTTAACTCTTGCATAGAAGAAGATGTCTCTTGAGTTGAGGCTGCATTTCTTTCAGATATTTCCGAAAGCGAATGCATTGCATCAACTATTTGCTCCTTGTTCGAGTTACATTCATCTGTAAGATCAGATATAGTATTTACACCATCAACTGTTCCTGAGACGTTATCTATGAGACCTTGAATAATATCTACTGTCTCGCTAAGAACTGTGATAACCTCATCGCCAATGGCTGAGACTTCTGCAGTTTTCTCCGTTGCATCATTTGCATGTGCAAGAAGCATACTCATTTCATCTCTTATTTCACCGGCAGTCTGTGCAGACTCTGATGCAAGTTTGCCTATTTCTTCGGCTACAACTGCAAAGCCTTTACCCATTTCTCCCGCTCTGGCAGCTTCACACTGAAATTATAACATATAGAAGAGAATCAGACAATGTGGGAACTATAATTAGATGTCTTGCAAAAAATAAAAAAAAGTATAAAATAAAAATGTACATTGAAGGGAGATTTTTATGGGAAATGTAGTAGAGAAAAAAGCTTTTTGGATAATCCTTATTATTGCATTTGTACTTCTTATAGGAGGGCTTATTTTTGGCCTTGTAATGACGATAAAATATGGTGAGCCGGGTGAACCAAAAGAAGAAGAAAAAAAGGAAAAGGTAATTGGTGTTGTGCCTAATAACGCCTTTTTGCAATTCTGTAATAATCAGGAGTTGTATGCCTTAGATGCGAATCTCCCATCTAATCCAATTACACGTATTTCTGTAATTAAGAATGGGAATACAACAGTAATTACTGATCCAAATGAGATAAATGCCATATGGGATGGTCTAAAGAAAATAAAAATAGCTGATGCTTCTTCCGTAGAAGTAACACCAGCTGAATATACTTTAACCATTAATAGAAATACAGGAAGTGATGCACTTATAACATTCCAATCGCCTACTTTATTTACATTTAACGGAGTTAACTATGATATAAGTGATAGTCAGGGCTTCTTTGACAGGCTCTAGATATTCCAGTTCTTTGGCTCGTATGTAACGTTACATTCCAGCTTCTTGAACACCTGCTTATCTACTGATGAAAGAAGAACAGTAGAATGAACTTGAGAACCTTTTAAGTCGTGAAGCTTAGATAAAGCTTTTGCAGCATCTTCATTTGTTGCTGCCGTAGCTGACAGTGCAATTAATACCTCGTCTGTGTGCAGGCGGGGATTTTTGCTGCCCAAATAATTGGTTTTTAGCTTCTGTATAGGAGCGATTGACTCAGGTGACAGAATTTTAATATCATGGTCAATACCTGCTAGTTCCTTTAACACATTTACAAGCGCAGCAGAGCAAGGGCCTAATAAGTCGCCTGTTTTTCCTGTGACAATCCTGCCATTTGGAAGTTCTATTGCAGTAGCTGGTTTGCCCGTCTTTTCTTCTCTTTCAAGTGCAGGTGTAACAACAGCTCTGTCTCTAACATGTAGATTTAATTGACTCATTAGCAGTTCTATTTTATTGACTTCTGATTTCTCCCGCTTTCCTTCTGCCACACCTGTGATTGCTTCGTAGTATCTTCTTATTATTTCTTGCTTTGAGGCTTCACAGCAGGCTTCATCATCGATAATACAGTTTCCAGCCATATTAACACCCATATCTGTAGGAGAAGCATAAGGGCTTTCGCCGTATATTTCTGTAAATATAGCATTTAATACAGGATATATCTCAATGTCTCTGTTGTAGTTTACAGTTGAAACACCATATTTAGACAAATGGAATGGGTCAATCATGTTAATGTCATTAAGATCTGCTGTTGCAGCTTCATATGCAAGGTTAACAGGATGTTCAAGTGGGAGATTCCATATAGGGAAAGTCTCGAACTTGGCATATCCGGCTCTTAATCCCTGCTTGTTGTGATGATATAATTGCGATAGGCAAGTACTCATTTTGCCGCTTCCAGGTCCTGGCGCAGTTACGACTACAAGAGGACGTTCTGTCTCAATAAAGTCATTTTTGCCAAATCCGTCATCACTTACTATTGTTGATACATCATTAGGATATCCGGCAATAAGATAGTGGTGATATATCTTGATATTCATTTTCTCTAGTCTTGATGCAAAGAGATTAGCAGCTCTTTGGTTAGTATATTTTGTAAGTACAACGCTACCTACATATAATCCGCGATTCTGAAATTCTTTAACAAGTCGAATTACATCGTTATCGTATGTAATTCCCAGATCCTCACGAACTTTGTTCTTCTCGATATCTTCAGATGACACAACCATAACAATTTCAGCTTTGTCTTTAAGCTTCATAAGCATTTGTAATTTAGAATCTGCTTTGAAGCCAGGAAGAACTCTTGTGGCATGGTAATCATCAAGAAGTTTACCACCGAATTCTAGATAAAGCTTATTGTCGAATTTGTTGATTCTTTCGATAATATGCTCAGACTGAGTTTTTAAATATTTATCATTATCAAAACCTTTTTTCATAATCTTTTTTCCTTTTTATAAATATTTGTGTCTGTGAATAATGTGTTATCTAGCACTTCTCAGGTTCAGGATAGTCTGTGCCAAATGTGTCAACAGTTACTTCAATCATAACCTGTGGTTCTAGAGGCATGTCGTTATAATCTCTTTCTACATTTGCAATTTCATCAACTACTTCTAGACCTTCTATAACCTTTCCGAAAGCAGCGTAGTCGCCATCAAGATGAGGGCTTGTCTTATGCATAATGAAAAATTGGCTTCCTGCACTATCAGGCATCATAGAACGAGCCATGGAAAGTACACCTTCAGTATGTTTTAAGTCGTTTTTGAATCCGTTACTACTAAACTCTCCTTTTATAGAATAACCAGGACCACCTGTTCCGATTCCATCAGGATCACCACCTTGAATCATAAAGCCCGGAATTACTCTGTGAAACCCTACGCCGTTATAAAATCCAGATTTAATTAAACTGATAAAGTTGTTAACTGAGTTAGGTGCAACGTCAGGATAAAGTTCAGCTTTAATAACTTTACCTGAGTCCATTTTGATTGTTACGATTGGATTTTGAGCCATTTTTTTACCTTCTTTCTCTAAATAAAAAATACCTATCTATAATACCATATTTTATACAAAAGTTAATAAAAATTTAATAATTTGTTCGATTGATAGTTCGAATAAGAAGTGTTATCTTATAGGTGTGTCAAGAGAGCCATCGGCTCGTTATAGCTATTTTCGTAGCTATATTTTCTCATAATGTAATTTAAGGCGTAGAAATTACCTGAAAGGAGGTGTTTTTATGCAAGATATTCTTAAGGAATATGGACCGGCGCTTATTACAGTTATTGCAATTATAGCGCTTGTCGCTGTTGTGACATTTGTGATTGGATCGCAGGATAATGGCATAGTAGGAAAAGAGTTTTCTAATCTTGTTACAACATTTTTTACTAAGGCAAATCCGGGAGTGTAGCACTTACTTTGTGTATGAGAGAGGAGGAAATAATTGAAAAGGAAGAGTTTAATAGAAGAAACAGGCGATTTCTTTGGGGTGCTATATTCATATGTATGTGATGATGACATTACGGACATTGATTATAATGGTCAGACCTTGTGGCTTACCTATAGCGATAACTATAGAAAATGTGCGAAGGATATTATAAGTGATGATTTCGTAGAACAATTTTCTGCAAGAGTATCTAACGCTGTAAGTAAACCTTTTAACAAGCAATATCCTGTACTAGAAGCTGAGACCGATTTTCTTAGAATTACCATTGTTCACGAGTCAGTGGCTATGTCGGGAAGGACTTTCTGTATAAGAAAGTCCCTTCCAAGTGTAAGACTTACAGAACAATCTATGATTTCATCAGGGTTTTGCACCAGAGAGATGCTTGAATTTTTAAAAAGTAGTATTAAAGAAAAGAAGAATATAGTCTTCTGCGGTGAGCCTGGGGCAGGTAAGACTGAATGTGCGAAATTCTTTTCTAAATATATTGATAAGGAAGAGAGAGTTATAACCATAGAAGACAACGCAGAATGGCATTATAGCATGATTAACGAAGGAAAGGATTGTATAGAACTTAAGGTAAATGATATTGTGGATTACTCGAAGGCGATAAAGACGTGTCTTAGACTTAATCCCAAGTGGATTATGCTATCAGAAGTAAGGTCAAGTGAAGTGATATATCTCTTAGAGTGTTTTTCTACCGGTGTTAGAGGTATTACGACTATTCATACTGATGACGTTCGTAAAATTCCTGACAGGATGCTTAATATGGCGGGTCGTCTTAAAAGTAGCAATATGGAGAATGATATCTATTCATTTATTGATGTTGGGGTACTTGTAAAGAGGTGTGATGTTAAGGAGAATGGAAGACATTATGCAAAAAGGCATATAGAGCAAATATGCACATTTTCAAGAGAAAATCGTGAAAACAATATCAATCTGAAAGAATTTGCTGATACAAATGATAGCAAGGATTATAGAGAGAAAGCAAGTGTATGGAAAGGAGAAGGAACATATTATGAAAAGAAAGAAGTTATCTGATGAACTAATAAAATATGGTTATGTGTTTTCGCTTCCTAAAATGGTTATTACATACATAGTGATGGTTATTTCAACGGTGCTTATAGGATTGTTATTTCAGCTTAATTCTGTATTTATTATAGTGCTTTGCATATGTGTAATATTGATGCTTCCTTTGTATATCAAGAATTATAACTATAATCGATATCAGCAACAGAGGTTTTCTGATGTAAATATATATATGGAACAATTCATGTATTCCTTTATGAAAAATGGCAAGATTCTATCTACACTTAATGATGTTAAGGAGCTTTTTTTAAAGGGGAAAATGTGTGACGTTATTAATAAAGCAATTAAATATATCAGGGATACATATGAGGAAAATGATGTGGAGTCTAAGGCACTCAAGATGATATGTGAAGAATACCAGTATGAGGGACTTAAGACTATGCATGGTTTTGCATTATCAGTAGAAGCTAATGGCGGTGCGTATATTTCCTGTATGCAGCTTATATTAGAAGCGAGGAGAATGTGGGCAGATAGAGTATATGAGCAGATGAAAATTAGGAAGCACCAGAAGGTTTTGATATTAATGTCAATAGTAACATCTCTTTTGCTTTGCTCTATCTTGTATTATATGGCTGAGAGGATGGATGTGTCTGTTGGAAGTGAGATGATATCACAGATTATAACATTTGCAGTGATATTTCTTGATATGTGGATATATTATCTTGCAGACAGGAAACTTTCTGTGGATTTTCTAGAGGAGGATACTAGGGATGATAAGATAATGGTCGCAAAATACAAACGATTCCAAAAGTATAAAGAGAAACCTTCGTCGCATTATATATCACTTAAGATTACGAGAAAGCAACTTACAAGAGCGTTTGAAAAGGAGTTTCCGAGGTGGCTTCTTCAAGTGTCTTTGTTACTACAAAGTGAAAATGTACAGGTGGCAATATTTAAGTCGCTTAAGGATGCACCTCTTTTAATGCAGGATGAGCTGGCAAAATTAATTCTGGAATTAAAAAGAGACCCAACCAGCATGAAACCATATAATAGTTTTCTTGATGACTATAATATGCCGGAGGTAAGAAGCGCTATGAAGATGCTGTTTTCTCTGTCAGAAGGTACAGGAGCTAATGCGTCTGATCAGATTGAAGATATTATCAGAAGAAACCAGCAGATGATGAATAAAGCAGAGAAACTAAGAATGGAAGATACGGCATCGGGGATGTATGCTTTATTTCTGGCTCCGCAACTTACAGGTGGATGTAAACTGCTTGTGGATATGGTTTTGCTCCTGGTTTGCTATATGGGTAAAATGATTTGAATATATCAAAATATAATCGTGATTTAATATGGAAGGAGAAATATGGAACAGATTATTAAGACATATATAGGAATGTTTTTTTTGATAGCTACTGTGGCAATAGGAATAAATTTTATATATGCATCTCTCGTATCAAGAAATGCCAATAATCTAGCCAATAACTACGCGGCTAAAATAAGAGCATCTAATATGTCAGCAAAAGTTATTGACGCATGCCAGGAAGAAATAGCTTCTTCAGGCGGAGAATACAAGAAATTAAATGTGGATATTATTTCGGATAAAGACAACAAAAACAGCGGAACTATGACACTAGAGTATAGCTACAGGTTGCCGGTATTTGGAATTGATTCTACTAAGAAGGTGGTGAGAAATATATGAATAATATAATTTCGGATTATGGAGAATGTATAGTATTTATCGTGGCAGGTCTTATAATTTCCGGAATATTTCTATGGCTGATTAATGCATTCTCGGCTATATAGTATGGATAAGAAATACAAGGAGGCATAATTTGAAGGAAATCATAGAAGAATATGGGGGCATTGTGCTTGGTGTACTTATTGGAGTTGTGTCATTAGTTATAATTGGAACTATAGTATATCAGTCGGTACTGGGGTTTATAAGTCACGTTTCTACAGTGCTATATGGATAAAATTAAATCGTAAATTAATACATTGGGAGGAGTATAGATGAAGGAAATAATTACAGAATATGGAAAAGCGATTCTTTTTTTTACAATTGGTGGATTGATAATTATGATTGTTGCATGGCTTTTTGTATGGGGGAAGAAGGAAATTGCCAGCGATGTATATGCAAAAGAAGATAATATAAACTATTCTTCTGATATAGAATTAAAAGAGATTATTAATAAGGATTTAGAACTAAGGGTAGTAAATAATATACAAACAAATACTAATTACCATCTTAGAGATATTATTACAGGTGCGGATTATATAGATATTGTAAAGGTTGAGAATCCTGAAATGGTTAGTGTAACAGAAGAAAATATAACTTTTTTATCTTCGGGAGTAGTTAATCTCTACGTTAATGCAAGGCTTAATACCGGTGAGTCTACCAGGGCGTGGCTTTCTGTTGGTGTTGATGGATAAGGAGGAATAGATGAAATATGTGTGGATAACAATAGTTTCTGCTGTAGTTACTGTTCTTATTATTGCATCTATTATGTTGATATATAATAAGTCTCAAAGAGAAGTGGAACTGGATAATGCCATAAATTCAGCAAGCAAAGAGGCTCTTGAAACGGTATTTCTTGAATACAGCGCATTTGAAAGTAAAGAGCAAGGAAACGATATACTCAAAGGGCTTTTTGAAAAAAAGCTTAATGAAAGAATTGTAAATGGTAATGAGAAAGATAGGGATGATAATCTTGAAGTTGAAGTAAATTATCTGGCTGTAGATAGCTTGGAAGGAATGCTTTCTGTAGAAGTGAAAGAATATTATACACATATAGGAGGGGGTGTGGGTTCTATAACAAGTAAGTCCACAGTGCTAATTGATGAAGAAACAAGTAGGAACCATTATATTCTATCTTTCATGGTAGGTAATCGGCTCTTTAGGAGTTATATTCTTAATGAAGGTGATAAAGTCATAATTCCACCTTTTGATTGTGCTTATTGGAAGGATGAAGAAGGGGTTATACTAAAGGAAAACGATATAGTTACCAAGGACAAGGTGTATGAAGCCAGTGTCTGATTTGACCGTTAAAATTGAAGCCAAGAGTTACGTATGATATAATAGTTTTAGTTTTTTATGAGAGGGGTAAATTAAATGCATGATATAAAAGATGTTAGTTTGTCACCAAGTGGTGAACACAAAATTGATTGGGTTAGAAAAAATTGTCCGCTTCTTCGTTCTCTGGAGGATGATTTCAGGAAAGAACAGCCCTTTAAAGGTGTAAGAATAGCACTTTCTGTTCATCTTGAAGCTAAAACAGCATATCTTTGCAAAGTATTAAAAGCAGGTGGCGCAGAGATGTATGTAACAGGGAGTAATCCACTTACAACACAGGATGATGTTGCTGCTGCACTTGTTAAAGATGGTCTTAATGTATTTGCTCATTATGGCTGTACCAATGAAGAATATGATAGTTATATCAGGATGGTACTTGAGAATAACTGTAATATCATTATTGATGATGGCGGTGATCTTGTTAATATGCTTCATTCCTCTATGAAGGATAAGATTAAGTATGTTATTGGTGGTTGTGAAGAGACTACAACTGGAATAATCAGACTAAGAGCTATGGCGCGAGAGGACAAGCTTGAATTTCCAATGGTTATGGTTAATGATGCTGATTGCAAGCACCTTTTCGATAACAGATATGGTACAGGTCAGTCGGTGTGGGACGGTATTAATAGAACGACAAATCTTATTGTGGCAGGAAAGAAAGTCGTTGTTGCAGGATATGGCTGGTGTGGCAAAGGTACAGCTATGCGCGCAAAGGGTTTAGGAGCTAAGGTTATAGTAACGGAGGTAGATCCAGTTAAAGCAATCGAGGCTGTTATGGATGGCTTTGAAGTTATGACTATGGCAGAAGCTGCTAAGATTGGAGATTTCTTTGTAACTGTAACAGGATGTGCAGATGTTATTACTTCAGAACATATGAAACTTATGAAGGACGGAGCAATTCTGTGTAATGCCGGTCATTTCGATGTTGAAATTGATATGGCATATCTTAAGGAAAATGCTCTCTCGACTATTGACCAGAGAGATAATATCGTGGGATATGAAGTTGCCCCTGGTAAGTTCGTATATGTACTTGGCGAAGGACGCCTTGTTAATCTGGCTTGTGGTGATGGACATCCTGCCGAGATTATGGATATGAGTTTTGCGATTCAGGCTCTTTCTGCAAAATACTTATTAGAACATAAAGATAACATTAAAGAGAAGCTTATTGTAGTGCCTCGTGAGGTTGATTTGGAAGTTGCAAATAGAAAGCTTAATTTCCTTGGAATCACTATTGATACGCTTACCGATGAGCAGAAGGCTTATCTTAATATATAGGAGATATAAGTGAACGTAGATTTAGTAATTAAGATTATTATATTGGTAGTACTTTTATTCTTGTCGGCATTCTTTTCATCTGCCGAGACTGCACTTACAACAGTCAACCTGATGAAGATGCGACACCTCGCAGAAGCCGGCAACAAAAGCGCAGTTACAGTTATTAAGGTCACAGACAACAAGACCAAGATGCTTTCAGCAATCCTGATTGGCAACAATATTGTTAATCTGTCAGCATCATCCCTTGCAACAACCGTGGCGATTAATCTTTGGGGCAGTTACGGTGCGGGAATAGCCACCGGTATATTGACATTTCTCATTCTTATATTCGGCGAGATTATGCCCAAGTCCATGGCGAGTATCAAGGCGAATAGAATGGCTATGAGGTACGCGGGGATAATCTGGGTGATTATGGTAGTACTTACGCCTATTATTGTTGTAATTAATGCATTATCCTATGCAGTTCTTCGAATATTCGGAGTTGATCCTAAGAAGGATTATGACACGATAACAGAAGAAGAACTCCGTACTATTGTGGATGTGAGTCATGAAAGCGGTGTTATTGAAGGTGATGAGCGAAAAATCATTCATAATCTATTCGACTTTTCGGATGCTACAGCCAAGGAGATAATGATTCCCCGTATTGACATGACTATGGCAAATGTAAATTGGTCTTACGAACGATTATTGGAAGGATATAGTGAGCATAAATATACACGTATTCCTGTATATGAGAATGAAGTTGATAATATTATCGGATTTGTCAATATGAAGGACTTTCTGATTGATGAAAACAGAGAGAAATTCAAGATGAGGGATTATATTAGAGATGTGCATTTTACATATGAGAAGAAGAACACAGCAGAATTGTTTGATGAAATGCGCTCAAACTCATTTGGTATAACAATTGTTTTAGATGAATATGGTGCTGTTGCCGGAATGATTACCCTAGAAGATTTGCTTGAAGAACTGGTTGGTGAGATAAGAGATGAGTTTGATACATATGAAGAGGATGATGTGATTGAGACTTCAGAGAACGAGTACGATGTACTAGGTTCTGCTAATCTAGAGGACTTGTGTAATGAGATTCCTCTTGGGGTATCTTCGGATGATTACGATACAATTGGAGGATATGTAGTAGGTGAATTCGACCATTTTCCTAATCTTGATGAAACTGTAATAACGGAAGACTTCCACCAGATAACAGTAACAGGTGTTGAAAAAAATCGTGTAACGAAGGTTCATATTAAGCTTAATATACCTAAGGAAGAGTCTGGGGAGGAATAATTAATTCCTCCTACAGCTTCAAATAATACGCACTATATCCCTTTGCTTCAAAACCATTGTTGAATTCAATAGTTTCTCCAGAAATAAGGTCAGTACCAGATGATACTCCCATATCAAAATTCATATAGAAAGGATTCTCGTCAGCATTGATGCACACTAAGATTCTTTCATCATCACAGGAACGAAGGAATGCGCATTGCTGATTGGTTAGTACGATTGAATCGAACATTCCGTAAGATAATGCTTTTGTGTTTGTAACAGCATGTGATAATTTGCTAATCCAATCACTAAGATCATTCCACTCAGGCTTGTCAAAGCATGGGCGAAGAGCAGGGTCGCCATCTTCTTTTCTCGCCTTGAATCCCCATTCACTTCCGTAATATACGCAAGGAATTCCCGGCATACCGAAGCACAGCGCATATATTAGTGGCAGGTGGTTTTCATTGTTAAGTATACTTGCAACTCTTGTTACATCATGGTTATCAACGAAGCTTAAGAGGTGCTTACCTGTATACAGGCACCAGGGATCTCTGTCGAATTGTCTCTTAAGTGAGTGAACAATCTCGAACATATTCATTGAATTAAAGCTGGAATGAAGACCTTTGTAGCATTCATAGTTGGTTACGCTGTGAAGCATAGAATCATTCATAATCATATTATAGTCGCCATGAAGTGTCTCTCCTATCAGATAGAAGTCCGGCTTGATATTGTTGGCAAGATCTCTTAGTCTTCTGATAAAATCATGATCTAAACAATAAGCAACATCAAGTCTTAGTCCGTCAATATCGAATTCATTAACCCATCCTCTTATGGCGTCAAATATATGATTGATAACATCTTCATTTCTTAAGTTGAGTTTAACTAAGTCGAAGTTTCCTTCCCATCCTTCATACCATAGTCCGTCATTATAATTAGAATTGCCGTCAAATGCTATTCTATCGAACCATGATACATAAGGAGAGCTTTCTCTGTTTTTGAGTACATCCTGGAACGCCCAGAAGCCTCTTCCTACATGGTTAAATACACCGTCAAGTACAACCTTGATGCCGTTAGCGTGAAGCTCTTTACACACATTGGCAAAATCTTCATTTGTTCCTAATCTCTTATCAATTAATGTATAGTCTCTTGTGTTGTATCCATGTGTGTCGGATTCGAATATTGGTGAGAAATATATTGCGTTTATTCCCAGCTTCTTAAGATGTGGTATCCAATCTATTACCGAAGTGATATTCTTGTTACATACTCCGTCGTTATCAAAGCTGGCACCGCAAAAACCCAATGGATATATTTGATAAAATACTGCTTCTTCAGCCCACATAATTATTCTCCTTTACATATTACCAGTTCTAAGGCATCCTCCCACGGCGCACCGAACTTCGTTCGGAATGCTGTCGTACCCCCTGCTTCGCAGGCATACGACATATACCGGGTCCCTCCTTACGACTTATTACCGGTCGTAAGGCATCCGCCCTGCTTTGCAGGGCACCTTACGACTTATTATACTATATCTATGCTACAATTCCAAAACGATAATTTGTGGTATAATATTTGCATGAATAAGATTGAAGAATTTTATAACAAATTTAATGAAGACAAGAGGCTTAAGACAAGACATGGTAAGGTTGAATACAGAATAACCATGAATTACATTGAGAAATATCTTGATGAAATAACCCCTAAGACTGTTGCAGATATTGGTGCAGGTGCAGGTGCATATACAGTATCTCTTCTTGATAGGGTTGATAATGTTATTGCAATTGATTTAGTAAAGTATAATTTGGGACGTCTCAGGCAAAATGTAAATAAGCAAATGCCTGAATTTGAAGAGAGACTAACCTGTTATAAGCGTGATGCAAGAAAACTGAGAGCAATAGATGATAAATGTAGTGATATGACACTTCTTCTAGGACCTATGTATCACCTGGATAATACCATTGATAGACAGAAAGCACTAAAGGAAGCCATAAGAATTACAAAGCCTGGCGGTGTAATATTTGTAGCCTATATTATGAATGAATATGGAATACTTATGCATGGATTTAGTGAACATACTATACTAGATGATATTAATAATGGAAATGTTGATAAATCATTCCATGTTAATAATGAAGATAAGATATATAGTTTTGTAAGACTAGAAGATATAGATGAAGTTAATAAGAATATGCCTGTTAAGAGAGAAGTGATTTTCTCACCTGATGGTGCAGCCAACCACTTTAGAACAATGCTTAATGCTTTATCTGAAGAAGAATTCGACGCCTTTATACAGTATCAGTTATCAGTATGCGAACGTTCTGATCTTCTTGGCGCAAGCGCCCACACTGTAGATATATTGCGAGTATTATAAAAAAAAGAGGCAACATTTGTTGCCCCTAAAAAAGAAAAAAGATTACTAAAACATTTAATGTTTGATTACATATTAGTTAATATCGTCGGTTTAGTAAAGTTCAACTTTTTCACTTGCATCATGAAAATAATTCAACTATAATATTGCAATAGCTACAAAAATGTACAAAGTGAGGATGAAATGACACTTTTAACATATGAAATCTTTAGTCAGATAATAGAACAGGGAAGCTTTGCAAAAGCTGCTGAGATTATGCATCTTACACCATCGGCAATAAGTCATGCCGTTTCGTCAATGGAAGAAGAGATAGGTACCTCTGTGTTCGTAAGAGACAAAAATGGGGTTAAACTTACGGCAACAGGTGAACAGCTTTATCCATATATAAGAAAAATCCTGCAAGCTAATAATGGTCTTAATCAGACTCTTGATGATATGAAAGGTCTTGATACAGGATTTGTCAAAATTGGTTGTACTAATACAGTATGTCTAGCGTGGATGCCGGATATTATAACTGGATTTAACAAAATGCATCCCAGCATACAATTGCAGATTTTTCAAGGTTCATATACAGATGTGTGCGAGTGGGCAAAGCGTGGGTCTATAGATATTGGTATTATTTCTGAGAAGGCTTGCGAAGGGCTTGAGTTTGAACCCCTTTACAAAGATGAACTTCTCTGCGTTTCGCCGAAGGGATATTTTGATAAGAATATTAAGAAGATTACACCAGAAGAACTTAAGAACCAACCTTTCGTTGTGCAGCAGGATAGTTATAACAAAGATGTTAATAGTTATCTGTACGAACATCAGCTTGAAGTGCGTGCTAATTGCCACATTTTAGATGAACAGTCAACAATTGCAATGGTGCAGTGTGGAGCCGGTCTGTCTATTATGCCGACTTTGTTTATCAAGACTAATACGGCAAATGTTGATACTTATCCTCTAGAGCCTAAAGAATATAGAATCCTGGGTATTTGTTATTCGGATAAAACACTTCTTAGTGCTGCAGCGCAGGCTCTTTCTTCACATATAAGGGAGTATGTAGATTCGTGGGAACAAGAGTAATTAGTTTTTATGACAATTTCAAATGTCTTGCTTCTAACTGTCCTAACACCTGTTGCAGAGGCTGGAAAATCTCTATAGATGATGAAACAGTAAGACGTTATAACAAAGAAGAAGGAAGGGAAGGCATGAGACTTCGTGCCACAATGACCTTTGGTAAAGAGAAGGAGGTACGTAAGTTCTTTGGCAGATGTGCTAATGAGACGAAGGATGGACTCTGTAGATTAGAGCTTCAAGGCAGAAAAGATCTAATGCCACAGGTGTGTCGTGTCTACCCGAGAAGGAGCATTAGGATAGGAGATGATATGGAAGTTACTTTTGAACTTTCATGTCCTATGAGTGCGCGACTTTTTCTTGAGAATTTGGATAATATATATCTTAAAGAGCATGAAGAAGATGATATAGATCCTGTATGGATTCAGGATGTGTTTAATGAAAAGTATTACAGGGATATTTTGTACATTCGCGATAAAGTAATAGAATATATTAATTCTGATGTATTACTTCCGAAGTTGTTGGATGATTTGTATATGTATTTTAGAAGCCTTCATAATCATGTTCTTTCTCAGGATGTTGATATTAAGACGTTGCCTGTAATTGTAGAAAATGATAATGGTTCAAAGTGTTCCTATTGCTTTTATTCCCTATCCATTATAGATAAAGTCATTATGAATGATTTGAAGGATGGTAGAATAAAGTATTTTGATGTATTATATGAATTTTCAAAAGAGTATAACAGGATATTTGGTCAAATGACGGCAAAAGAGGCGGATTATTTTTTCGACAAAAAAATCAGAGAAATGATTGAAAAATACCCCAGACTCCACAAGAAATATAAAGCATATCTTAGTTATTATATGTATCAGATGCTTTTTAGCTCGTACGAGTCTGTGTCATTTTATAAAGAGTATCTTCTAGGCGTTGTGTATCTTATGATAATAATGATGACAGACCTTGTAGACTACTTAAATGGACGTAATTTGCAAGATGTGGACAGACAAGTGAACAATCTTAACAATTGTGAGAAGCGACTTCGACATAATGTTTCCACAAAGAAGCACATTTCACACAGGCTGGATGAGGAATTTATTAAAGAAAATGAGGGATATAAGTTCTAGAAAAAAACTTACAAAGGTGTTATAATATATACTGTGTTTTGTAATTAGAAACTAGGTGAAATTATGAAGGAATACAAGGTGGGCGATTATCTTGTTCACGAGACTAATGGGGTTTGTACAGTAGATGAAATCAAAGAAATGGCACTAGCCGGAAGAGGCTCGGAGAAATTGTATTATATACTTGCTCCGGTGTACCATAAAAAAAGTCAGGTAGTTACTCCAGTACAAAGTGAAAAGGTGCGTATCAGGGATGTCAAGCCTAAAGAAGAATTAGAAAAACTCTATGATGAAGTATTAGATCTCGATATAATTGAAGCTGATAATGATAGACAAAGGGGAGAGAAATACAAAGAAAAGATAGCTTGTTTTGAGCCACTAGAACTTGCCAGGGTTGTTAAGACCGTATATACCAGGCGACTTACCAGGATTAAAGAAGGCAAGAAGGTTATGGCTCAGGATGAGAAAATGCTAGATATTGCTGGAAAGAAATTGTTCGAGGAAATGGCGTTTTCATTCCATGAGGACATAGATGAAGTAAGAAATAAGTTTTTAGGTAGAATCAAAATAGATTAGATGCTCATGTTAGTATCTAATCTATTTTTAGGAGAACTTTAGAAAATGAATGAATTAAATCAGGCTATTAATAAACTTCGTATAGGTAATGAATTCCGTTTTGATGGAGATTTGACCAGGAGAAAACTAAGACAGTTTTTTCCTGCTATGTTGCTTACTAATATATCTACGTTGCTTCTTGTAACTGTAGATGGACTCGTTGTTGGTAATTTTTGCGGAAGTCAGGCACTTTCATCTGTTAGTATTTTTCAGCCGGCAACAGTTGCTATTGGAATATTGTCATGCCTTTTGTCATCTGGAGCTGCAACAAGACTTTCAGAGGGGATGGGCAAGATTGACATTAAAGCATTGAATCAGACTAGAAGTACACTTAGGATATTACTTATTTCTATGGCGATATTTATTACAATTTTTCAGATTCCCTTGGTGTATGCAATTATATCTTCTTATCATTTGTCGCCGGAGATGAATTCCCTTGTGTGGAGTTATGCCATTGGTATTATGATTTCTTCTCCTCTTGGAATGATTTCTAATATAGGTGTGCTGCAATTGCAGATAATAGGTAAGATGAAAGTCCTTATGGGACTGGCGGCGCTTGAAGGGGGAGTTAATCTGCTTCTTGATCTGCTGTTTGTAGGACCTTTGGATATGGGTGTTGCCGGTGCAGGATACGGAACGGCATGTGCTAATCTTGTAAGATGTATCACGACGCTTATATATCTAATCTGGAAGACGGATGTGTTCAAAACCGGAGGCGAAAAGCCTTCACTTAGAGAAGCTAAAGAAATTTTGGCTAGAGGTTTGCCGGATTCAGCGAATATGATAATGAATTCAGTTCAGAATTATGCACTGGTTTCTATTCTGCTTTCTGCTTTTGGAGAGAGTGGTGGTACAATCAAGGGTGTATGTTCCTTCGCTTTTAGTCTTGTTAGTGTGTTGATAAACGGCGTGATTGGTTCAGTTCGTCCTATGTGTGGTCTGTTTTGTGGAGCAGAGAATTATAAAGGACTTCGTGTTCTTATGAGACAGGGAATTATCATAGCTACAGCATTATCTATTGGTTTTAGTGCTATAGTTTTGGTGTTCCCATCATTTATTTATACAATTCACGGCGTTAATGATATTCCTGATGGTGGTATTGCATCACTTAGAATATTTGTAATACACTTTATTTGTATAGGTGTTAATGATTTGCTAAGACTATATTTTTCTAATAGAAAAATATATAAGTTTTCCACTATTCTCACAATTGTAGGAAAAGCTACATTACCACTTTTTGCTTTCATATTTAGCAAAATATTTGAACCTCCAGTAATATTCTATTCATATCTGGTATCACAACTAATACTTGTAATTGCTAATGTGATTCGATATTTTGTTGAAATTCATAGGGATAATAAACGAGAAGAGTCAGAGATTGATATATATTTAACTGTGTCTCCTAATGAGGCGGTAGAATGTTCAAGACAGATAAGAAAATTTGCAGATGAGAATAATATTAACAAAAAGCACGCTTTTAGAGCAGCGCTATGTGTTGAGGAGATGGCAGCTTATGCTGAGAAAACTCACGAATCACAGGAAGTTGATATTCAAGTGATGATACGTTTCTTAGAGAGCAGCGCCATACTTATGATAATGGATGATGGCAAATGCATTTATCTAGATGATGAGGATGAGAATAAGAAGCTTATTACATCTAACTATGGACTACTTAAGAAGTTATCGCAATCTGTTGAATATCAATATGTACTGGATTTGAATTATACTGTTTGCAGATATGCTTAATTCTGGATGGGAAATACTATATTAGGGGTTACTACCTATATAACTACATAAACAGCAAAGCCAGTTGATACACTAATACTCCGAATATCCAGGCAATAACACACTGGCCAAGGGAGATTCCCAGAGCCCACAGTCGTCCTAATTCTCTTCTGATTGAAGCAATTGCAGCCACGCAAGGTGTGTACAGAAGACAGAATATTAATAGTGCAGAGCCACTGGCAACACCGATTGTAGCTGCAATGGCGTCTCCAGGCCCGAATAATACGGTAAATGTTGATACAACACTTTCTTTTGCTAAGAAGCCTGACACAAGAGAAGTTATAATACGATAGTCTGCACATCCCATTGGCTCGAATATAGGAGCGATAACGCTGGCAATAACAGCAAGTATACTCTCACTTGCATTTTTCACAAGATTAAAGTGAATATCGAAGTTCTTAAGAACCCATACTACAATTGTTCCAAGTAGTATTATGGTAAATGCTCTCTGAAGGAAGTCCTTTGCCTTATCCCAAAGTAAGTGACCCACATTCTTAAGACCTGGAAGCCTGTAATTAGGAAGTTCCATTACGAATGGTACAGCGCTTCCTTTGAATGCGATTTTGTTGGAAATTTTAGCAATTATAATTCCAATTATTATTCCTATAAAATACACAGCTACCATAATAAGTCCTGAGATTTTTGGGAAAAAAGCATTTGCAAGAAAACCATATATTGGAAGCTTGGCTGAACAACTCATAAATGGTGTAAGCATTATTGTCATCTTACGGTCTCGCTCTGATGACAATGTTCTACTTGACATTACAGCAGGAACAGTACAACCAAAGCCTATTAACATAGGAACAATACTTTTCCCGGAAAGCCCGATTCTTCTAAGTAGTTTATCCATAACAAATGCTATTCTTGCCATATATCCTGAATCTTCAAGAAGCGACAGGAAGAAAAACAGTACGACAATTATTGGGACAAAACTTACGACTGAGCCTACTCCTACAAAGATTCCCTCTGTTATTAGAGCGTGTAACGATTCGTTAACATTCATTGATGTTAATAGATTATCTACCACATCTGTCAGGTAATTGATTCCAAGTTCTAATATGTATTGTAAAAAAGCTCCTATTACATTAAATGTTAAGAAGAAAATTGCGGCCATTACAAGAATGAAGCAAGGTATAGCTGTGAATTTTCCTGTTAGGATTTTATCTATTTTTCTGCTTTTTATATGTTCTTTGCTTTCTTTTGGTTTAACAACCGTTTTTTTACAGATTTTCTGAATAAAACTAAAACGCATATCTGCAATGGCAGCAGATCTGTCAAGTTCGCTTTCTTCCTCTAATTGAAGTATTAAATGCTCGATAGTTTCAAGCTCGTTTTGTGACAGATTAAGCGAGTCAATAACAATTTTGTCTCCCTCAATTATCTTACTTGCAGCAAATCTAATAGGAATATCTGCTTTTTCGGCATGGTCTTCTATTGTATGCATTATTGAATGAATACATCTGTGAACAGCACCGTCTTTTTCGTTTTTGTCACAAAAATCTGTTACAAGAGGAGTTTCCTGGTATTTTGCAACGTGGTATGCATGATCAATTAATTCATCTATACCTTCATTCTTTAAAGCACTGATAGGAACAACCGGTATGCCAAGGGCATTTTCCATTTCGTTTACGCGAATAGAGCCACCATTTCCTCTTACTTCGTCAATCATGTTAAGTGCAAGAACCATTGGAATATCAAGTTCCATAAGTTGCATTGTAAGATAGAGGTTTCTCTCAATATTACTTGCATCAACAATATTAATAATGCCTTTAGGTCGCTCTTTAAGAATATATTCTCTAGATACTAATTCTTCACTGGAGTATGGTGATAAAGAATATATACCGGGAAGATCAGTGACATTTGTATCTTTATGACCTCTAATGACACCTGATTTCTTATCTACTGTAACACCGGGGAAATTACCAACATGTTGGTTAGAACCTGTTAATTGATTAAAAAGTGTAGTTTTACCGGCATTCTGATTTCCAGCCAAAGCGAATGTTAATATAACATTATCTGGAAGAGGATGTTCTGTTGATTTGTCATGGTGTATTCCACCTTCACCAAAGCCTGGATGCTCATGTTCCGGGTGGTATCCAATTAGAGTAGATGGCTCTTTTCCAGATATTGTAGAGTTTTCTTCAATGTCTAAAGGTTGGTCATCTGAATGGATGACAGGCTCTGTAATCTCTATATTTTCAGCATCAGATAGACGCAGTGTAAGTTCATATCCGTGAATCATAAGCTCCATTGGGTCTCCAAGTGGAGCAAGTTTGGTAAGTGTTACCTCTGCGCCAGGAATAAGGCCCATATCAAGGAAGTGCTGTCTTAGCATGCCTTCTCCATTTACCTTTGTTATAATTGCTGTTTCGCCATTTGTTAATTTGTCTAGAGTCATTTAAGCCACCTTTTTTATATATTAATTATATATAGAAATATATCATTAAAAACCATGTATTGTCAAAGAGCAACAGATTGTGGTAAAATATCTCTTATGTGCGCAAGTATGTGTTGATTGCGATGCATTTATAATTATTTATACGGTTATATGGAGGAGAAAGAATTATGGAACAGTCAGGTAGATGGAATAGTCGTTTGACATTTATTCTTGCAGCTGTAGGTTCTGCAGTTGGACTTGGAAATGCTTGGAGATTCCCGGGGCTTATGGCAGCCCATGGTGGAGGAGCTTTCCTTTTCGCATATCTTATAGCACTTATAGTTATGGGTATCCCACTTCTAATGATGGAGATTGCTATCGGACGTAAAGTTCATGGTGGAGCTTTAAGAGGATTAGCTTCTCTCAATAAATATAATAAACCTGTTGCATGGGCGGCAACCGCTAATGCATTTCTTATTGTTACTTACTATGCTATAGTATTCGCATGGGTTTTGATGATGGCAGGAAATAGCTTCAGATTTGCAGGAATGACAGGCGATACAGAAGCTGCTAGTTCATTATTTTTTGATTTGATAGAGACAACAGGAGATACAACTGGATGGAGTCAGTGGCCTATTATGGTTATAGCCTTTGGTGTGCTTGCATGGGGGCTTATCTATTTCTGTATAAGAGACGGTGCCAATTCAGTTGGTAAGGTAGTTAAATACACAGTGTTTGGACCCATAGTACTTATGATTATTATGGCTATCAAAGGTTTCACAATGCCTAATACTGGTGCAGCCATGTCTAAGCTTTTTATCCCAGAGTGGAGTAAACTACTTGATACAGGTCTTTGGGTAGATGCCGTTGGACAGGTGTTCTATAGTCTTTCTGTAGTTATGGCTATTATGTTTGCGTATGGTTCGTACCTTGATGATAAGACTAATATTGCAGTAGATTCTGTAATTATTGCTTTGTCAGATTTATTTTGCTCAATTCTTTCTAGTATAGTAATGTATACAACAATGGGTGGTGTAGGAATGCTTGATGATATGTCGACTTCAGGTGTTGCTACAGCATTTAAGATATATCCTCAGGCTATTGTGTCACTTACGGGTTCGGGAGTGTTTAACGCCATATTTGGCTTTATATTCTATCTTTGTCTTGTGACACTTGCTATCGATTCAGCATTTTCAATTATAGAAGGTGTATCGGTCAGTCTTTCAACATACTTTGGATGGAAGCAGAAGAAGGTTACAATAATTGTTTGCAGTGCTTGTGCTGTTATTTCATTGATTTATATGAATGGTGCAGGACTTGCAGTGCTTGATATTGTTGATCATTATCTGAATCAGATTAATATGATTCTAATAGGTGTCCTTGAATGTATTGCTGTTGCCTGGATGTTCGATTCTAAGAAGGTTCTTGTTGAAGTTAATAAGAATACGAATAAATTCAAAGCGCCTAAATGGTGGTTCGTTACATCGCTTAAGTTTGTTACACCAATTCTTCTTGGAGGATTATTTGTTATCAATATGTATGAATTAATAAGCGCCGGAGGAATATATGGTGCAGCTGATGGATATTCTGTATGGGCTAATGCTTTATTCGGATGGGGCTTTAGTATATTAGTTCTTGGCTCTGGTATTGTTGCAGGTCTTGTTCTAAGAAGAAGGGATAAGAAAGTTGTTATTCCTTCCTGGGATGAACTTGACAAGATGACAGATGAGGAGAAGAATGCTCCAACACTTATTAGTAGATCTACAGGGGAACCTGTACAAAAATAAGACAGAGGGATTATTGTGATTGCTTATAGAGTGACAGATGTAAGAAAGTGTATGAATGAACTCCTTTGTAAAGATACATTTGATTTTTTCTTATTACAGGAAGCAACTATTAATACATTTTCAACATTTTCAATTGATGGACATAGGTTAGACGATTTCTTCACGGATGCAGAGCTTGAAGAAATTGATGAAGATGATGTACTTATGCCTTATGAATTGTATAGAGAAGGGTGTTATAATCTTATTAAGGGTAAGAAAGTTCCTTTGAGCTTTCAGATTATTCTTGCGCTTCCCAAAAGGATTATAAGGCAAATTATTGCTGCAAGCGATATCTCTATAGAAGAATCTAAAACGCATCTTGTTGCGATATACAGATTTGTGGACGGTAATCTTACAATTACGACCGGAACAAGTATGAAAGAATTTACATTAGATAAGAGCTTAGAGAATGCATATGATAAGTGGATGTTTGATTTTCTGACTACTGCGGGAATAGATATTGACAAGATGTTATAAACTAGTTGATATTTGTTATGATATGTGTTACTCTTTTTGTTGCGTGAAAGCGTAAAAGATTTATTATATTTGGAGGATTTTGCTATGAGCAAAGGTACTGTAAAATGGTTTAATAACCAGAAGGGATATGGTTTTATCTGCGATGAGGAAGGAAACGATTTATTCGTTCATTATTCTGGTATTGTCTCTGAGATGGAGTATAAGACACTCAAAGAGGGTGCAGAGGTTGAATACGAAGTATCCGAGGGTGATAAAGGACCACAGGCTGTTAATGTTAAAGCTGTATAAGCAGTATCTAGCGTATAATCATTGTTAATATTATGTGAGATATATTAGGCGATGTGTATTACATGTCGCCTTTTTAAATGAATTATTCTTTGGAGAAATATTATGAGCAGTGATAATGGAAGAAAGAAAATTTTTACATTTGAAAATGTCATCATAATTGCTGGTAAAATTCTTACTTTTTTTACAGCTGTTTCCTATGTTCTTGTTCTTGTTTTGTTCTTTAATGAAAATATGACCAGATTCATAGAGGCAATATTAGTACCTGGTGTTTCGTTTGTATTAGTATCTATCTTTCGCTATATTTACAATGCACCCAGGCCATATGAAGTTACTGGAATCCCGCCTATGACGGGCAAGAAGACTAAAGGAAAAAGTATGCCCAGTCGTCATACATTTTCCATATTCATAATTGCCATGACTGTGTTTTATTACGACTATAGGATAGGGATATGTATGCTCATCGCCGGCGTAGTGCTGGGAATTATTCGCGTTATAGAGAGGGTTCATTTTGTTAGAGATGTAATTGTTGGAGCTGCTCTTGGAATTGGATTTGGACTACTATATTATGTCCTTCCATAATGTAATTATTGTTCTGCATAAAAATGCTTAAATTATAGCACTATTTCGTTGATAAATAGTGTTTTTTTTGTTATCATAATTTATTATAATTTGAAGATAGCATATTTAAAAGAGGTGACAAAGTGAAATTAAGTGAAAAGGCATGTAAGATAATTGCTAAGCTTATTTCAGTTCTTGGTATTGGGCTATCCATATTTGTGGGAGGATATATTTTCCTTATAAGACCAATCTATACCATTTTCGTTGGTTTTACAAACGATACATTAACAAGCAAAGATTTACTGATAAGCATTGTACTTATATTTCTTGCAGCAACTGTTAGTGGAGGAATATGGATTGTGTTCGACATGATAGCGGGAATATTTCGTGATATGCATGGCAAGGAAGATTAAACTAATAGAATATATATAAAGGAAAGGAATGACATGGGAACAATAATTGGAAATGGAATAACATTTGATGATGTGCTTTTGGTGCCTCAGTATTCTGAGGTTACGCCTAACCTTATTAATCTAGAGACACATCTTACTAAGAAGATTAAGCTTAATATTCCGATGATGAGTGCCGCTATGGATACTGTTACAGAACATAGAATGGCAATTGCTATGGCTCGTCAAGGCGGAATTGGAATTATTCATAAGAATATGTCAATTGAGATGCAAGCGGATGAGGTAGATAAGGTAAAGAGATCTGAGAATGGAGTTATTTCAGATCCATTTTCGCTTACACCAGATAATACTATAAAAGATGCAGATGATTTAATGGCAAAATTCCGTATATCCGGTGTTCCTATTACAAAAAGCGAAAAAGACAAGACATTGGTTGGAATTATTACTAATCGTGACCTTAAGTTTGAGACGGATTTTTCTAAGAAAATCAGTGAATCCATGACAAGCGAAGGTCTTATTACAGCACCTGTTGGCATTACTTTAGAGGATGCCAAGAAAATCCTTGCTAAGGCGCGTAAAGAGAAACTTCCTATTGTAGACGAGAATAATATTCTTCGTGGATTAATAACGATTAAAGATATTGAAAAGCAGATTAAGTATCCTGATTCTGCCAAAGATTCTCAGGGAAGACTTCTCTGTGGAGCAGGAGTTGGAATCACAGGGGATATGATGGAAAGAGTAGCTGCTTTAGTAGATGCTAAGGTAGATGTAATAGTCCTTGATTCTGCTCATGGTCATTCTAAGAATATAATTGATGCTGTTAAGAAAGTTAAAAGTGCATACCCAGAGCTACAAGTTATTGCCGGCAATATTGCAACGGCTGAAGCTGCAAATGCTCTTATAGATGCTGGTGCAGATGCGGTAAAAGTAGGTATAGGTCCCGGTTCTATTTGTACAACAAGAGTAGTAGCCGGTATTGGTGTTCCACAGATTTCTGCCATTATGGAAGTATTTGAGGTAACTAAGAAGAGAGATATACCAATTATTGCTGATGGTGGAATTAAGTATTCTGGAGATATGACTAAGGCACTTGCAGCAGGTGGTTCTGTATGTATGATGGGGTCAATGTTTGCAGGCTGTGATGAGTCTCCTGGAACTTTCGAATTATTCCAAGGAAGAAAGTATAAAGTATATCGTGGAATGGGTTCTATTGCCGCTATGGAAAACGGCTCGAAAGACAGATATTTCCAGGAAGGAGCAAAGAAGCTTGTTCCTGAGGGAGTTGAAGGTCGTGTGGCATATAAGGGTTCATTAGAAGATGTGGTATTCCAGCTTATTGGCGGAATCAGATCAGGTATGGGATATTGTGGATGTCCAACAATTCCAGAACTTCAAGATAGAGCTAAGTTCGTTAAGATATCTGCTGCGTCACTTAAGGAATCACATCCACATGATATTCATATAACAAAAGAAGCACCAAATTATAGTGTAGATGAGTAATAAGTCATAAGGAGGGACCCGCTTGCGGGGGGATGCCTTATGACAGCATTCCGAGCGAAGCTCGGTGCGTCTTAGGTCATAAGGAGGGACCCG
>OCTW013406627.1_pt1 | contig 27945 bp, 33 predicted proteins | sample 1539671 | NCBI WGS metagenome assembly OCTW01 (sample SAMN02144230, study PRJEB22623) | gut metagenome | biome: sheep rumen | host: Ovis aries | place: New Zealand | reverse complement strand
GATTGTCGATATTGTGCGCGATTTTCTTCACATACCGAAATAACCCGCCCGCGGTCATTTCCGCAGGCGGGTTTTGTATTATCAGAAAACAGTTATTGTTACAGCAGGGCTGCTCTTGTCTTTGCGCCGCAGATGCCGTCCACATCGAGCCCCTGCTCGAACTGAAACGCCAGCAGCGCGCCGAGCGTAATGCGCCCGAAGCTTCCGTCAATCTCAGAGCTGCGCAGATAACCGCGCTCAGCAAGACGCTCCTGCATCCATTTGACACCGTCGCCCTTGTCACCCTTACGGATCGGCGCAGCCGGCACGCCCGGCGGCAGGATGAAGCCGATGAACTGATAGGAGTCCTTCTGCCCCCAGTTGCCGTCATTCAGTCGCGTTTTCGTCCAGAATTCCTGCTTTGCATTCCAGCCGGATTCTGATGTCACAATGCTGCCGGTCGGATTGACGATCTCGACAACGGCAACGTGCCCCGCTCCGTCTGAAGCATTGCCGACCTCGCCCTTCGCCCAAACCGCGATCGCCCCCGGCACCGGCGACTGACTGACGGTCAGACCGGCGGCTTTTGCGGCTGCGGCAAAATTCTCCGCATTCGTCGATTTCAGCCAGATGCCCCAGAGCTCAGCGAATCTCCCCAGCGCATAAAACACGCAGTTTGCGAACCGCAGCGGGCTTCCCTTCGGGCGCGGAACGCCGGGATTCAGCCCGCCCTCGCCGATGGCAATGTAGAACCGGTTGTCCTTCTCAGGCATGGTGATCCTCGGTACAAAGCTCATTTCTTTTCCTCCTTGTCATTGAATTCTCTCAGCTTTTTCGTGATTTTCCGCACCCATGATGCGTCAGGGCTGATCTCGCCGTAATTCTCAAAAATCGAGATCAGCTCCATGAGGATGATGTAGGTGAACACCGCTCCGGCGGCGACCGTGCCGGCGATTCCGGCGAGCTCTGCGGCGTGATAATACTGCCCGAGCAGGTCAATGCCGATTTCAAGCCCGCAGGCGGTCGCCATGACCACAATCTCGCAGATTTTGTTGAGCCCGCCCTTGCGCATTTTCGCGCTGGACAAATCGCGCTTGATGTACGCCTTGATAATACCGGTCAGGAAGTCGGCACCAGCAAGCCCGATCACAATGGTCAGCATAATGATGTACTTCATGTCGGCACCTCACTCGTCGAGCACGGCGAACTGTATGTCGCACCAATATTTTTTTCCACCGATAATCTGTTCGCCTGTTTCTGCAAATTGAACCATGGAGCGGATAAACGCCGTTGTGAAATAATCTGTGCTGCCAATAGTTCCGACAACCGGAACTCGTGATAGAATCGTTCGGTCATTCGGATAATTAGCGGTATATGTGCAGCCAATATTGTATCCATGCGTATATAGAGCCAATGTTGTACTATCTCCAAAGGTAGTAGAATAAACAGTCCTCGCTCCATTAAAAAAAGAATGCCCTACAGATGTGAGCGCTGCGCATCCAAAAAAGCCAGTTTTTCCGCTGCTCGTTTTCGCGGCAATAAGGTAGCCAATTCGGGAATTGTGCAGTTCATCAGCCCTAATATACAGTCCTCCGCTGCATCTGCACAAAACCCCAATCGGTTTATTTTCAAAGACGTGAGATGTACCGATAGCCGGTGTATCTGTTGCGGTGTATGGTGTAATCGTCCATTTATCGCTTGCAACGGTAAATTCCAGAATCGTATTGCCGCCCTGCGTGCAGACAATCTTTGTCGGGTTCTCGTCGTCGTCATACGCAACGGAATCAAACAGCCCGTCCTCAACTGTCGGGAGCAAAAATGCCAGCATCTCCGCGAGCGTGCTCGGCATGGTATTCGGAATAAACATCATGAAACCTCCTCTGCAATTGCAAAAATATCCTCGGATACCCCGCCCGCCGAGATCGCCTGCACATCCGAAAAGGCGAAAGGCTCGCCGTTCTGAATCGCCGCCAGATATTCCAGAAGCTGATTGTATACATCAGGCCGCGGGTCAGCATGAACCGGCGCACCGTCCGTGATGCAGCGGGCGCAGGGAATCCGCGCCGGTGTTGTCGTGTGAATATCACCCGCAAATACGCCGATCTCGGCTTCAAAAGTGCCGTAAAGTGCAGGGATTTCAACTGTATCTCCCTCAAAAAGCACCTCATCATACTGTTCTCTTCCATTGCGAAAGTATCGGATATGCGCAGTTTTTTGCTCATAGCGATCCCATTCCGAATCAAAAATGAATTTGACTGCATAATCCGAATTGCCGCAGACAATCATCGGACTGCCCTGTGCAGCCGCAATCTTCTCCGTAACCGTGATTGTGATTTCAGGCATTCTGTGCCTCCTTTTACATATCCTCAGTCTGCGGACTGAGATTTTGAGCGCCTGCCGGCACATTGACCGGCTGAACGGCAGTGCCCTGAAAAACATACCAGTCGCCCCATGCGCCGGAGGATTTGGAGCCTCTGCGGCGCATATAAAAGGTGCCGTCATTGTTATTCGGGAAGATGTGCTGCCGCTGGTATCCGGTGGACTCCGATGCAATCGTGGAGACAACCTCCATGCGGAATCCGTTTACGACCGGGCAGTTCAGCAGCGATGCCGCGATTGCATTGGTTTCGCAGCGGTATGAGCCGGGCGTCGTATAAGCGTTCAGGTTTGCGCCGGAAGGAATCGTAACGGATGCCGCCCCGTATGTGAAATTCACCACGCCACCGGAGCGCACGGGGTTGTCGCTGCCGGAGGTCGGCTCGCTGTCAATTGTCAGGACATCCTGCTTTTGCGCGATCATGCTGTCAATCTGTTCATCGGTATAGTCGCCGAGCGCGCGGCTGAATGCCTGATTGAGCTGTTCCTCGGTCAGGTCGGTATTAAATGCTTCCACGTTTGCCATGAAATCACCCTTTCTGATAGAGCAGATATTTTCCGCCCTTTGTTGTGAGATACTTGCCGTCTTTCGTTGTAATCGGCGTCGGGACGGTTGTTGTAAAATCTATGTCATTCACCTGCTCTGTCAGAGCGTCAAGCTGCTTCTGTGCCGCGCTCTGCTCCGTCGTGACGGTGTTGCTGAACGGCTGCTTCCGTGCAATGCTGCGCTTCACATTTCCTGTCTCGGTGCTGATCCGCTCACCGGTCAGCAGATCGGTCACGGTCTTCATGATGCGCTGCGTAGTGGAGATCCCCAGCTCACTGTCATCAATGATGCCGCTGTCGCCGACCTCATAGCTTGCAAGCGCCCGAAACGGATCGTCCGCGGGAAGCTCGGCATATCTGACGGAATAGCTCGCCTCGACTTCCTGAATGATGCTCATGTACTTTGAGAAATCCGAGCCGAACCGCCGACCGCGTTCCGGTCCTTGCAGATCGTCAGAATAGCTGAATGCTGCGTGCAGCGTCTTCTCGAACGGCAGTCCGTTATACGCGAGCGGAATGGATGCGTGCGCTTTGTTGCCGTAGTTGTCGGTTGCCACGAGCTGACTGAATGTGTTTGTGTAGTCAAGCGTTTCCTCAACCTCGGTCAGATTCAGACCGTAGGCAATATGGAAAGCATTTTGCAGACTGCCCTCCATGGCCTTGCAGATCGAGAAGTACAGCCCGTTCACAAACAGCTCGCCGCCCCAGCGGTTCAGGATACAGTTGTCCTCGCCGATCAGAGCGCCGGTCATGGTCTTCCACTCGTAGTACGCCGCTGCGAGCGTGTCAATGTCGGAAAAAAATGTGAAATTCCGCAGGGGAAGTTTTGTTGCTGCCTGACCGTATGGGTCATAGGGATGATCGAACAGCCATTGAATAGCGTTCTGCCCGTTCAGATCGGTCGGGCGGACATCTTCGAGCAGCACATAGTTCATATCATAGAACAGATGCATTGCATCGACCGACACAACCGGCATCCCGTCCTTCCGGGATTTCCTGCGGCGGTAAATGCGGAAAGGCTGCCTGCGAATTTCTCCGCGGAACGGCACCGGCGCACTGATAATAAACCCTGGAATGAGCGCCTGCCAGTCACCGTCACGGTCAAGCGGATGCTCCACATGAATACTCCCCGCCTGTCCGAATTCCAGCGTGTGTTCTGCAACTGTCGGCGAGAGCAGGCGCAGGCCGTTCGAGCGGAATGCTGTCTCCTGCGCGCCGTATACAATCAGCGGCTCCTGCATCACAGCCACCTCTCATTCACGGTAACAGAGACGCCTGTGATTCCCTCTGTCCATGCGATTTCATTCACACCGGGGCGGAGCACCATGTTCCAGAATGCACCGGCAGTCTGCTCCTGCACAATTGTCAGCACACCGGCTTCCTCCCTGTAAATCTTTCTGCGCTGAAGATCGACAGTGATCCCGCCGGTCAGACCGGTCAATGTCAGCGCTGTGCCGTTGACGGTGAATTCTGCATCAGATTCCACATTCAGCCGATAGACCGGCTCGCTGAAAATGTTGCCGAAGTACCGGAATGATACCGGCGGGCTGCTGAGCGCAACCGGAAAATTCTCGCGTGAATACTTAAACGGCTGAAACGTAAACGGAATCTGAATCTCGTTTGCCCGCGTACCGACCCGCACCGGCTCGATCTGCCCGACTCTGCGGATGACGCCGTAAAGCTGCGGCTGCGTGCTCATGACGAGCTGTCTGCCGCCTTGCAGCCATGCATTGAGCCGGGAAAGCTCGCCGGCTGCCGGCATCCGCGTCAGATAACCTGTCAGCGTCAGCTCAAAATCCTGATACTGTCCGGTGTGCCGATCCTGTTCGACCGGCACACCGGGAAGTGCGACATTTTCAACGGTTTCCGCTGCGGTTGTCCAGAGGGGCAGCCGCGCCATTTTCAGCCCGAAGCATCTGCTGCTTTTGCCGTCAATTTCGATCCGGTTTCTCATACAGACCATGCTCCTTTCAGGCTGTTATTGTTCTGCGTCAGCAGCTCAATCTCCTGTGCCATAATCTCCGCTGCACGGCGGGCATCGTAATCACTGCTCATCTGCTGCACATTGACTGTGATGTTGATTGTGCTGTTCTGCGCTGACACCGCTTTCCTGTTCTCCGGCAATGTGCTGTCTGACGGATATGCCGGCAGGCGCAGGCGACCTGCTTGATACGGTGCAATCGCCGGTGTCAGATCGACTTTCGGAATCATTGCCGCTGCGAGACCGCTGACCGCGTTCTCGACATACTTCATGTTCTTGGTGATGCCTTCCGCGAGCCCCTGCATCATGTCCGGCATCCAGTGCGGGAAATCCGTCAGAGGACCTTCATCCGGCACGGAGAAGTGCAGGAATGATTTGATCTTTCCCGCGACGCCGCTGACTGCATCCTTGACCTTGCCGCCGACGGACTTGATACCGCCGACCATGCCCTCGATTACATCCTTGCCCCAGCCGAATGCTTTGGACGGAAGCCCCTTGACATAGTCCCATGCAGCCTCAAATGCATTGACAATCGCGTCTTTGATTGCACCCGCTGTCGTTGCGATGCCGGATTTCAGATTATTCCAGATATTCGTGACACCGGTTTTGATGCTGCCGCAAACATTTGTAACAGACGTCTTGATGCTGTTCCAGATCCCGACTACGGAATCCCGGATGCCGCCGACGATGCTTCTGACTACGCCTGCGATCGTGCCCCATACGCTGTGGATCACGGTTCGGATTCCTTCCATAATACCGGCAATCGCGGATTTGATGCCGTTCCAGATACCGGATACCGTGCTGCTGATACCGCTGAGGATTCCGGATATTGTATTCTTGATCCCGTTCCAGACCGCAGAAACTGCATTGTGAATGCCGTCCAGAATGCCTGAGACCGTGTCTTTGATTCCGTTCCATACTGCCGAAATCACGCTGCTGATTGCATCCAGCGCTGCGGACAAGGCATTCTTGATTGCATCCCATGCCGCCGAAAACGCGCCTTTGATTGCATCAAGTACATTCCCGATTGTTTCCTTGATGCTCTGAAATTTGTCGTAAACCGCAGCGCCGAGCTCTTGCAGCTTACCGGTTACAGCGCCGAACATCGAGCCGATGCCGGAAACCACTGCGGAGATGATGCTCTTGCCCCAATCTGCGGCTTTTCCGAGCCCGCCGAGCAGTGCGCCGCCGATACTGCCGAGCAGCTCCTTTGCCTTGCCTGCTAGCTTTCCGCGCAGCCTGAACATACCCTTGATAAGCGCCCAGACAATCTTTCCCGCCGCTGCAATAATCTGCGGGAGATTCTGAATGATGCCCTTTACAAGCGCGATAATCAGCTCAATCGCCGCATCAATCAGCTTCGGCGCATTGTCCACCAGTGCATTCACCATTTTTTCCACGATGCCCGGCAGACGGTCAATCAGGATCGGCAGTGCGGCAATCAGGCCGTCTGCAAGCCCCATGATAAGCTGAATGCCCGCGTCAATCAGCAGATCAATGTTGTCGATCAGCGTTTCCACGATTTGCAGGATGACATCGACGATAGTCGGGATCAGCGTCGGGAGCGCATGCGCAATGCCGATCGCGAGCTGTGCAATGACCTGCAAGCCGGTTTGAACAAGCTGCGGAAGCATACCGAGCAGAGCATCCGCGAGCTGCATGATGAGATCACCTGCAATACTCAGAATTGTCGGAAGATTGTCCAGCAGCCCTCTGCCGAGAGATCTGACAACAGAGACGGCGGCATTCAGCAGCATCGGAAGATTATCTGTAATCGCTTTTACGATAACAGGTAAAATCTGCTCGGCAGCCTTCACGAGCCCCGGAATCATTTTACGAAAGGAATCAGTGAAGCCCTGAAGCCCATTTGTCAGAAGCGCTATGCCGGAGCTGTCACCGCTGACAATTGCCGTAATACCGTCCATGACATTCGCGGCGGCGGGCATGAGCTGCCCTGTCAGATTGCGTGTCACACTGCCGACAGCAGCCTTCACATTCTGCAAGCTGTCCTGATATGCCGCCGATGCCTTAACTGCTTCATCGGACATAACGCTGCCGAGATCATGCGCCTGCTGCCGCATTGCTTCGGTCTCCGCTGCACTCTGATTCAGCAGAGGGCCGAGTTCCGCAGCTGATTTTCCGAGCAGATCGGCTGCAAGAGCCGTCCGCTCCGTTCCGGATTCCATGCTCTGCAATGCCGTGATTGTCGCGGAAAACAAATCCTCCTGCGACATATTTGCCGCATCTTCAATCGAAATGCCGAGCTTTTCAAATGCCGCAGCAGATTTATTGGAACGATCGACTACCGCCTCGGACAGCTTTTTCATCGAAGTGGTCATGCTGTCGATGCTGCTGCCGTTGTGCTGCATGATGAAGTCCCATTCCTGGTAAGCCTCCGCACTCATGCCGAGCTTCTGGCTCATTTTGTCGATATTGTCGCCGTATTCGGCTGTTTTGCCGGTCGCATTGACAATACCGGCGACTGTCCCGGCAACTGCGGTTCCGGCGGCTGCCAGCGCAGCAGCGGCAACCTTTGCACCCGCTGCCAGCCCTGATTTCAGCGCATTGCCGAGCTTGTGGGTTTTACTCTCGGTTTCCTGCTCAGTATCGCCGAGGCTGTCAACTGTCTGATCGAGACTGTCTGCTGCTTTCTCTGCCTCAGAGAGCCTGCCCTTGTTATCCTTCAGTTCGCCGGAAAGCGTTTTGATCTGCGATGCGAGCGCCTGTGCTTCGGCAGAATCCGCTCCCTGTGCCGCTGCAATATCCACATACTTTGCTTTCAGCTCGGACAGTTCCTTTTCCTGCTCGGAAACGGTCTGCGTCAGCGTTCTGGTATGAGATGCTGTTCCGTCCAGCTCAGACTGCATCGCTTTCTGCGCATCTTTCAGCGAGTCCATGCGGGATTCTGTCCGGACAAGCTCTTCCTGAAACGCAATGTACTGCTCCCGCGTAACCGTGCCGGATTCAAACTGTGCCTTGACCTGCGCTCCGGCATTGCGCAGGATTTCCAGCTTTTCTGCGGTGGTTTCGATTGACTGTGCAAGAATCTGCTGCTTCTGCGCGACCAGCTCAGCATTGCCGGGATCGAGCTTCAGGAGCTGATTGACCGTTTTCAGATCCTTGCCGAGCGCGACGCTTTGAGAGGTGACCTGTTTGAGCGCAGAGTCGAGGCCTTTGGTATCGCCGCTCAGCTCAATTGTAATGCCTTTGATTGTACCGCTCACTCAGTCACCCCCAAGCAGATCCTCGCACTTTTTCAGCGTTGCCTTATACTCACGGTATTTGTGTTCTTTGATTTCTCCGGCGGCATATCGACGATCCATTTCAGGCTCCATTTCCTTGAGAACCCGATAGCGCTGCAAATCGTCATGCACGACCTCGCCGCGCCGGATGCGCGCAAGCCTGTCATGCTCTGCACAGAAATTGAACAGCATTCCTGTGTCCCATTGATCGACTTCCGACAGCGGAAATCCGCGCTGCATCAGGTGCAGATAGAATTCTTCTGCCCCGATCAGCTTTCCGCCGGATTCGCCGCTGCCGCTGAGCCGTTTTTTGGATCAACCGACATTTCACGCGAAAGCATCGGCGCTACCTTTGCCCAGACATCCAGAAAAGCGAAGTCATCAAAGGTATCGAGCCAATCTTCAACAGTGTCAGGTATATCCGGATCAGCTTCCTTTGCCATGATGTAGAGCATATCATAAAACGGATCAGAGTCATACTGTGTGAGTGCTGCACTCAGCGCATACACCTGCTGCTCGGTCAGCTTCTCCTCTGCGTCCTTCTTACCGTTTTTCTTCTTTGTGTCAGGCTTTTTCCTGTCAACCTCGAAGCCCTCCGCTTTTGCAACCTCGGCAGCCTTTCGCTGCATCCGGGCGATCCTGTCCAGATCAGCGAACCACTCGCGGCTGAACATGGACTTATAGCGGCGCATCGTGCCGCCGGTCTTTTTGAATCTGACCTCGCGGCCGTCAATCGTGACTTTGATTTCCATGTGCGCTGCCTCCTTACGATGCCGCAACCACAGTCACCGTGCAGGTGTCCGTGTAGGTCTGGCCGTCAGCGGTGATAGACGCAGTTACGACCGATTCACCGGCAGCAACACCGGTCACAGCGCCGGTTGCGGACACGGTTGCCTTTGCTGTCGTGCCGGAAGTCCATGTGATTGCCGCATTAGACGGATTCTTGCTGATAATCGGAACATTCAGCACAGAGCCGACCGTGACGGTCATCGTCTTCTGGATGCGGATGTGACTGCCTGCAAGAGACGGCTCCGGAACGGAGCTGATCTTTGCCTTTGCCTTGATCTTGCGCTCGACGCAGCCGCAGTCCTCACGCGGCACAGCGCTGATCGCATACTCCGGGAACATCGGATCCAGAGCGCCACCCTCGGAAGTCTTGCCGCTCTGAGTCGGACGCTGCGTCACATGGCAGTCGTAGAAGATGCGCGTCTGACCGACACCATCCGTGGTGTCTTCGATAATCAGCAGAGCGAAGTGCGGATATTCGCCGGTATTGGCGTACTCTTCGGAATACTCGCCGTCCGGATCAACAACACGGTTCAGCCAGTCCTCATCGGTATCGTCGATGCAGGCAAGCAGCGTCAGCGTGATGTCATAGCCGGTGTTCTCCTCCTCAGAGTACACCTCCACGCCGTCTGCGTAGATGGACGAAACCTCGCCCTTCGGCTCAGCGGTGTATTCTCTGCCGCCCGCTTCGTTGTGGACAAGCCAGTTCACATCGCCGTATGTCGGCTTGCCGGTGTTGTTGTCAATGCTGGTAATCATTGCATAGCCGACATTCTTGATCGAACGCGGCAGTCTTGCTTTTGCAGCCATAAGATAGCTCCTTTCTCAGTCATCCGAAATCTGAAAATACCATGTGGTGGTATGCATATCCTGTTTCGGATCAAATTCATAATCGGGGCCGTCATAGTCAATTCCTGCCCCTGACAGCGCCGTTTCGACCGTGCGCTCCGTATCCCGGTCACGGTCTTTCGTAATCAGGGAGAGTGCGATCTCAGCCTCAAAATAGACGATTTCGCCGTCAGCGTAGATCGAGTTATTCGTAATCGCATGATAGGCAATGTAAGAGGCGGGCATCTGTTTATTGTCGTCGGCTTTCATGATGCCGCTGACAAACGGCAGCCCGACCGTATCAATGACACGGGCAAGGTCTCTCATATCCATAATCAGCCACCTCCTAACGCCTGACGGATCCGCCGTTCCAGCTCCCGCTGCGCCCACGCATTGACCTCTCCGATGTGCGGCTGCGCGGCGGCAGTCGCCTTTGTTCCGTAAACTCTGCCGTGTCTGCCGGTTCCGAGGCGGGTGCGGTGTCCGTTCTCCAGCAGATGTGTCAGCTGATAGTGCCTGTTATGCACCGTAACGCTTGTGCTGCTGCCGGATTCCTCGATCTTCACCTTCCAGCCACGCTTATATTTGCCGGAGCCGCGCCGCCTGCCCTTCGGGCTCAGCGATGCAACGCGGGCCTTTGCCTCATCTCCGACCGATTCCAGAATCCTCTGAACTGTATCCTGTGTGAGCCTGCCGTACTGTGTGAGCGTTTCTGTCAGCTTCGCGGCAACCCGCTCCGGTCTGATTGCTGCCATTTCACACACCGACCTTTCTGCCGAGATACAGCACGATCAGATCACTCTCTGCTGCGTGGCGATAAATCTCATAGCGTTCGCCCTGCCGTTCGCAGATGCGCTGTCCGGCATAATCGGAAGCAAACACCTTCAGACAGATTTCCGCATCGTACCCGCGCTGCTGCGCACCTTCCCATACAGATTCGTTGCTGCCGGCAATCATACAGAAGATATCACCGGAGACAGTTTCCGCAGTGACAAGCTGTCCGCGGTCATTCTTTTGTCTGGTCTCAGCGATCAGATTCACCGTCCCGCAGTCCATCCGCTCTGCGGTCAGCTTGATGACTCTGTGCCGCTCATTGTAGTCATCGTAATCCGCAACGGAATAGCATTCACCGAAGCAGATCAGCCGGTATGTCTGCGGATGCCGCCGGATCGCATCGAACAGCGAATAATACCGGAAGCGGAACAAAAGCCGCGGAATTGCCGAGCCTGTCGCTTTGTTGATATTCGCGTGCAGATGCTCTGCGTCCTGCCATGCGCCCGCAGCATATCTCTGGATTGTGACCGGCTTGTCATAGACAAGGCAGTCTTCAGCCACCTGCGGCGCTGTCCTGCGTTTCGTCTTCACCGGTCATCGCCTCCGTCCTGTGATTCGCACGCAGCATGATGAGGTCAGCGCGGTAGTTGTCCTCGAAATCCTCACTTGCATTGTTGTAGATATACCGGCACAGATCGAGGAAAAGCTGCTTTTCTGCGGATTCTTCAGACAGATCGAGCTGCCCGGCGGCGATTCCGGCATAATCGCAGATTTTTGCCTTTGCCCGCGCAATTATGCCGGTTACCTTGTCATCGGTATGCGGATCGCTCCATGTGATATCAAGATAGATTTTGACTTCGTCGATCAGTGCCACTGCCGCTTACCTCACGGGGTTGTCGGGGTATTCTCAACGGTTCCGTTAATTGTCACGACCGGAGATGCCGCAGTCAGACCGGAAATGTCGAGGTACTCGAATGCATTGATATCATACGGGCGGCCGGTGCCGTAGAACTTGATCTTGTATGTGCGGAGATCCTCAAGAAATTTGTACTCATCGCTGTATTCCAGCTTGCCGCCGCGGCCGGTGCCGACGCCCATGAAATACTTTTTGGCGATGCCGATGACAGCATGACCGGACGGCACGCCGACAGACTGCACAACGTCAGTCGGAAACGGCAGCACATTGCCGGCATAGGTGCCGAGCGGCGTCATGACGGTAGTTGCCGGCATGACCTTCTCGAAATAATCCACAGGATTCACAATGAGGATGACACGGGCAATGCTGCGGGTTTTTCCGGTCAGGCCGTCGGTTGCAAGCGTTTTGAGCAGCGAGCCGTAGGTTGTCGGATCGAGCTTGGTGACGGCAGTCGCACTCTTGCGGGCATAGCCTGTGCTCGCGTTGAAATTGCCGGTGAAATTGCGCGTCATGCCGACCGGCTTCTTCACGCCGTCGCCGTCTACGATTCCGGTTTCCAGCCCCGCTGCAAGTGCATCCGCGAGAATCGCACGGACATAGCGGTCAACCCACTGCGGACCGAGCGCGAGCATATCCTGCGTCACGAACATATAAGCCGAGAGCTTGCACTGTGTCAGATCGACGATCTGGAGCGCGCCGGCAAGGTCCTTCGCAATCGCCGTATTGATCTCATCCCACGTCGCGGCCTGTGCGCCCTGCGCATTCAGAACCCACTGGATCGCTGCGCCGGTGTTCGTGAAGTCGATCAGGTCGAGCAGCGGATATGCCGCCTTCATGTCATCCATCACACTGTCGATCACAGTCTTCGGCAGAGCGCCGGTGATGTTCGTGATAACAGTCTGGGCATCCTGCCGCGCATTCGCGATGAAGCTCTCATAGAATTTCGTCTCCTCCGAGGTGAGCTGCCGGATGCCGCGTGCGGAGAGAATGCTGCGGTCGGTTGCATCGACAAGGCCGTTTGCCTCCGCCATGACCGTTTCCGATACAAACTGCATCCAGTTGTCCATTGCGGCGCCGAGCGCTTCCTCATCGTTCGCCCGGATCGCATCCGCGAGGGCATTCCGCAGCTTGTCCTTTTCCTGCTTGATCTTATCCAGATTCTTCATGTGGTTTTCCTCCTTATTTGAGATACTTATTGATGACCGCCATGCACTTTGCGTGACGGCGTTCCATTTCTGCCCTGACCGCTGCCTGCTGCATCGCCCCGGCAGACCGCTGCTTTGCTTCGCCGGTGCCTGCATCCTCGTCATCGCTGTACTTGTCAGCGAAGCCGTACTCTATGCACTGTTCGGCAGTGAGGTAGGTTTCCGCATCGAGCAGCTCGGTCAGCTTCTCGCGTGTCAGCTTATCGCCGGCGCGGTCGAGATACGCCTGAATTGCCGCAGAGTTGATGACATCGAGATCATCGGCAGCCTTGCGCAGCTCCTTTGCGCTGCCCACTGCAACAATCCATGCATTGTGAATCATCATGCAGGTGTTTTTCGGCATGATGACCGTGTCACCCGCCATTGCGATGACGGATGCAATCGAGCAGGCAAAGCCGTCAATGTAAACGGTCTTGTGCGCCTTATGGCGTCTGAGTTGATTGTAGATCGCGATGCCCTCCAGCACGGAGCCGCCGAGGCTGTTGATGTAGATTTTAATTTCCTTTGCGTTCGCATATTCGTTGAGCGCATCGGAAAAGTGCTTTGCGGAGGTCTCGGATTCCCTCCACCAGCTGTCGCTCTCGACCGTGCTGTAAATGCGGAGCTCCAGCGTGTCAGACTGTGGCCGGTACTCCATGTTCCAGTTTTTCGGTGTCTGCATTCCCCTCACCTCCTTCCGATGCTTCGGCAATGGTACCGTAATTCTTTGTGATAAAGCGGACGTCAGCGTCCGGGTCATCCAATGCATTTTTGCCGAATGCGCTGCGAATCTCATTGAGCGTCCAGCCGGCTCCGATCAGCTTATCTGCGCCGGCAGAATCCCTGATCGGGTCATGGTGCAGAATCCGGGATGTATCGACGGCAATATAGCAGCCGTCCGTGATCTCCTGCCGGGAATGCTTCTTTGCAGTCAGCTCGGCTGAAAGCAGCGCCGCAATCGGCTTCACGCAGTTTGTCAGTGCCGCAGACTGTGCGTCAGCGATACCGGCTGCATCGCCGCGCATATAGCTCGGCGGGATGCCGAACACCTGTGCCGCCCTGCCGATCGCCTCATCGGCAAGTGTTTTCACTGCGGTCAGATCATTTGTGTATGTGCCCGCTTTACTTCCGGAAGAGGCGGTATAGCTGTAACCCTCGAACAGCGGCAGCACGGCATTTTTGTGCCCGAAATAACCCTTGAAGTATTCGTTCATGAGCTTATCGAACTTCTCGGAAAAATCCTGCTTGCCGCGCTCAACAGCGGAGATCGAAAGGATACCGCGTTCGCCGTCCGCATTCTGAAAGCGCTCTGCCGCAGACCGCAGCAGTCTGCTGTACATCGCCATCACATTCTGCATCCATGCCGCCCTTGCACTGACCCGCGAGGTCAGATACAGCACCTCATCTGCATGATAGCTGCGGGAGAATGTGAAGCCCGCCCGCGTTACATCAGTAAACCGGTCTCCGTATACGGCAAATTCATCGCGGTTGAAGCTCTCCGCAATCAGGAGCTGCCCGTCCGGCAGCTGAATGCAGAGCACCTCTCCGGTCAGAAGAAGCCGTGAGATCAGTTCATGCTTCCATGCAGCAGCATTCTGGTTCCGGTTCGGCTGCACATTCAGCGACGCCCATTCATACCCGTGCAACGCTCTGCCGTTTCTGACCGTGCAGAATTCACAGCCTGAAATCAGATTCGCGATCAGATTGACCGCAGAGAACAGCGCGTATGCTTCCAGCGTGATGCGTTCCTCTGCTTCGGCGCGATAGCTGTCCAGCCTGTAAGTACCTTCTTTCGGCGGCTTGAACACCCTGCCGAGCCAGTCGATGATTTTCGTGCGATCACCTCATTTCAGTATGTAAACACGCCGATCTCCGGTGCTGCCGCAGCTTCCGCCTGCGCATACCCGTCCAGAATATCCGATACGCATTCTGCAAATGCAAATGCCTTGAATGTATCGGTTTTTCTGGATTTCGGCTCGATTTTTCCGTATGTCATATTGCCGGACTTGCTCGTGATGATTTTGCTGTTATTCGCAGCCCAGCGCATCGGCGGGGAATCGCCCCAGATAAACCGGCGGTTTGCAAAGCCGGATGTAATAACCGGGATCCGCCGCATCTCGTCACGCGGGCGAACCAGATATACATTTTTGCCTGCCGGTGAAAAATAGAAATCCTCAAGCGCTTTCCGCATCAGGGCAAAGCGGTAATCATCCAGCCCGACAGTCAGAATCTGTGCCCGTCGCTTTGCTGCTTCATTGGCAAGCCAGATCACCGGCAACTCAGGCGGAATCTCGGGGCCGTCCACAAAGGTCAGGAGCCCGCGTGCCTCCCATTCCCGCAGCGGCGCTTTGATCCGGTTCAGGTCAGCGGATTTCGAGCAGACCCATGTATGGGACAGCCAGATATCATAATCGCCGACGCGCCAGAGCAGCCCCGCGCCGAGAAAATCATTGGTTTTCATGTAGTCAATTCCGCCGACGCACGGGCGACCGATCAGATCAGCCTCCGGGACAGGGCGGTTCGTCGCAGCAATTTCCTCCCACGGCGCAACGCCGTTTTCGGTAATCTTCGGCGGGCGATTCATGCGCTTTTTGATGAACGCGGTGTTTTCGGCGGGATTCCGCTTGTATTTGGCATATTCCAGCCGCATTTGCTGCATCAGATGCGGCAGATAGCGCAAAGACGGAATTGCCTTGTGCCACATTCGCTCATCATGCACTTCATCGTCACTGTCCAGCCGGCAGATGAAGTACAGTGTGCCGTTGTCAGGCGCTTCCCCGTTCAGAACCGCCTCGCCGTCTTCGATGAGATGATCGAGCGGTCCGTCCCGGACATCGCCGTCGGTCGATGTGATTGTCTGGCGGGAATGCTGCGTCTTGCCGAGTCCGGTTGTCGCAACCTCGATCAGCTTATAATCCGGATATGCATGATACTCGTCGAAATCCACCTTGCCGGGGCGTCCGCCGTCCTTTGTCCGCGGATTCGATGTCCGGTAACAGAATTCCGAGCCCGTATCCTTGCTTGTGATCGTTTCCTTCGTCCAGTGAAAGTGCCGGCGCATCTTTGGCTCATGCGCTTCCAGCACATCATAGACATCCTTCCATGATGCCTTTGCCTGATCCTCAGAGGTCGCAAAAATGTCAATATGGTAATTCCGGATGCCGTTTGCCGGTGTCAGCAGGCAGAAGTCCTCAAATCCTAAGTATCCGTTCTTGCCGGAGCCGCGCCCGACGTAAATCACAAGGATCGGAAAGCGGAGTGTGCCGTCGGAACGGTATGTGCAGTTATGCAGCGCGAAGCAGAATTGCTCCCACTCAAAAAGCTGAAACGGAAAGTATTTCTGATAGCTCAGATAGGTCGAGAGCTGCGTTTCATCTACATAGACATCCTCCGTCTCAAAGACGCGCTCAACAAAATCGCAAAGCTGATACTGCTCCTTGCAAGCGGGGTACTGTCCGTTCCGGACAATCGCGATATACTGCCGGATTACAGGCGGAAGAGGATTACAGCACATCCTCCTCACCGCCTGCAACGCCGTCCGTTGTGAGATTGAGCTGCTTCAAAATGGCAAGCATCGCACGGTTTGTGTCACGCAGCTCCCGGATAGACGGGTTGCATTTTGTGATGCGCTGTCCGGTGCTGCCTGTGCTCTCTACGACAGCACCGCGCTTCCGGATATCCTGCTTGAGCTGCACGCAGACACGGTACATCGCCATGTAATCTGCAATCAGCGCCCGGAATGCGTCAATGTCTGCGCCGCAGACTTCGAGCTGTTTCAGCAGCGATTGTTCCACTGCCTTTGCCGTCATACGCCCGTCCTCCTTCCGTATGATTCAGAAAAAATCTCACGCGCGCGGAAAAATCCGGATTGTCTACCCTGCCGCCGTTATCCACTTACCGGGAAAAAACGCGATTTTTTGACCGGGGGGCTACCATTTTTCCTCGTTTGTGTAGCCGGAGCGCTTTGCATATGTGCCGCGCTCATGGATGCGCTCATGGCAGTCATGACACAGCGGCATGAGCTGTATGTGCTCTGCGCCGGCATCGTCGGTGTATGTCCGGCAGTATGCCAGCTCCGGATGCTCGCGCAGGTGCAGCACATGATGGACCAGCGTTGCACGCGTGAGCCTGTGCTCTGCTCTGCACATCTGGCATTCATTGCGATATTCACGGATAATCTTTTTCGAGAGCTTCCGCCAATACCGGTCATTGTAGAAATCAAACAGGTCACCTGAATCAATCAGCGCCCGGATTTCCTCAACTGTCAGCATACAGACACCCCAACAAAAAAGCACCCGACCGAAACGATCAGGTGCTTTCGCAGTATTCAAATCTGACGGGACAGAAAAAAAGGGGCGACGCGCCGCCCGGAAAAAGCTATGTTCGACCCGTCGCTTTTTCACAGCCTAATTATAGCACAGGTGCAATATGATATACCATGACATTTTCAAAAAATAATGCACAAAGATCGGGCTGAATCTTTGTGCATGTTAATCTGAAATACTTTTCAAAAAGGCTTGACATTATTGCGCATTTATTGTATAATAGAAACATGGAAGGGAGGTGAGGACATTGGCTCGATACAAACCGAAGCACGAAAAAAGCAAGCCAAACAACACGCGAGACTGGACAGGTCTTCTGATCGGCGCGCTGATTGACTTGCTTATCGGCACGGTGCTTCTGATTATCGGAAAGATAATCGACTAACCGCAGCGGGTGCGAGGGGCGAAAGCCCCTCCCATCCACATCATAACACAAATGAGCCAATTTGTCAAGCATATGAAGCAGATGATTCATTTCCTTGCAGTATTCTTTGTTTGCATCGGTATTGCAAAGCTTGCATACTGGGCAATCTTCCACAACAAGAAATGAGGTGAACACTATGCCGAAAACGCCCGACAGCAATCTGAAAGCAATCACGAAATTCACAAAGGAAAAAACCGTGTCCGTGAATCTGCGCCTGAACAAAAACACAGACGCCGACATCATCGCAAAGCTCGAAACTGTCCCGTCAAAAATGGGATATATTAAAGCACTGATCCGCGCCGATATGGCAAAGAACAGATGAACCGCGCCCCCTCTCATTTCGCTCAGAATGCGATTTGAGAGGGGCTTCTCTTTGCAGTCACGCTTTCCGTATAACCTCGCTGACTGCGAGCAGTGCGGCGCCGTGAAGCCGGCAGATGTGCTCATAACTCTGATCGCGGTCGGCTGCAATGCGGACGATGGATTTTCCGTTGATGTAAATTTCACGCAGCAGGTTTCTGTGGCGCGCAATCGGTACGGCTTCAATCGTCTCCCGGATTTCCGTCCGCAGACTGTCGAGCATATCCAGATATGCCCCCGCGTCATTGCAGGCATCGACATACTTCTGCACAGCATCATCAAGTGCAACTTTCTGCCCCTCATGGTTTTTCAGCGCAAGTGCTTCCGCTTTCAGTTCGTCCAGATGCTCTGTGACCTCTTTTGCACGTTCCATGCTTTCACGGTACTGCTGCAAATACTCTTTCGCCTCTTTCGCCGTCAATCGTCATCATCCTTTCTGAAGATCAGCCACAGCACCCCGACGGCGGCGGTCACCGCAGCAAGTGCCGCAATCGCGCCGATGAGAAATCCCTCGATGAAAATGAGCCTGCTCATGGTCTGCGCCTCCTTTGTTTCCTGATTTTCCGTATTTTCCCGATCGCGTAGCTGTCGGCGAGGATGCCGGGGCTGCGGGCATTGCGGCGCGCCTGCAATTCAGCGGCATGATCGCGCTGCCACTGCCGATATCGCCCGCACGCTGCATGACAGCCGGCTGACCGTTCGGTGCATCCCTTGCACGGTGCGTCAGTCATGTTCTGCCTCCCTCCGCAGCCATGCCCGCACGCAGTCATCGCAGTGCTCATACGGGCAGCCGGTCGGGAACTGGATGCAGACGTAGTGATGCAGCACCGGAATGAGCTGCTCATCCGTCATCGAGCGGATTCTGTCGCCGTTCGTAACCGGCTGCTTTTTCCGCTCAAATGTCTGCATATCATCATAGCTGCCGCAGCTCAGGCAGATGTGCTGCCCCTCCTGGATGATTCTGCCGCAGCAGATGCAGGTGTTGTCAGGCATCGTTGTCTACCTCCTCCAAAAGATGTTGCTTCGTTTCCTCGATAGCAGCGTGTCCCTCTTCTGTATCCAGTAAGACATTTATATACTTCTCGCCTTCGTCCTTCGAGTCAATCAAACCGCAGCCGAGCAGATTCCCGGAAAGGAACTGCGCTGCCATAACGACAGCCATTTCGTCAATAGACAGTGATTTGATTCTTTCATATCTGGTCATTCTCAGCACCTCCCATCATCACGCTATCAGCTTCTTCAAGCTGTACTTCGGTCGGTGTGCGCAAATCCATCTTCGCGCCGCAATATGTGCAATATCGCAAAATATCCAACTTAAAACGCGATGTGACCTCGTGATGCCCACAAGTGTTGCATTTGACAACCACATCACTCTCAATAGGATATGTGACGCGATTACTTACTTCAACCCACCGCCCGTGCCGCACTTCCGGCTCGATTGTGGGCAGTTCCTTGAAAGCCAGATTGATTTCACAAGCTCCTCGTCCGTCATCTCTCTTGAAATGCGGACGATTGTTCCATATTTCACAAGCAATGTCAAGAGTTGACCGATTTAATGCTTCGTAATCATAACTGTAAAGTAATGATCTTTCGCCGCATTCGCATACAACACAAATCAAGTCAATACCGGCAAGCACCCCGGTTTTTATACTCGGTCTGCTGCGCTTGCAAACCGGGCAAGGTATCAGCTCATGCATTCTCACGCACCTCCAATTCCTCGGTTCTTATCCAGATTCCCGGGATCTCCGCCCAGAACTTCTCACATATTTCCGAAGCGACCTGCGCATCATCCTTCCAGAAGCCGCAGCGCGTCATGCAGTCCTTGAGCAGCTTTTGCAGATTGTCGGTATCTGGCTTTGTCGTGCGGTATTCGCCGTCCCGATGCCGCCCGCGCGGAAAGCACCATTTCACGATCAGCCGAACACCGCACTGATAAGGCTTTTCCGGTCTGTGCTTCCAGAGATGGGCGGTCAGCTTTTTCTTTGCATCCTTAATCTCATCGGTATCATGCAGAAACGCCTTGCCGGTTTTTCTGTTTTTGCCGATGTCCTTTTCCTGTGCCGTCACCGTCGGCGGGATCATCGGCATAAAAAACTGTGTCACATTCTCACTCCTTCCGACATTTTTTGTTCGCGACCAGAACCTGGCTGGCGGGTGTCAATGCAGGGTACTCACCGCAAGGCGGCTGACTTTGAAGCCGCTTGCGGTTATACCCATTGACATTGCAATTTTGCACCGCAAATATTTCTATATATTTATATAGCCACTTGCGGCAGGTTTTTGCGGTAGGCTTAATTTGTTTAACATTTATTTTCGGGTAATGACTCCGTCATTCAAAACCAGTTCACCGCACTTTTTCACTCTGCGTTCTACTGTGTCTCTACTGCATCCGAGATACTCTGCCATATCCTGCACGCTTATACTTCCACCTGCTGCGCACGAATCGAAGGTATTGACCAGCTCGGCGGATTTGTCTGCCGCCTTTGCCTTTGCGATCTGCGACTGCCGTTTATGTCCGTTTTTCGATGCGCGCTGCTGTGTTGTCAGCTCGACATCGGATTGCAGGTCTTTCAGTACACCGATATAGTCAAGCTGATGAAGCGGATACCGGAACCAGACATTGACCGGAGGGAACTTCGGGAACTCTCTGAGTGTCCCCTCGATGCGCCAAGCTGACATTTGCGATACATAGCTGTCAGACGCACGGAGCGCCGCTGCAAGAGCCCCATATTGTTCATCTGCAATGTTATCGCGGCAGAGCTGCACGGCGGCATTGCGGTTCAGCAGGTCATCCTGCGGAGCGTTCTTCAGCGCATTCGGTGCGTGCATCGCAAGATACTGCTCACAGAGGCGGCACGCTTCACGGTTCTTCTCCTGCTTCACAATGTCCTCTGTCAGATCGAGTTCGATCATATCGAGAAGCGCGTCCGGATCACGGGCAAACACACCGCTGCCGGATGCTCTGTCCATCGACCGCTTACCGCCCTGCATACCCTTGCTGTGATGGTGACAATAGATCACCGCACAGCCAAGCTCGGTGCAGACCTTGTCAAACTGGTTGCAGAAATGCGCCATCTGATCGGCGGAGTTTTCATCACCGGTGATGACCTTATAGATCGGGTCGATGATGACCGCGATATAATTGCCTTTTTTTGCTCTGCGGATGAGCTTCGGCGCGAGCTTGTCCATTGGCTCTGTCACGCCGCGCAGATTCCAGATATCAATGCTGCCGATGTTCTGCGGCGCAACTCTCATGCTGTCATAGACATCGCGGAAGCGGTGCAGGCAGGACGCGCGGTCAAGCTCCAGATTCACATACAGCACACGCCCCTTTGCGCACTGCCAGCCGAGCCACTTTCTGCCCTCTGCAATTGCAATGCACATCTCGATCAGCGCATAGGATTTGCCAGCCTTTGACGGTCCGGCGATCAGCATTTTGTGCCCCTGCCGCAGCACGCCCTCAATCAGAGGCGGCGCCAGCTCCGGCAAATGCTCCCACGCATCCGCCATGCTCTCAAAATCCGGCAGATCGTCCGTGATGCTCTCGATATAGTCCTTCCATTCTGCCCACGATGCAAAGCCGGTATTGGTTTCCAGAAGAAACTGCTTCCGCCCCTTGCGGATCACGCCGGGCATTCGTGAAAGACGGGACGGATTGCGGTTCTGCCGATCTACTTTCAGCCCGTTTTTATCGCAGACTGAATAGAGGAAATCAACGCGCTTGCGGTATTCGTCATAGCTGCCTGCATCGACGCGCACGATTGCATGAAGCGACTTGCCGCCGGAGTATACGAGCGCTGCAATCGGGAGCTGCAAATCATGCATGATGCCGTTCTGCTGTTCGACAGGGATTGCATCGGATTCAACAAGCGCATAGCGGAAATCAGTCACATTCTCATTCTTCGCACCGCGTCCGTCCAGCGGATTGAAGCGGATCCACGCACCGCATTCCGGATTTGTGTCACCGAATACGGCGCCGAAATCACCCTTGTATTTTTGGAGTTCAGCGAGGAGCTGACCGGCGGTTCTGTCCCAGCATCCGGCAGTCGGGAGATATTTGCCGTCATTGTTTTGCCAGCATTCCGTGACATAGCCGACATTGTCACCGGCTTCAAACAGTGTTTCAAGATAGCGGGAAATCTGCTCGGTCGGGTTCCAGTTTTCAGGCTCCTTGATCGGCAGTGCAATCGTCTGCTCCGCGGAAGTGACAACATAATCCGCACTGATCTCCTCATCCCAGCCGAGTGACCGCGCATTCGGGTCTGACCGGTGCGGCTGATAGCCGTTTTCCAGCGCCATATGAACGATCGTGCCTGCGGTGACGGGTGTATCGGAGCCGTTGAAGCTGCGCCATTTCTTCTCGCATTCTCCGGCATGATACCGCCCGCCGTCCCGTGCTGACCAGTTGTCCCAGACCGAGACCGGAAGTCCTGCGTCTTTGAGCGCCATGCCGATGCCGCACCACTCCTGATAGGAGCATTGCGCGGGGTCAATGTAAGCGAGCAGTTCTTCGAGGTTGTCATTCTTATGTTCCATACACCACCTCATCCGGGACATAGGTTCGCGGATCAATGCCGGGCGGATTCTTTTTCCAGCCGAGCGCCGCGATGCGGGCGATCATGTTTCTGGCGGCCTCAAATGTCCACTTGTCAACATTCCGGAAGCCGCGCTGCGTCAGCTTAGCAATCTGCTTCGGTGTTGCAAGCCCCGCCGCCTGCCGCTGCGCCGCGCTTCGGAGTACCTGTTCTGCGAGTCCGGCAGAATGCACCTTGTTCGGGTCAATGCCGCGGTTTTCCAGCGCCTTCATCTGTGCCTGTGAAGGCGGCTGACACTCCCATCCGAATGCCGGCTGATAGTTCAGCAAACTGCGCTGCTGCACGGAAATTGCATATTCCAGCGGGTCAACAAGGTTTCTCTTTCTGGTCTTGAACTTCTCGAACTGCTTTGTCAGTGCCTCCTCGCGCTTTGCAATGGTCTCCTCCTCGGCGGTTTGTGCTGCTTCGGTCACATCGACCTCCTGACCGGCTTTCTGATTCAGATTCTCGGTCATCTGCTTTGCTGTCTCGGCGTTCTCACAGATGAGGTGCGCCGGTCTGCACAGCTCGTGCCGCTCAGAATGCCAGAGAAAGTCGAGCAGCAGCAGATGATCTTTGCCGGGAGAAAGCCGCGTGCCGCGCCCGACCATCTGACAGTACAGCGCACGCACCTTTGTCGGTCTTAATACAATCACGCAGTCAACGGACGGGCAGTCCCAGCCCTCGGTCAATAACATGGAGTTGCACAGCACATTGTACTTGCCGGATTCAAAATCGCTGAGAATTTCGGCGCGGTCTTCGGAATTGCCGTTGACCTCTGCCGCGTGGAATCCCGCTGCGTTCAGAATATCACGGAATTTCTGCGAGGTCGCGATCAGCGGCAGGAACACAACGGTTTTGCGGTCTGCACAATAGTGCTTCATTTCCTGCGCAATCTGTTCAAGGTACGGATCGAGCGCCGTGCTGATCTCGCCGGGCTTGAAATCTCCCGCCGAAACACCGACCGTTGAAATGTCGAGCTTCAGCGGAATCGTCAGCGCCCTGATCGGACAGAGATACCCGTCCTTGATTGCCTGCGGCAGGGTGTACTCATACGCAAGCGTGTCGAATACACTGCCGATCTCCTTCATATCGCCGCGGTCAGGCGTTGCGGTCACGCCGAGAATATGCGAATCCGGAAAATGCTGAATGACGCGCCGGTAGCTGTCGGATACGGCGTGATGCGCTTCGTCAATGATGATATGCGTGAAGTAATCCGGCGGGAAACGGTCGAGCCGCTTTTCCTGCATCATTGACTGCACCGAGCCGACTGTGATGCGGAACCATGACCCGATGCATGTCTGTTCTGCTTTCTCGACAGCGCAGCCGAGCCCGGTCACCTTGCCGATCTTATCCTGTGCCTGATTGAGCAGCTCGCCGCGGTGCGCAAGAATGAGGACGCGCACGTTCCGCTCCGCGGAACTGCGCAGTTTGCCTGCGGCAAACATACGCCCGCGCCCACGAATGCAATCCTCTGCAACCGATGCAAATACAACGGTCTTTCCCGTGCCGGTCGGCAGGACGAGTAAGGTGCTGCGCACATTCTCCCACTCAGAGAAGACGGCGTCCTTTGCTTCCTGCTGGTACGGACGTAGCTGCATCAGTACACGCCTCCTCCGTAGCCGCCGTTATTCTGCGGCGGATTATAACCGCCATGCTGAGGCTGCCATCCCTGCGCGGGCTGCTGATACGGCTGCTGATACCCCTGCGGCGCGGGTTGCTGATATGACTGCTGCGGCGGTGCCTGATACGCGGGCTGCTGGTTTCTCTGCGGAACCGGCTCGACATTCGGCTGATCCCACATCGGGTAGAGAGATTTCAGGTTGTTCGTCTGATAATCCTTCCCGTCCTTCTGGTAGGTGCGCGGTGCAATGTGACACACACCGCGCCGCCCCACGATTTCATTTGACCAGTTCGGCTTGATTCTGCCGCCGCTTTCAACAGTCTCTCTGTCTGCAAGGCCGATGCTTGCAAAGAACGATGTCATCATTCTGATGCGCCAGTCCTCGTTCAGGAGATAATAATTCTCCTTGATCGTCACATCGCCCTGCGGCGAAAACACGCGGAAGGTCACAGTCGCCTTGTTGCAGGCAGGGATTTTGCCCTGCCCGTTGTGCCGCCCGCGCTCCACCTTTGCAATCTCAAAGCGGTAATCGCCCTCCGGCAGAACCGGATTGCGGTCACTTTCCTGTGCTTCAAAGTCCGCATCCCAGTCCATCGCCTGCGCACTTCCCTGTGCGTATCCTGCCTGATAGCCGCCATTCTGATAATCCATCGTCTGATCTCCTTTCAATTAAAACGGTACATAATCGGGGCAATTCTGCCGAACGGCATCCATAACCTGCTGCCAGTTCGCACAGAGCCATTCGTGGTAGTCCTGCGGGTACTCCCGCATCGGCATTCCGGCGGGGAAATACCGGAACACTTCACTGCTGATCTTCTCGATGTGTGCCGGCAGAACATTGTTTGCTTTCATGAGATTTGTGAGCACTTCCGGCAAGCCCTGCCAGTCAGCACCGAGGCTCTCGATACTCTCATATTCACTCAGATTGCCGACCGGCAGCGGCTCCGGTGACAGCGCAGGCGGCGGTGTTTCCGGAACATTGATTGTTGCAGTCGGAATGCCGGCATCCTGCGCACGCTGCATCATAGTATCTGCCGGCGCAGCAAAGAGGTGCGCGATTGCGCCGTAATCCAGCGGCATCATATCCGGCAGACCAAAGCGGTTTTTTGCATCCCACCATGCAGATTTTGTCGCGTACATGACGCGCTGCACGGATGTCGCCTTGTGAACCTTGCCCTTATCATCTGCCGCCATGATCTGCGTCTTGAATGCAAGAAACAGCGTCATGTCCGACCACTCTTTCAGCAGCGGTGCGATCTTGTTTGTGGTCTTGTTGCCGAGCTTCAGCTCCCAGTGGTCAAATTCGTCGATTTCCTCCGGCAGAGTTGTCTTGCGCGAAATCGCGTGGCAGATCAGAATGACATGAATGCCAGCCTTGATGAGCCTGTCCGTGCTGTTGAGAAATTTCCCGATCAGCTCACATTCATACTGCCAGCCCTTGCCGTAATTCAGCCCCTCGATGCCGTTGACCTTGTGCTCAATGCAGATCGCCTGCAATGCGAGCGCTTCTGCCCAGTCAAAGGTGTCAATTGCAACCGCCTTGTAGCCCTTTGCGGCAGCGTTATCGCGGATGTAATCCATTTCGTCACAGAGCATCGCCCATGAGGTCGGAGCGGGCAGTCTGCGCACATTCATTTTTGTGGTGCTTCCCTCGCAGTCAATGAACACGATGCCGGGGATTTGTGCGGCAAGCGAGGACTTGCCGACACCCTCCTGACCGTACAGCACAGCTTTGATGCCGCTGCCGTACTGGATGCCGTTGATCTCTTCAAAAACCGGCATAATTTACACTCCTTTCGGTTGATACGGTTTGAAACCTGCGGGCTGATACGGCGCAGGCGGCGGTGTCGGATTTGACGCAGGCACATTCTGCGCCCAACCGTCCTCAATGATGATACTGCATTCATCGCCGGTGCTGACTCTGGTCGCGATTGCCTGCAAGCCCTCTGCTTCAAGCCATTTCCCAAAGTCTGCAAGCGTCTGCAAATCCATCTGTTCGAGCTTATCCAGCAGCACAAAACCGCATTCCGGATTCAGGCGGCGGACGATTGCTGCCGCAACACGGAGCTGCTCGGAGCCGCTCATGCAGTCCCATGCCTTGCCCTGATAAAGCAGCCTGCTGCCCTCGACCGAAAGCCCCGGCAGCGGCAGATTTGCGCCGTTCAGCAGCGCCCGGCGGTCGGCTCTGATTTTTTCAATCTGGTCGGTCAGCCCGTTGTACTGCGCCTGATAATCGGCAGCTTCCTGCTCGGCGGCTGCCTTGCGCTGATTATCTCGAATCTTTGCATTCAGCCGGTCGATATCTGCGATATTGGCTTCCAGTTCGGCAGTCGATTCGAGCACGAGCTCCTCCGGTGACTTGTGCGCTGACTCTGCTTGCTCATTCAGACGGTCAAGCTGTGATTGCAATACTGCAAGCTGCTGTTGAAGATGCCGCATCTCGGATTCCGTGTTCCGAATCGCGATGTCGATGCTCTGCATTTCATGCTGCCACTGCTGCCGCTGACCGTTTCGCGCCAGAATCGCCTGCTGCTGCGCGATAAGCTCAGCCGCAGAAACAGGCTCGTCCGGCAGATTCTCCCAGTTCGGCAGCTCGGCAGCAAATTTCGCTTTCTGCTGCTGAATCTGCCCGATTGCGGTGCGCGAATCATAGAGGCGCTTTTCCTCAGCCTCCATTTGCGTGAGCTGTTCTCCTACGCCGATGATGCGCAGGAGCGTGTCCGCCTTTTCGCGGTCGGATGCCTGCATAAATTTCGGAAGATCGAGCGCCAGCTCCGAGAGAAAGCTGTCGAGCAGCTTCTGACCGGCGCGGTTGCCCTGCGGGTCAATGACTTTAAGCGCAGCGTTCTTGCCCTTGCGCTCGACAATGAGTCCGTTCGAGAGCGTGCAGCGGAGCATCGGCTCGGTGAGAGCGCCGTCCCGCTGTGCATTGCTCGGCTGATACTTATTGCCGCCGAGCAGCCAGCAGATTGAATCCAGCACAGAGGTCTTGCCCTGATTGTTGTTGCCGCCGATGATTGTCAGGCCGTTTGCGGCGGGCGTGAGCTGCACCGCACGGATGCGCTTGACGTTTTCCAGTTCGAGTGTATTGATCTTGACAGGCATATTCATCATCCTTTCATCGCCTGAATTTTCTGATCTGCAAACGCGAATGCCGCGTGCATTTTTTCCATGAAGAAGCCGTAATTGGCATCGCTCTGATGCTGCCCGATGAACTCCGCAAGCCGGTTGACGGCATCTGCCGCAGCGGTGAGATACGGCTTGAACAGCGCCTTGCTGTCGGTCTGATAGATCGGCTCGACGCCGAGCGCAAGCTGCGTGTCAGGCTTTTCGGCAAGTTGTGTGCGGAGCTGTTCGATTTCCGTTTTCAGCGCGTCAATTTCCTCGGTGTGATCGACAACCGCGACATCCTGCGGTTTGCTTTCGAGCTCCCTGACCTTTGCTTCAAGCTGATGCACCAGCTCAACCTTTTTGTCGATGATGCCCCGCAGCGTCAGACGGTTTCGCTCTTTGGCTTCCTCAGCCTCGCGGGCGGCATCCCGCGCCTGTGCCGCATCCGCTTCGGCAGTGCCCTTTGCCGATTGCAGGGCGCTGATCTGCTCCCGCAGCTCCCGCACCGTCGTGCTTTCAAGGTCAACGGTCTGGGTGAGCTCGGTGCGGGTTTCCTCCGACGCCATTGCAAGCAGGTAGAGCTTCTGCACGCCGATTTGTCCACTCGAGTGGACAAAATCCGCTGAGAGTCTGTCCGCGATTGCAATGTACTTGTAGACCTGAGAGCTTTTCATACCGAGCTTTTCCTCGGTGTACGCCTCAAAGGTATCGTATCCCAGCACCTTGTAGAGCTTGCTGTCGCGCATCTGCTTGATCGCGGTACACATCCCGTACAGCGACTGATAGATTACTTCACCGTAGCCGGTGATCTGCTTGTGCAGGGCTTCCGCCTGCTGCTTTTCGGTCAACATGATTTCCTCCCCTGCATGATCTTCCATGCTGCCCCCTTTCTTTATTTCCGGGGCATCTTCCTGAGCA
>OCTW013379331.1_pt1 | contig 27952 bp, 22 predicted proteins | sample 1539671 | NCBI WGS metagenome assembly OCTW01 (sample SAMN02144230, study PRJEB22623) | gut metagenome | biome: sheep rumen | host: Ovis aries | place: New Zealand | reverse complement strand
CATTTACACATTGTCGCCTCCTTCCTTATTTATAGGAACTACACTGACAGAACCGATACACTCCTTACAGCATAACAATAATAGTGACATACGGTCAAGAATACTAATGTCAGTATTGCGTAGTGCCACATCAAGCAGCCACCCTTCAGGTATCAACCCGTCAAAGAACGGGAATAGTATAGGACTTACGAATGTCTCCGCTTGTAATGGAAGTGTCAGACTTACAGGTTGCGCATCTCCACGTTTGAGGTACGCTTCATCATAACAGAAACGGTATTCTCCACCATCTTCTGTCAAGATGCCAGCAAGGGCATCCTTTCGATAAATCTCAGCTTGTCTCATTGCTTTTTAGTTGCAGTAAGTTCGTAGTTAAACAAATCAAGTAGCTGGTTGACCTTATCCATTCTTAGCGTCGGCTTTCCCTGTTCCAGATTGCGTACAAAGCACAAGCCTACGCCAGACTTCATCGCCAGATCTTCTTGCGTAAGGCCATATTCTTTGCGCAAATCCTTTACCACCTTCGATAACTTTGTCTTTTCCATATAAATTATATTCTTTCGAATGCAATATTACAATATTATTTGCAAATTACATGCGTTCTGATATAAAAAGTGTAATATTTAACATTTTTATATGCTTTCTACTATAGTTTTACGTTCTTTTCGGTGATTAGTGGCAATTTTATTCCGTCATTTGTGGAATTAAAGCATGAATGATAGTCGCCACTTATAACTAAGATTTTGTAGGTGCTTTTTCTTTTTATGGTGAACATGAGGTGAACATAGAGTGCCCGAAGTGACCTTGGGGTGTCCCTCTCTAATTTAAGCACATTTTATGAGAGTTCACGAAATTTTTTCTGTTATTTGTCGAATGGATAATAGCGCTTGATGAGGGTATTTTACTTAAAATTTGCATAAAACGCAAACAATAATGTAATATTTGCATTGTTTTTTGCCCCACATGAATACTTCCTGAGATTTATTTGTTACCTTTGTACATACAATCAATAATAGACGCAGTAATGGCAAGAGACATCAATCGTATCAAGGTAGTTTTGGCAGAGAAGAAGCGGACTAATAAATGGCTGGCTGAGACATTAGGAAAAGATCCAGCCACAGTTTCTAAGTGGTGTACAAACTCAGCCCAGCCTGGACTTGAGACCTTGCTTCAAATAGCAGAATGTTTGGAGGTGGATGTAAAAGAACTCATCAACTCCAGCAAAAGTGATGTGATGTATATTCAAGTAACCAAGTAAGGAGTATCTATATTTATGCCAGTAAATAAGAATGCACAATTCAGATATCAGATATTAGATCGATGCTTCAGTGATTATCGCCATAAGTACGATTTCGATGACCTTTTGGAAAAAGTTAACGAGCATTTGGCAGATGTTCGTGGAAGAGATTCGATGATTAAGGAAAGGCAATTACGTGATGACATTAACGCAATTCGTAAGATGTTGCCTCATGGAGTATATCTTGATGCTAAACCATATTACGACAAGAAATGTTATTACAGGTATTCTGAATGTGACTTTTCTATCTTTCAGAATGAACTTTCGCCGGACGAAGTTCAGAAACTGCGTTCTACTATTGAGATGTTAAGCCGCTATCGTGGCATCCCAGACAATGCTTGGCTGGAAGAAGTGATTTCCAATCTTGAGTACCGCTTTGGCATCAAATCAAATAGTGATAATGTAGTGGCATTTGAGCAAAATGAACAATTAAAAGGTTTGGAATATTTGTCGGAGGTAATAGATGCTGCCGTCAATCATACACCTCTTATTATTTATTATAAAACATATAAGGGTAAGGAGCTAATATCAACATTACATCCGTACCACATTAAGCAATATAACAACCGTTGGTTTTTGTTTGGTTTCGAGGAAGAATCGGGCAAAATTGCAAACAAAGCACTTGATCGAATTCAACACGTCTCATTGGCAAATGTCCCCTTTAAAGCCAATACATCCATAGACTTTGGGCATTTTTTTGACGATATAGTCGGTGTTTCAATCCCTTATGATGACGTGGAGAAAGAGACGGTTATCTTACGATTTACACCGGCACGCTTTCCATATGTAACTTCGAAGCCTATTCACAAATCACAGATTGTGATAGATGAAGAGGATTGCACAGTATCATTGGAAGTCAAGCCTACTCGTGAGTTAGAACAACAGATTTTATCCTTTGGACCAGATGTTGAGGTACTCTCTCCTGATACATTCAGAGCACAAATTGGAAGAAAAATTGCAGAAAATTATAAAAAATATTTTCCTATGCAGAATGAATGCATAGAAGTGCTGTAATTTTGCACTGGAATTAAATAGAAACAATAAAACATAACAGATATGAGACAAATTGGTTTTAAAAATTTTAGACGATTTGAGGATTTCCCTGTAATTGACATTAATCCTATTACTATCTTTGTGGGAGAAAATAATGCTGGAAAATCAACCGTAGTTAAAGCTATGCTTTCTGTGTTAGATTTTTTAAATTCTTCTATGTTTGAAGAACTTTCATCTGAAACATTCGGTAGTAATGAGTTTTGGGAGAAGGTGTCTGTTTTGTTAAAAGAAAAGAATTTTTACTTCAATAAAAATTATTATGCACATATAGGAACTTTTTCAAGGGCTATTTACAATAAATCTAAAGGCAATACTATTACATTTTCTATAACAATAGACAATAGGATGTATACCATCGTTGTAGAAGGCAATAAAAAAGACACTGAAGCAATAAGTGGAAAAGTTATTTCTGTAAAAGTACATAATGCGGAATATAATATTGATATCGCTTTTGATTTCAAGGGCAATGAAATCATCTACACTTTCCATCCTGGAGTTTCCCCCATTTTTGTACCAAGCAAGCCAAAGGAACAAGTTGAAGAGGCTGAAGATGAAAGTGAAGAAGAGGAGTTTGATCAAAAGTACAGAAAGTATCAAGAAGAAAGGCAGAAAATACTTAAGGAATATGGAAAGTATTCGGAATCCTTTTCTAGAGATGTCATAGTAACCACAGATTTCAAAATGTCACCTATGCATTCTTTTTCTTATCAATATGTGGACAATTTACTTACAATTGCATGTGAAAAACTTTTGGATACTATTGCAGATGAGAATGAAGAGAAAGACGAATATGACGTATTGATGGGACACCGTTCTCCTAAAAAGAAAATCATAATTGAAGATATACCAGAGGCAACACTTCAATTTCTTCTAAATAATAAAAGGCTTATTAAAGAGATGCTGAGAAGTGGGCACATGGATATGTACTTGACAGATAGATTTCGTGTGGAATATTTTTATGCTCATGCAGTAATGCAAACAATTATTTATAGTGCAAAAGACACGAATGATTATTTAGTTAAGACAATACATGAATTTGCAAATGCACGAATAGCCAAGGGGTCAAAAGCAGATAAATTCATAAAAAAATGGATGTCCACATTAGGAATTGGCTGTGATTATGATTTGTCTTCTGTTGGAGGTGAAGCACATCTTGTCAAAATTGAGGGCAACGATGGAACCTTAGTTAACCTATCTGACAAAGGTATGGGGTCTATACAGCTGATGGTACTATTGTTCCGTATAGCTACTTTTATGGGAAGAAGGGGTAATGGACAAGCGACTATTATTATTGAAGAACCAGAGCAAAATTTGCATCCTTCGCTTCAGAGTAAGTTAGCAGATTTGTTTTATGAACTAAACTCAAAATATCATTTTAACTTCATTATTGAAACTCATTCTGAGTATTTGGTAAGAAGAAGTCAGGTGATTGTTGCTAAAGAAAATAAAAAGGCATCCAAGGATAAGAAAAAGAAAGAATGGACGAATCCATTCAAAGTATACTATTTCCCAGCTGATGGACACCCATACGATATGGAATATGCCTCAGATGGATACTTCGAGAAATCTTTTGGCAAAGGGTTCTTTAATGTATCTTCCGAGCTTAGTTTAGACCTGGATCGCGTAGAACAAGGCATTTACGATGAAGGACAAGATTAAAGTTTTCATAGAAAAGGAAGCATTTGAAAGATTAATCTTAAACGAACAATCTTTCAATAACCTACTCTCTATCTTTAGTGAGCATTCTCTCATATGTCTTAATATGACAGATACTGATATTGATAAAGAATGGCAAACTGTATCTCTTGACGGTCAGCGAGGGGGAAGTAAGATTCGGAAATTTTGTACTGGGCATAGCATGAGACGCCCCCAATCAGCTCACAGTGATTTTGAGAAGTTCTTAAATGACAATAATAAGTTGCTGGATTACAGTCGTTCAATTTTTGTATTGAACATATCACCTGAAGATGCGGAATCTTGGAGAAATAAGTTTGGATTAGTAATCTTGAGCAAGGATGACTTATCCGATGACATATTCCAGTTTCATATTAAAGATAGCGTTTCCAAAGGTGAGCTTAAGGATGGCTTTACTGATGGATGGGATTCTTTTTTTGGATTGAGAAAACATCCATGGCTTCCATCTAATGTACTTATATTCAGTGACGATTATCTTTTTGTCAATGAGAAACATGGGGTAAATCTTGGAGTACGTAATCTAAAGAGCATTATACAAAACATGCTCCCTAAACAACTGAATGTAGAATTCCAAATACTTGTGGTGTCTCCTATACCAAAAAACAATAGAACAAAAGCTCAAAGTATTTCGGATGAATTGACAAAGTTCGTTCATGATTTGCCTTTGCCGTATAGTTGTAAAATTACTTTTGTATTTACAAATGCTATACATACGCGTAAGGCGCTGTCCAACTATTATGTGATGACATGCGATAAAGGGTTTTCTGTTTATCTGGATAGTCCGAGAAATCAAGTTCATGACACCAACTTCGTAGATATCACATCAAATTTCCATTCTGCAGCTGACTCGGCCGGAACAAATGGATACGATGATACAACAATGTGTCTGAATGATTTAAAAAAGTATTGTAAAGAAGCACAAGAGCAGGCTCGGGCAGGCATCACAACGGTTTTAATATCTGGTGATTGTGGCCCTAATTATGAAATAAATAATAGATTATTTGAATAAAAAAAACTTTCTGCGCAAAAAGCTTGCACATATAGTTTATAACTTTGCATCAGAAATAGAAATATTGTAAATATGACAGAACAAAATTATATACAGTCTCAGCCTCGTGACATCATGCACTACGAGAGCGATATATGGGCGATAGCAGACTTGCTATTGGCAGCTAGTGTGAAGCAGAGTGACTTCCCTGCTTACATGATGCCGTTCTTCGCATTGATGATGCTCGAAGGTCGTATGCTGAATGCCATGAAGCGTGTGGAAGAAGAGGAGGGCTTGACTGTAAAGGATGACCCAGAGGACTTTAAAGAGGCATTCATTGACATGGATTGCGGCTACAATGAATATATCGTGATGGAAGGAAAGACGCTGAGCAGCATCTGTAGCAACGATACCACCTTTGAACAGGATTTCGACAGTTACCTGAAAGCCTTTGACGATGTGCTAAAAAAACTGTTGGGCATAGAGCGTGGAAAGGACGAAAAGAAGTTCTTGAACATGGACTACTATGTGGCAGAACTGCGCAGCAAAAAGATACTGTTGTCTGTTATCACGGCATGGTCGAAGATTGATCTTTCGCCTTATGACAACTCTGCCATCACCACTCTAGAGGAACATATTAAACGCAAATGGGCAGATATTAGTGCGTCCACAGCTGGAGAGCAGTATACTCCTGATGATATTATCTCACTGATTGCGGATATTGTCGCTACAAAGGTGACAAAGCCGAAGGATCAGAATATCCATGTTTATGACCCGACCTGTGGCGGTGCAAACCTGTTGTTTGGAGTGGCAGATCGCTTGCATACACAAGCTGGCTATCAAAATATCCATACATGGGGAAGCGAATATAATGATGCGCTCTATGCTTTAGCAGCCATCGAGAGCCGTTTCCGCAGCCACTCCCATATTTATTATGGCAACACACTTACCACCGCTCCTTGTATGGGACGCGATATTGATGTGATTGTGGCTAATCCACCATACGGCACGAAATGGAGTGGCTACGAGAGGGAAATCAAGAATGATCAAAAAGGACAATTCCCTGGTGGGCTGCCTTCTGTAAGTGACGGGCAACTGCTGTTCATGCAGCATATCCTTTGGCAACTTGCCCAAAATGGTATTGCCGTAGAGGTACATAATGGTTCTACGTTGTTCAGTGGCGATGCCGGTAGTGGAGAGAGCAATATCCGTAAATATATCTTTGACCACGACTGGGTTGAAGCCATCATTCAGATGCCGCAGAATGAGTTCTTTAACACAGGTATTTATACCTACCTGTGGATTATGAACAAGCAGAAGCCTTTTGAAAGAAAGGATAAAGTGGCACTCATCGATGGTAGTAAGTTGTGGCGTTTGCTAAAGAAAGCCAAGGGTGATAAGCGTCGTGAAATGACAGAGGAACATCGTGCGGCTATAGTAAAGGCTCTCACCAACTTTGTACCGAGTGACATCTGCAAGATCTTCAATCGTGAACATTTCTATTATAACAAACAGAGTTTAACGCTGACGGAAGTGGATATCAATGGTGAGTATCTGAAAGAGTCTGTTGCCCTGAAAAAGATTAAGTCTGTCGTGTTGAACGATGAGACATTGACAGAGTTGATAGGCCTTGATGCTAATGCTGGTAATGCGCTGAAAAACAAATTGAAGGCTGCCAACATAGATGAAGACAAAATCGTGATTACACTCGAAGATGGCACCTCTTATTGTTACGACCAAGAGCAGGAAACGATTATTTGTGAAAGCAAAGAAGGACGTAAGGCTTTGGGCTGCGGAGTCTTTAAGTTTGGCTTGAGCACCTCAAAGGGGAAGAAGTCGCTGAAGGTGGAGCTCATACCTCGCACCACAGCTGACTATGAGATTATTCCTCATCATTTTGACATGCATGAGAATCAACGTGAGGTTGATGCCTTCATGAAGAAGTATGTATTCAAGCCATACGTACTTGGCAAGAATGTGGTTGGTGTTGAGTTGAACTTCAACAAGGAGTTTTATGTTCCGGAAAAGATTGACAAGGTGGAGGATGTGCTGGAAGAGATTCGCTCACTGAATAATGAATTAATGGGGATTCAATTATGAGAAAAACAAATATCGATTGGGCTCCATTGATTCCCGATAATTGGGATGTTGTCCGACTCAAAGATGTTGCCAGATTACAGAGTGGCGAAGGTATTACTTCAAGCGATATCGATGAGGTCGGAGATTATCCTGTATATGGTGGTAATGGTCTTAGGGGATATGCTGATACATATACCAATGATGGTAACTATGTCTTAATTGGACGTCAAGGAGCATTATGCGGAAATATTAACTATGCTAAAGGGAAATTCTATGCTTCTGAGCATGCGGTCGTAGTTTATGCACATGATAAACATGAAAACACAACATGGCTCGGCGAAACTTTGAGAATGGCCAATTTTAACAGGCTTTCTGCAAGTGCAGCACAACCAGGATTAGCTGTAAGTGCCTTAAATATCCAAAAAATCCCATATCCGCCCAAAGATATCCGCCACAGAATTGGAGTGTATTTGGATGATAAAATTAGTAAAATTGATGCACGGATTGCAGTCTTAGAGAAAGAGCAGGATGCGTATGCTCGTCTGAAAAAGAGCGTCATCCATCATGCCGTTACCCGTGGGCTTGATCCTAATGTCTCTCTCAAAGATTCCGGTGTGGAATGGATTGGCATGATTCCCGAACATTGGGAAACTAAGCGTATTAAGGATGTCGTATCAGATATCTTTACTGGTGTATCTCCTGTATATGAATATGATAATGATAATCAAAATTATGTCTTTGGTCAAAGAAATAATCAGGAATACGGAATTGATTTCGAAGGAATCAAATATGCAAAAGATGACTTCTTTAAAACCCGTTTGCCAAAAGAATTTCTGAAGTATGGTGACGTTTTACTTAATACTTTGGGGGGTGGCTCTGTTGGCAGGACAGGGTATTATGATATAGAAGATAACATTTCTGTTATCACAGATGGGCATGTGATGATAGTTCGGAGTAAAACATATAACACAAGATATATGTATTACTACCTATGTTCTAGAAAGGAAAGATTAGAAATGATGGCTACAGGATCAACTAATCAAGCATTCTTTAATATTTCTGATATTAGGATAGTATCACTCCCAATGCCATCTCTTGGTGAGCAACAGACTATTGCAGCTTATCTTGATGACAAATGTACAAGGATAGATGCAACCACTGAGAACATTGGTAAACAGATAGACGCTCTTAAACGACTGAAACGTGCTTTAATAAATGAAGTTGTAACTGGCCAACGTGCTGTATAAAACACATCTGCGTATGAACGAGAAAGAACAATATATCAACTTCGACGAGTATATACGTCAAGGTGAGCCCCAAAAGAAAGTGAGGGCCGAGGCTTGGCGTGTGGCGATTGGACTGCAGGCTGTAGATGGACTGAAAACTTCAGAATATCTGCAGGATACCGCCCGTAGGAATATTGAAGGTGAAATCACCATCGATGAAGCACGCGAACTGGTGAAGGAATACTACATCAAGAAAACAACCCACGACGAAGATGACGCAGATAAGGAAGAGGCAGACCGAGTTTCGAGTAACATATCTAAACTTCTTCAGACAGATGCTTTTACCTACAGCGTTGCAGGACTTGCTGCTATTCATCGTGCTATCTTCGAGGGGGTGTTCAAACATGCTGGGCGATTCCGAGACTACGACATCTCTAAAAAGGAGTGGGTACTGCGAGGTGATTCTGTGCTTTATGGACGTTGGCAGGATTTGCGTATGGCCATAGAGTACGACTTGGGGCAGGAACATCAGTTTGATTATACAGGATTGAACAAAGACCAGATGGTGGAGCATCTGGCAAAATTCGTTTCAGGTTTATGGCAGATACATCCATTTTGCGAAGGTAATACACGTACCACAGCAATTTTCACCATCAAGTACCTGCGCTCACAAGGTTTTAGTGTAAACAACGATATGTTCGAACGCCACTCTTGGTATTTCCGCAATGCGCTGGTAAGAGCCAACTATCGGAATTTGGAGAAAGGCATCGGTTATGAACCAATATTTCTGGTACGTTTCTTCCGTAATCTGTTACTGGGCGAGAATCATACATTGAAAAACAGATATATGATGATCGATGCACCAGAGGAATGGAAGATGCCTGACAGCGAACAATCACCCGACAAGTTACCCGACAAGTTACCCGACAAGTTCAGTACAAACAATGAGTATGTCAAGAGGTTAGTTGAAGTTGTCGGGCATGATGAGGTGACGATAAAAGATACGTTAAAAGTATTGGGACTTAAAGATAGGGAAAGTTTTATGAAGGTATATCTTAACCCTGCATTGAAGGAGCGGTTTGTGCGTATGAAATACCCCGACAAGCCCAACCATCCCCGCCAAAGGTATATGCTGACGGCAAAAGGGCTGGCACTCTATAATGAAATTAAAAAGTAAAATCATCTGCGTATGAACGAACTGAAGATACAGCATGAATATGTGATGGAATTCCTTTGCCGCCTTGAAAAACAAGGAGGCTTGGGTTATCGCAACGTGAGCAACATTGTTATAAGCAATGATTTGTTCATTCCTTCCATTATGGGCGAGTTCGTCAAGAATAGCCAGCCTGAGACATGGGCACGTTTGCTAAGGAAGTTTGGAAATGATGAGCAAGCCTTGCAAACAGCCTTGAAGGACAAGGTGAAGGAAACCCTTTTAGATGCTCAGAATGTGGCTACCTACATCAATGGGCACAAGTCCATCACCTTCGAGGGTGAAAAAGTCTGGCTCTTCTATGTTTCTGGAACGGAACTGAAAGGAGATGAGGAGTTCAAACAGAATATCTTCTGTGCTGTTGAAGAGTCGAGTCATACGCTCAAAGTTGACGAGGTTAAGCTTTATACTATCCGTCCTGACATCATGTTCTTTGTCAATGGTATCTACATTGGCTACATGGAACTGAAGTCTTCCACAAAAGGACAGACGGCACGTGTAAATGGACGTCAGAAGGTAGCCAAAGACTATCTTGCTACTTTGAAAGCATTGACAGAGCAGGAGAAGTGTGACGCAAAGGCGATGAAGCAGCGCAAAGAGGTGATGGCAATCTACGAGAAAGCCATACACTTGACAGCAAGCGACTGCAACGAGACATACGTGATGCGAGGTATTAGCCAGTTCTTCGACGTTGCTCATCAGGGATTCACAAGTGAGCCTGCAAAGACAGTGGATGAACTGACACCTTTTGTATTGGAACCATTCAAGATTTATCCTGTTACCACTTCGGCACAAACAGAGAAGCAGCGGTTTGAGGAAGTGATGCGAGCTCTATATGACAAGAAGATGATAGAGAAAGAGATTCTCTATTACAACTTCATTGAATATAAGTACGTAAAGAAGGAAGGTGCAAAAGAACGCACCTCGAACACCGGTCGATTGATAGCCCCACGTCCCAAGCAGAAGTTCGGTTGCGACAAGATTATGGGACGCATTTCGGAAATGCTTGACCACGAGAAGGAACCTGGTTACTATATCAACAAACTTCGTACTTATTTGCAGGCACAAGGAATTACACACAAAAAGATTGAGGAGATTATTCTGTTACGAGAACGCTATTTCAACAATAAGTTTGTGTATTCTCTTTTGTTGCAATATGCAGCCGGATTCGGTAAGAGTAATATTATCGGATGGACAGCCTTGCAACTGAAGGATTATCGTTATGAAGGAGTGCATGCATACGACAAGATAATGATTGTGGTTGACCGTTTACAATTGCGTGACCAGTTGGACACTATGATGATGAACATGAACATTGACAAGTCGATGTTTGTGGAAGCAACAGATAGAGACACATTCATGAATGCCTTGGACGGCAAACTGCGAATCATCGTGGTGAATATCCAGAAGTTTCTGGATTTGCAAGATGCTCTGTCTGCAGCAGGCAAGAAACTGAAGAAGATGCGTGTGGCATTCCTCATTGACGAGATTCACCGCAGCAATTCTGGAGAGAACAATCAGGAAATGATAGACCTCTTCGCCCGATTGCAGGAAACATTCAACGTAGGCGGGCAGACTGTGGTGAAAAAGAATCTACTGATAGGTTTTACTGCTACCCCAAGCGAGGAGACACTTGCGAAGTTTGGCGAGTTCCGTAGTGCTTTGACGAAGCCCATGTGGATTCCTTTCGACTGCTATACCATGCGCGAAGCTATTGAAGACGGCTATATTCTTGACCCTACAAAAGCCATAATACCCTATGCCGTGCCTGTTGATTTCCAACTACCAGAGGAGTTACAAGACGGCGATAAAGACGATATAAACATTGTCCTGCGCAAAGATCGTATTTATTCCTATGAACCACGTATGCGTAAGATTGCAGAATTCATTGTGCATCGTCTTGTGAGTCTGGTCTATAAGAAAATTCGCGGAGAAGGAAAAGCTATGCTGGCAGTGAGAAGTATTCCCAATGCCATCAAGTATTTCAACATCATACGGTCACTGTACGCTCAAAAATGCCAGGAACCAGCGTTTGAGAAATACAAGGATGCTCCTATAGTTATCATCTATAGTGATGATCAAAAGAACGAATCATGCGCTACACTAAATGGTGGTGTGAGCGAAGAGAAAGTGATTCAAAACTTCCGCCAGGCAAAGAACGGATTGATTATCGTGGTTGATAAGTTACAGACAGGATTCGACGAGCCCAAACTACATACACTTTTCCTCGATAAGGAAATCAGCGACATCAATGCCATTCAGACTATCAGCCGAGTAAACCGTACCTGCAAATATAAGGACGATTGCCACATTGTTGACTGTTCATGGCATAATGTAAACGTAGGAAATATCAGACAGGCTTTCAATAAGTTCTGCGATATGGCTATCTCTGACTTCAATCCTGAGTTTGAAACCCAAAGTGTGGCTCATACATACAGGCTGCTTCAATCCAGTGCCCCATATTTGCAGTGGTTCTCACGTTATCAGCATGAGCGTGAAGATACGCACTTTGTGCTGGAGATGGAAGATGGAATACGTCAATGGATTGAACAATGCTTTTATCAAGAAGCCCTTGCAAAGAAATATAATGAGGACAATGGCTTGAAGCCCTCAGATGCAGATTATCATCCTGTTACGAATCCTGCTCGTGACCTTCGGAGGTTTGTTGGTCATTACTTCTCTAGCATCCGTCTCTTAGATGGAGTCTTTGTTATAGACCAAAAATACTATGATGAGGTATTCCTCATGTTCTGGCAAATCTATTGCCATATCTACCGTGAGGTTAACCAACAAACAGAGGATGAACCATACGAGTATGAAGTCATCGACAGTGATGAAGAGCCAGGCATCACATTAGTAGATGATGATGGAAGCGGTAATGTGGGAGGTGGACATAGAGGGTCACGTGGTGGGTCTGGCCCCCAGCCTCCAAAAGGGAAAAGCATGGATGAGGTGCTAGTAATTCTGCAAAGGCTTCATGAAACAGAACAGTTGACAGCAGAACAAGCTCAAATCTGGTTGCGTGAGATCGGTTTGATGTTTGAATATATCAAGAGCGATAACGAGTTCTGCGCTTTTGCGAAGGATGACAACTACTCCGAAGATGAGAAGTTGGCGGAATATAAGAAGGTTCAAGGCAGGTATCGCCGCAGTCTTAAAAACCGTCCCGATTTTGGACAGGTTGAGCGGTTCAAGCAGATGATAGCTGATAATGTTGAGCAATTGTTTGCCATTTTCATGGCAGATTTGCGCAATGTTGAAAACGGTGATTCAGACTTTGACTATGATACCACAAATCAGACACCTCGGCAGGGCGGATTCTCCATGGAGGATTTGATGGAGATGGCACGTAAGAAAATACGCCCCGAATATGATGAACGCAAGCTCCAAGAAAGAATTATAGAGACTTATAGTGACCATTTTAGGGGATTATCCCGATATATGCGCAGTTTCAATGAAACCACAAGATACCTGTTTATGGTTTTGAATACGCCATCACTGCCTATTCTCGATGGAATGGATAGCGTTGTCAAGGAATCGCTGAACATGGTATGCATGGCTGAAGGTCTTAGTTTGTCAGACAAGCGGATGCATCTTGACATGCTTCTGATGCGATATGAAGTATATCTTAAGAAACTTTATTATCTCATTCACAAAGAAGAGATTCCCGCAAGAGAAGAGGGCCAAGGCGCAACTCTATCAAATGCCGTCTTTGCTTTTCCCACTTTGCGTGGTTTGAAAAACAACCCGATGCCTGCCTATCAAGAATTCTCACAGAGGTTGACTATGCTTCGCCAATTGCGAAACGACGAATCTCACGCAAGTATGAATATGACGGAACAAGAAGTGGATGCTGCTTTACGTATTGTAATAGACATGTATTTATTTGTGACAGGCATGAATATCACAGAGTTGGAAGCTGCTGGATATGATGCTGACGAAATGCAACGAGAGTCCACTGTCATACCAGTCCATTCGTATAGTTATAATGATGAAGGCTCTCCTGAATATAGTATGGCTGCAGAGTCTTTCATTGCAGCAAATGAATTGACAGAAGAACAGAGAATAGACGTACTTTGTAAAAGTCTTGTTCAGATGATGAATCATGGAGGCTATCGTGCTTCAGATAAAACTTTCTGTAAGCAACGTCATTGGGTTGCTGTTTACCGTATAGCAGCTGACGAAGGTTTTACTATTGATGGACAACCAAGATATTTCAAACAAATAGTAGATGGAATGCATCTCTCAAATTGCGAAGTACCTCTAAACATAGATACTCTTGAACGTAGTATAAAGGGTGTTTATAGCACATCGTTCGTGGATTGGAGTGAGAATGGACTGTCAGGAAAGAATCTTGATGAATACAAAGACATCAAACATTGTGCCGGAGTGTTCTTGAAAATCTTGTCAGACAACAGACCTAAGAGATAGCATTTGAGTGCTTTATGTGGTTTGGAGAAAGTATAAATGAAGGGTAGAATGAAAATTTTACCCTTTATTCATGAATTTTTGTCAGCTATGCAGAAAGACTGCATAGCTTGGCATTACCTTTGCAGTAAATTAATTAAAACAGTATATGAGTAATACAAAAATTCCTGAAAGTGTTAAGCGAGACCTTTGGTTCGCAGCTCATGGCAGATGCGAGTTTGCTGGATGCAACAAGGTGCTATTTAAACATGGCATAACGATGGATGAATGCAACATATCCAATTATGCCCATATCATTGGAGACTCCCCCAAAGGTCCTCGTGGCGATGAGAAACAATCTAAAGAACTTGCAAAAGATATAAATAATCTCATACTACTCTGTCCAGAGTGTCACAAACTAATTGACAGTGATGAAAAAAAATATACCGTGGAAGTGCTCAGAAACATGAAAAGGGAGCATGAAAAGCGCATTCTACTTGTAACAGGCATCCAACCTAACATGAAGAGTTTGGTGGTTGCGTATGGGCCAAAAATTGGAACAGACACTCCACATTTTCATAAAGATGTACTTTTTAATACTATCTTTCCTGAAAGGTATCCAGCAGATTTGTCACCTATTGAAATACAGATGAAAAACTCTGCAATGAAAGATGGTGAGGCTTTTTTCTGGGACGTAGAATTACGTCAGATTGAAGATATTTGTGCAAATAGGATACTAGGTCCATTGGAACGAGGTGAATTATCTCATGTTTCGCTATTTGCACTTGGTCCTCAACCCTTACTTGTGAAGTTGGGTACGATATTGAATGATAAATATCCAGTAACGGTCTTTCAAAAGCACCGTGTTCCTGACACATGGCGTTGGCTTGACGAAGATACTTCTAACGATATTCGACTAATTGAACCTCAAGATAAAACGAAAGAGCCCATCCTTGTTATTGCATTAAGTTCAAAAGCTATCTTGAAGCGAATCGCAGATAGATGTGGAGATACTGCAAGCCTATGGGCTATCACTTGCGATGAGCCTGGAAATGATATGATGCGATGCCATAGTCTGTTAAAACAATTTAATCTTGTGGCCAGGAAGGCAATGGATGCTATTAAGACGGCACACTCAAAGGCTGGTTGCTTGAAAATATTTATGGCTGCCCCTGCTTCTTGTGCTGTAGAACTTGGTCGTATCAGAATGCCAAAGGCTGATTTGCCATGGGTGCTGTACGACTATTGGATTGATAAAGATGAAGATATAGAAACGATAACAATAAAATAGATATCAATGGGAAGAATTTTAAGTAAAGAACAAAAAGAAGAATTCAAGGATATTCTTGAAACGTTGGGCGAGTCATTAGACATCACCCCAACACAGTATGATAATCTAACGAGGAGTTATAAGGCTGTAGGTGAATTCTTGCAGAATGATCCAGTCTTTGATTCATATAAGCCTATAGTTACACCTCAGGGATCACTTAGATTGGGTACCATTATCCAGCCAATCAATCCTAATGATGATTTGGATGTTGATTTGGTGTATAGACTTATGGAGAAGGATCCAAAGTGGACACAAAAAGACTTGAAAGATAAGGTAGGTGCAAGGCTAAAAGGAAGCGACCGCTATGCATCAATGGTAGAGAAAAAGGAAGGACGACGTTGTTGGACACTGTTATATAGGGACAACTCCGACAACCCGAAAGAGAAGTATCATATGGATATTCTTCCTTCAGTGGCGGATAGCAAATATGTAGAAAGAATGACACGCTTGTTCTCGGAGAACTTTTCGGCTCAAACTGTGGACCAGATTTCTATTAGAATTACAGACAAGGAGGCTAAGGACTATGAAACCTCCACGAATAAAGAGGATTGGTTGAAAAGCAATCCTGATGGGTATGCATTATGGTTTGCAAACAGATGTAAGGCAGATGAAACAGTAAAACTTAGGGCAGAGGCTGTTGTGCCTGTAGAGAAGTACAACAAAGAGAAAACCGTGTTACAGCGCATAGTGCAGATACTGAAGCGTCATAGAGACATGATGTTCTGTTACGATACGGAAGATAAGCCCATATCAATTATTATTACGACCTTGGCAGCTCGTGCATATAAGGGTGAAAATAACCTACTCGAGGGATTGGTAAATGTTGTTGATAATCTTGAAAAGAGCATTACAAAGAATGAGAAGGGTGAGGATGAGGTTTCTAATCCTGTGAACCCTGAGGAGAATTTTGCGGATAAATGGCCTAATTACCCCAAAAGACGTGAGAATTTTTACAAATGGCTGTTTGCTGTAAAGAAAGATGTTCATGAAATCCTTGACGGTGCGAATAAAATTCAAATCCAAGATACTATGGGACGTATATTTGGAAAAGATATAATAACAAAGGCGTCATCACTTTTAGTTGAACGGAGAAAATCAAAGCTTGCTGCTGGAACTGCATTACTGACTAATGCCGGAAAGGTAGCTGCGAATACAGTCGGGAAAATTGTAAATACTGCAAATACTTTTTATGGAGAATAAAGCAATAACCCCGATACAACAATTTAGCATTTTGAAACATGAATTCCCCGAATCGACAGGTTCGGTCCATTGTGGTACGATGACTTGGTTTGGGGAGTTCACGCCTTCCGCTTTATCAGACACCTATAGATTGAAGATTACTTATACGCTTGGACGGACTCCTAAAGCCTACATAGTATCGCCGAAGCCACTGCCACTGGCAGAGGGGACCAAGCGATTACCACATACATACAATTATAGTAAAGGAAAACAACAGCTATGTCTGTTTCTTCCTAAAGCTGGCGAGTGGAAGCCTTCAATGTTAATAGCGACAACCATTGTTCATTGGGCAGTGCAATGGATGTATTATTATGAGATATGGGTATCTACAGGAAAATGGATGGGCGGAGGACATGGCAATTGGGATGCAGAGAAACAAGAAGATAATACTTCTGGAGCAACTTAACAGAGCCACCTTACATTCCCCAACCAGTCTTTTTCTTGGTGCCATCCCAGTTGGTAAACTCACCATTGGAACCGCCACCACCTGAACTGATACCACCTCTGCCACCAGCAGCAAGGAATAAATTCGCCATCAAATCTTTGGTGAACGTCATTGCATCACAGAGCTGCCTGGTGCGAAGTGCTGTAAGATTAGCCTTTGAGTCAGTAATGCCAGTCCATGACACCTTCTCTAACAGGTAGCCATCCTACGTTGCTTTTCGTCAGCTGGGTCAAGGCCATACCTGAATGCTTAAGCAATGATACCCCATGCAACAGCATTGCCCTGCCCTGCTTGGAAGTCATTGTCTTTGCCATCTGCATAATCCCTGATAGCAGCAACACCATCTTTAATCTATTTGTTTACCTGTTTCGAGAAAGCTTCCTTGTTCTGTTGAACACTCTCCCAGATTTCCTTGATTTCAGGGATGTCCAACATTTCTCGGACTTGGCTTTCTACGTTTTCGGCTCGCTGATGCTCACTATACGCCTTGTTACTTGAACGGACAGCCTCTGACTCGGCTCTGCCAAGTCGCTCCTGTAGTTCCTTGATTTCTGCATCCTTCTTGTCCCGAAGTCGGGTGATGGCATTCTCATCCATGAATGTAGCAACTATTCTTTTGTGTGGTTATCCCCAATCCATGTCAGATCAAATTTATATACTTTCTCTTCTGACTGAATTTGCTCAAAGAAAGTTATCATATAGATGGGATAATAAGTAATTTTCCCTTTGGTTTGTACATTCTCTTGACAGAACACATAGGCCTGGGGTACATCATAATCTTCATTTGCCATGATATTTGAAAGTGCGTTATGCCGTTCATAGTCCTTGCCAGACTTAACCTCTATTGGCAATACATTGTTGTCAAACATTTTGCTTATAAACAAGAACAAAACTTCAATAATTTGCATTTTTCCAATGTAAAATACCATGTTATATTACACTTTTCCAATGTAAAATCAGAACTGTATTTACATTTTTCCAAGTTTTCTTGATTAGCAGATTTATCTTTTATAGAAGACAAAACCAGTTATTTTTGTGTTTTTGTCTTGTATAATTCACATCTTGGGTTCCAGTTTTCTCGATTTAACCATTGTCTCCTCCTTACTTATTTATAGGAACCACACTGACAGAACCGATACACTCCTTACAGCATAACAATAATAAATAGTACAGGATTTACGATTTTGAATTCGTCAAACTCACGTTATTGTAGTTTTTATAGAAAAACATGGCTAACCTTTCATGATTTTTAAAAAAATATTATACCTTTGTGAATGTTTTATAAATCGTAATCAATATAAACCTAAAAAATCGAAGAAATATGAATATTTTTAAGAAATTGTTTGGTAAAAATGAAGAAAATGATTCACAACCTAAAAATGTAAATCCCGAAGTAACCTCTAACGTTCATGAGAATACTCCTGCTCAAGAGAATCAGGCAGAAAAAACTAAAGTTGAAGAAACTAAAGCGGAAGAAAAGATAGAACAGCCTGTTGCAGCAACAGTGGAAACAAAACCTTTAGAAAATGCTACTGCTGAAGCTAAACCTCAACCTCAGCCACAGCAACCTCAGTTCCATATGCCAGAAGACTTTATCAAAATGGAAGATGTAGCCGATATAGATATCGACACGATGGACCATAAATTTACGATGGTTATCTTAAAAACCCTTCCGCTTCAGGATGATGAGGTAGAAGTTAATGGTAATGTACATGGCAAGATAGAAATCAATGACGAGGTATATATCTGCTGTCCTAGTGGTGTCATGAAGGCGAAAGTGGTTCATATTGAGGATAATAGTCAGATTTCTACTCAGCACTTAGAGGATAAAGCTGCGAGAATCGTGATCAAGGGTATCAAGAATAAGCAGTTGGTAGCTCCACTTATGGTCGTTACTAATGTTCCACCAATGAAGATTATCAAGAGTCCAAATGATGTAGAAAATCCATTCCTGAAGGGTTTGATTCGTGATGTACCTTTCCTCAATCAGGATCCTAACTACATGAATATCGTTTCGTTCATGTTATGCCATAATATCTATGTTGCTCCTGTTATCGTAAGAGACGAAGAGGGTAAAGTATTGACCCAGGAGATTGTTAACGAGGCGCATGGTATTAAGGGAGGATGGACTCTCGATGTGAAATGGCTGATTTCTGATGATGCGATGATGTTCCCACTTTTTACCGACCATCGCTCTTACAATACGTATATCGAAAAGATGAAAGAAAGTGCCGGTGCAAATACTGAGATAGAAGCAAACGTCATGTTGCCTATGAGTTTCCAGGATGCTTTGGCGATGACACAGCATATTCAGACTAATATTGCACAGGAGACAGAAAACAAGATTCCTGAGGAATATAAGCAGAAGATTCAAAATGCGGGTATGGTTATCAATGCTTATGATAATCCTAACCTGAATCTCGATAAGAATTTCATCAATAACTTGATTACATCAGAAGGTTATCAGCAGGAATTCAATCAGAAAAAATAATTCTGCAGAGATAAAATGTCGAACCGTCAGTAGACATTCTGCATAAAAGATGAATAATCGCTTGCACAGGTAAAATATAGTTTGTACCTTTGTAGGCGATTATTTTTTGGCTGTGAAGCTAGGAAATAATATAGTTAATCTCAAATATTGAATGTTTATCCCCCTCCGTTTATTCGAAGGAGGATTTTTTTTGTAGGTATAATATCAAAAATTAAAGTTAAAGATTTTTGATATTTTTTATTTTTGCACGTATAATGTGATGATGAGATAAAACGATGAAAAACTATTTGCATAAATTTATTCTTGGATGCCTGTTGTCTGCTTCTGCTGTTTGTGCTGAGGCTCAAAACCTACATGATTTTATCAATCCTCCTGCTGATAAGTGTAACCATGTTATCTTGGGTTGGGATGGAGAAATCAATCAACAGGTAATCCATAAGGATCTGGACGAAATTCAAGCCAAAGGATTTCGTAACGTGATTATTGAACCGGGGTATCACATGGGCATCGAATATCTTAGCAAACAATGGTTTGCTAACGTCAAGATGATGGCTGAGGCTTGTAAGGCCAGAAATATGAAAATGTGGATTATCGATGAGGGAAAATATCCTAGTGGTATGGCTGGTGGTAAATTTTCTAAATTGCGTCCTGATCTGTGTATGCAAGCCTTGGTGAAAGATGGCGACAGTGTGAAGGCGGTGCGACGTTCTTCGAATACGCGCTGCGTCAATAATCCTACGGGTGGAAAGGATGAAAAGAATTCGCTCTGTGATTATCTCGATCCAAAAGCGGTTGACCAGTTTATCGCGTGGACACACGAAGAGTACAAACGCACATTGGGTCCGCTATTGGGTACCACTGTATTAGGATTCAGAGGCGATGAACCAGCCTTTCAAAGGGTGCCATGGACCACAGATATCATCGATATATTTCGGGCAAAAAAGGGATATGACCCTACCCCTTATCTTAGCTATATCATTCAAAATGAAAGACAGTCTATTGCTTTTCCTTACCTAAGAAGTAATTTAAAAGAGAATCGTCAACTGTCTGAGAATGAGATTATTAAGATTAAAGCAGCTAAAGCGGATTATTGGGATGTTTGGAGTGAACTATTTGCGAATAACTTCTTTGCTAAGCCTGCGGAATGGTGTAAGCAGCATGGCGTAAAATCGATTACCCATCTGGATAAAGATGATGATCTGCCGTGGTGTATCAAGTTATCGGGTGAACCGTTCAGACTATTAAATAAGGTACAAATACCGGGTATCGACGTCATCTGGACGCAAATATGGCCTGGTAATCCTGACACAGAATTTCCTCGTCTGGCTTCGTCTACGGCACACCTATATAATAAGGAACGGGCTTTCAGCGAAAGTTTTGCAGCTTGGAGAGCTCCTCTGGATACCCGAACAGCGAAGTATGTAGTAGACTATCAGATAGCACGAGGTATCAACTTCTTTGAGTTTATGTTCTGGATGAGCAAGTCGGGTGCGCATGGATATATGGCCGAACCGGGTATGAAAGCACTCAACGATTATGTTAATCGTGCTACCTATATGATGCAGTTGGGTAAGGCGAATGCACAGGTGGCTCTTTATGTCCCTATCCCTACCCTGTGGATGGGTAACAATAAGGCATACGACCAGATGAAAGCAATCGGCCATCTGCTGACAACTCACCAGTATGACTTCGACTTCGTTACCGACGATGCGCTGGATGAGGCGATTACTCCTGTCAATGGGAAACTGATCAACAAGAGTGGACAGCAGTATCACACGCTTATCATACCGACGGCTGATGTTATCACCGCTAAAGCATGGCGACAAATCAAGGAATTTGCGGCGCGTGGCGGAAAGGTGGTCTATTGGGGGGATATCCCTACTCAAATGTCGACTCGCAACTTTCAGGAACTTACGGCTATTCAACCGATACAGTCTGCTCTTCAATTGAAGGATACGGTTTGGACGGATCAACTGCGTAATTATTTGCCAGCTGCACAGTTACAGATTATCGGCGAAGCCAACGACAGTATCGTGTATACATCGAGAAAAGTAGGTAAAAATCATATCTTCTTTGTCATGAATCAGCGACAAAAAGATGAAAACCTGATGCTCGAACTCAACTGTATGGGTGATGTAGAACTTTGGGATGCTATAACGGGTAAAACGACAGCATTATCGGCTACTGTAGTTGGCAATAAGATGCGTATCAACCTCCCTATTGAAGGTTGGGGCAGTAAAATCATTGTGGTCAAAAGACGTTCCCAGGAATATAACCTCAAGAAATATGCTACTATTCAGCAAGCTATCGACCAGGCACATACTGATGGTGGTGGTGTCGTCGTTGTGCCTAAGGGAAAATATCAAAGCGGTGCCATCTTTCTGACCAGAGGGGTTGACTTGAAACTCGAGAAAGGTGCTGTGCTGACGAGTATCGTAGACACGACTCTTTATCCGATTATCGAAACCCGATGGGAAGGTAGAATGAAAAAAGCCAGAGCGGCTTTCATCAATGTAGATGACAACGAAGATTGTAGGGTGTATGGACCGGGACTCATCGATGCCCAGGGATTAAAGTGGAAGAAAATAGGTTGGTCGGTATACGGCAGACCTAAAGTGATCTGTTTTAACCGTTGCGATGGCGGTGAGCTACGTGATGTTGCTTTCAAAAATCAATCGTTCTGGTGCTTACATATCTTATATACGCATGGCTTTACAGTACACGGTATCCGTATCGATGCCGAAGATTATATACCAAGTAGCGATGGAATTGATATCGACTCTTCTACTGGTATCTCGATAACCGATAGTCATATTAAAGCCTACGACGACTGTATTTCTATCAAAAGCGGTAAAGGTGTGGATGGCAGACGAATCAACCAATATGCCGGTCAGATAAAAATCGAAAATTGCCACTTTGACTATGGCCACGGCGGTGTAGCCATCGGTAGTGAGGTAAGCGGAGATATTAAAGATGTACTCGTAGCCAACTGCGACATGAAAGGTGAAAACTGGAATCCTATCCGCTTCAAGAGTCAACCTTCCAGAGGTGGTGTTATCGAAAATATTACCTTCGACAACATTGCTATCGCTAAAGCACAGAATATGATCAGTGTACAGATGGCGTGGCGAATGAAGGGGGAAGATGAACCGGCATACTCACCACTCACCCAATTGAAAAATATCGTTATCAGGAATATTAGGGGTACAGCAGATAACGCCGGAGTGATAGAAGGATACCCTGATGCTCCCATCAAGCGAGATGCCATACGATTTGAAAATTGCCTTATCAAAGTCAAAAAACCATTAATGATCAAAAACGCAGATGTCGACTTGAGTGGATTTACCTGCAAACTGTACAAAAAGTAAAAAAAATGGTATTTACGACAAAATAAGTTTCTCTCATATATCGTATCTTTGTCCAAGAATAACTAAACCATATTATCTAATAAACCTATTAAAATGAAGAGAATGCTTATTTTCCCACTGCTTGCTGGCAGTGTACTGAGTGTACAGGCTCAGAATCCTATCATCCAAACTAAATATACGGCAGACCCTGCTCCTTATGTGCATGGCGATACCATCTATCTGTATACCACGCACGATGAGGATGATGCTGAAGGATTTAAAATGTACGACTGGCTGCTTTATACTTCTACCGATATGGTAAACTGGCAGGATCATGGTGCGGTGGCATCGCTGAAAGATTTTGCTTGGAATGATAAGGAGAATGGTGCTTGGGCAGAATGTGTCGTTGAACGTAACGGTAAGTGGTATATGTACTGTCCGATACACGGTCATGGTATCGGTGTACTCGTCAGCGACAGTCCTTATGGTCCATTTAAAGACCCTATCGGCAAACCGCTGGTATGGCAGAAAGAGCACTGGAATGATATCGACCCATCGGTGTTTATCGATGATGATGGACAGGCTTATATGTACTGGGGTAATCCTAATGTATACTGTGTCTTGCTGAATGAAGACATGATCAGCTGCAAGAGTGACGTGATGAAACTACACGATGTGCCGGAACATTATCAAGAAGGTCCTTGGTTTTATAAGCGCGATGGCCATTATTATCTGGCTTACGCCTCTACCTGTTGTCCTGAAGGTATCGGTTATGCGATGAGTGATAACGCACTCGGTCCTTGGAAATTCAAGGGTTACGTTATGGCTCCTACTGATCGTACCCGTGGTAACCACCCTGGTATCATCGACTTCAGAGGTAAGAGCTATGGATTTGGATTAAATTATGATCTGAAAAACATCAGTATTAAAGAACATAAAGAACGTCGCTCTGTCGGTGCTTTCCCACTCCACTATCGTGAAGATGGCACAATCGTAGAATCTCCTTATTTCAAGGATGTGGTTGTCGCACCTGCCAATACCTTTAATCCGTATCAAAAGGTTCAGGCTGAAACTATGGCTTGGGGATATGGACTGAAAACTATCAAGAGAGGGGTTGAAGATATCGTCGTTACCGATGTGAATGCCAACGAATATATCCAGCTCAAGGCGGTTGACTTTGGTAGAAAGGCTGCTCATACCATGAAGATGAATGCCGCTGCTGTGCTCGGTGGACAGATCGAGGTGAGAATCGACGACAAAAAAGGAACCTTGCTGGGTACTCTCAATATCAAGTCTACCGGTAGTGAAGAAACCTATCGCACGTTTGAAACCCGACTGAAGGCTGTAGAAGGTGTACACGATTTATATTTGGTATTCAAAGGCAAGGCGGGTAAGAGTCTGATGAATCTTGACTGGTGGCAGATGGATAACGAACCCGTAGGTCACGTGACCTATTCGCGTATAGTAGAAAATGGTGGTACCGGTAAGTATCCGGCTATCATGAGCGAAATCAAAGGTTTAGAGGCGCATACCGTGTTTATGCCACAAGACTTGTCTGCCTTCAATGAAAATAATCCGTTGCCTGTGTTGGTGTGGGGAAATGGAGCCTGCTCTAACTCACCATGGGAACATTATAAGTTTCTGAATGAAATCGCATCACAGGGGTACTTAGTGATTGCAACCGGCTATCTTCCTAAGAACGATGAGGTTTATCATGGCGATATGTCTACCGCACAACAGCAGATAGAATCGATAGACTGGGCTTTGGCACAAAATAAAGACAAAAAGAGTCCTTTGTATCACAAAATCAATACGAAGGCAATCTGTGCATCGGGGATGTCATGCGGTGGATTACAGACGCTATACAATGGTGCCGATTCTCGCATTTCTGCTTATCTGATCTGTAACAGTGGACTGTTTACCGACGCTTCTTTGGCAATTCCTAATATGCCTATGCCAAGTAAGGATCAACTAAAAAAGATACATGCACCTATATTATATATGTTAGGTGGAAAAGAAGATATCGCTTATAACAATGGTATGGACGATTACCATCGTATCAATCATGTTCAGGCGATTGCCATCAACTACCCTGTAGGTCATGGTGGCACTTATCGCCAAGCGCATGGTGGCGAATTCAGATTTCCTGCTATCGCATGGCTTAACTGGCAGTTGAAGGGCGACCAGGAAGCAGCGAAATGGTTTACTGGTAACTCACCATTACTATTACAAAGAAAAGGATGGACAATGGAAAAGAATTTTTAAAGCTTTTCCATTTTAGTTCTGTTCTTTTTTAGCATTTAAAATTTTTCGATATTCATTAGGAGCGATACCATATCGCTCCGTGAATATTCGATAGAATGTTTGGATAGATCCCATACCACTTTCCATGGCGATGGCATCTATCGTATAGTCCTTATGTTCACGCATCATCTCTATAGCATGCTTTAAGCGAAGATCGTTTACATATTGGATAAATGACTTATTCGTAAATTTCCTGATTATCGGACTGAATTGGGATTTCTGGATATGCGTTTTATTTAATAGCATGGCTCTGGAAAGAGAGGGATTAAGATACAGTTGTTCGCCCTCTATCAGCTCCTGAAGCATTTTGAATATCTTGACATCTTTCTCTTCTTGACTTAAAATCAACTGTTGGCGGGCTTCAATAATTTGTTCTTGAGTTAATTCATTAGAGTCATATTCCTTTTCTTCCTGTTTCATAGTGGGCATAACAGTAGGAGAATCGTTAGGCTCCGCGACCTGTTTCTGCTGAATTGTGACCTGCTCATCTCTATCCTGTTGATTCGGATAAACGGCTTTCGATGCATACGGATCACTTAAACCTGATGAAAAAAAATGATTCTGTTTATCCTTATGAAGTGTATGCTTTTTTACATGAATGGTTCCAATATAGGCCAGTAATAAAAGTATACAAGCCACAAGACCTATAATGAGCCAATGCTGCCAGCCCATGAGTTGTCTTGCATGTTTCATATGAATAGCCATGGTACTCAAATAACGTGCACTAATATTAGTATAAGTGGAAAGTAATACAAAATATAAAGTCATTCTAATATTACGTTTGAAAATAATATATGTTTAATATTACAAATATATAAAAAAAAGTATTAAGCTCCAAATTTTTTTTTGGGTTACAACACTAAACGATGTTTTCTGTCGGTTAGCGAGAAAAAAAACTTTGCTTAATCTCAACACCTCACGCCGTTTGTTACTTGGTGTCAGTTTTTATTGTTAATATCAGGAATTAGAAAAATAAGTGCTGAACAGAATGGCTTCATCGAAAAAGCGTGATCATAAAACCATTTTGTTCAGCACTATTGGGGATGCTATAACTGATTCAAAACTATAAATCAGTCTTGCGGTTATCGTAAACTCATGAGGCTATACCATGCTTTGCCAACGCCTTTTCGATCGCCTGCGCCAGTTGGTCTGGGCAAGAAGTGCTTTTCGCACCACAATGAATACCACGAAGTCGCTTCATCACCTCTTCGGCTTTTAAGCCCTCTACCATTCGCGATACACCAACGGTATTACCAGGACAACCACCTATAAACTGTACATTGTGGATACAGAGTTCATCGTCTAGTTCGAACTGAATAGCCTTAGCACATGTTCCGCAAGTTTCAAATGTTACTTGTTCCATCTTTCTTGTTCCTTTTTTGTGTTTAAATGTTTTTGTCTCTTAATCTTATGTATCTTTTGTCGTAAAAGATATATTTCGTTTTTGCGACTGCAAAGATATAATATTTTTAGTGAATCTAATCATAAACAAGACAAAAAGAGACCTTTTTCATTGTAACATAAACCAATATAGAATGTTAAGATTACATGATTTCTGCTAAATTCTTTTCACATGTCAATATATTTTTATAGTTTTTGCAATGGGCAATATATGACAACAGTCTGTTAGATGACGTACAGAAGGAACGTGAGACAATGGATGCAATCTATACCAAATTGAGAGCAGTGCCCGAGACACTTACACATTGGTATTACGGTCACTTTCATCAAAGCTGGCATTCATCTATTGATGGAGTCCTATTCAAGATGTTAGACATCATGGAACTGGCTGAAATTACCCCTTGACTAAATCAAGTTTTATAACACTATTATGTACAAACATACTACTATTAGACAGAAGTGTAGTAGTTTTGTACAGTTATATAGATTCCAATAAATACATTTTGTTGCAGAAATTATATTTCCAAACAACTAAACATCTGTATTAAAGGAGTCTGGTTTCTGCCGTCAAAAAAGAAAGAGATGAGAAAGTCGGTATACTTGACCAATGAACGGTTTAGTTTATTCCCATATTAAATATCCATAACCTAAACTAAACCTTATTTCTTCCAGCAATAATTGACATCATACGTAGAAGGGGTAAAAACAGAGGCTGGAGGTACACAGAGGGACAAATAAATTGCTCCAACACTTTTTAACAGTCCGACTTTGAGATAAAATATGCTTCGATTTTTCGCCAGATTATAAAGATATACAAAGAACTACAAAGATAAATGCACCTAAAGGGACAGAGAATGGAAGTCACACTTCACTCGCTTCACAGCAATTGCAAGAATCTGCAAAAAATAACTGTTGTTAGCCTCTCTAATAGTCTGGTTAACAACAGTTATCCAACTCTATAAACTACTTCCTCATCAGCTTGACAAACCACTCTTCTTCAGGATGGAAGCCACAGAAATGTTTTCCATCACCACCTAAATCCCAAGGACTCATTATCTCGAAGGACTTTATGGGAAGAAGATGCGTCTTTCCCTGACGTAATAACACATGCGCCTTACGGCGAAACTTTCGGCTACTTGCCTGTTTTCCTTTCTTTTGCGACTTGCAGCAACACCATGTGCTGCCTGGCATTCGCTTTCTACTTCTGCTCATTGTCTCGTAAATGTTATGAGGCGACACGGATTGATGTCTCATGCCGTCTCGGTTAAACATTACGAGGCTGTATGGTTCTGAATGTTCATCATCATATTCCTTTCCCTTAAGGTTATGGTTACTTATGCCATCTCCAATTCTTCTTTGAGAATAGAAATGTGCAGACAGTCTTCTATCTTCGACATGGTTTCGAGAGAAAGATTCTCCTGACCTTTCAGAACCTTTGAA
>OCTW011575344.1_pt1 | contig 27953 bp, 23 predicted proteins | sample 1539671 | NCBI WGS metagenome assembly OCTW01 (sample SAMN02144230, study PRJEB22623) | gut metagenome | biome: sheep rumen | host: Ovis aries | place: New Zealand | reverse complement strand
TGGTCTTATTTTGATACCCAATTTTCAACCTGTATAAAATTTTCAATGTTCTTTCAATTTAGCCTTGACTTTTTATTTGCAGGCTTAATTATTGTTTTTTGAACTGTACCGGTTATTTTACAACAAACTTTCTGTTTTGTCACAGGAATATTTCCATATTTTATTATATATTTTTTCATATATATCTGTATATTTCCAGCTGACCGCAGAACCCGATATCCACATTTTCATTTCTTATCCAGCTTATTATCTGCAGAATTTCTTACCGGCATCTTCTTTTGCAGCTTCTTTCAAGCGATCAACGGCAAAAAAAGCCTTGGATCCGGCACAATAATCCACCGGATTCAAAGCTTCTTATAATCTCTTATTTTTTCTGATTAATTTTCTTCTGCGATACGATCAGTCCCAGCAGAATTAACAGAGCTCCCGTCACAGATACGAACGTCATCTTCTCATGCAGTATCACCACAGATAGCACAACCGTCACAACCGGTGACACATAAATATATACACTCGTCTTGATCGCACCGATCCATTTGGTAGAAAGATTCCATAAGAAGAAACCCAAAGCACTTGCTCCGACTCCAAGGAACAGAAAATTAAGTATAATCTCCAGCTTTTTAAATACTGTCACATCCCATGACACCCCTTGCCACATCAGAACCGGAATCAGGAATAACATTCCGTAAAAATAGATTCTCCTGGTCACCGCTGCCGTCGGATAATCCCATTCACCGATTTTCTTGATGGTTGCGGAATAGAAGCCCCAGGAAATCATAGCCGTAAATGCCAACATATCTCCCTTTATAAAAAAGGGTAGCAAAAAAGCGGGTGATGGGAATCGAACCCACGTATCCAGCTTGGAAGGCTGGTGTTCTACCATTGAACTACACCCGCATCAATAATGCTTATTTATAATAGCATGATGTTTTCTAAAATGCAAGCACTTTTTTAAATTTTTTTAATTTTTTTGACACTTAACTCAATTTCACATCTACAGGACATGCCACTGGCAGCTTCTTTTTTACTCATGTCGATCTAAATCTGCGACTACCGCATCTCCAATTTGCAATATTTTTTCAAAGTGCTACAATAAGTAACCGAAAAAATATTCCACCGCTGTAATCATCAGCAACGAAATATTTTTATCAATATCACAACAAAGAAGGCGTATGATATGTTCCAATATTATCTAATTCATTATTTTAATTTTAAGAATGCAGGCGGCTTCATGCTTGTCTCACTGCTCTGCCTGATCGCGGTTCTTGCAATCGTTATTTTGACAGCGAAGCTTAAAAAACACTACAAACTCAACACACAGGATCTGACACCAAAGCAGATTCGAAAGCTAAACCATATACATAAAGTAAAAGAAATTTCTCTTATCGAAAGCTTTTATGAGATGGTATTTTCCAGTACTTCGGTACTTTTATTCCTGTCTCTTTACTATATTATCGATGAGCGGATCCCACAGGCTGCCTTTTACTGGCAGAAATACCAGAACATTATCTTACTTTTATTCCTGGTATTTTCTGTATTTATGACAAACTGGTTCGATATCCTGTTCGTCCCATTAACTGCAATACCAACCAGACAAAAGGCTTCCGTAAGGCTGATCTCTGCCTTTTATATTATTCTGATCCTGTTATACATCAAGTTCATCTATCATGATTCGAACTATGATTCACTGATCATGTATTTTATCACACTGGCAGTTGGTCGTTTCCTCTACTTTGATTCTACACTCGAAGATATCAGAGATACACTGCAAGGTGTCGCAAGGAATTTACCGCTTCTTGTATTAATGGGAAGCTATTCTGCTATCGTATGCTGGTATGGATTCCACTGCGGATTCCTGCTGACTTCCAATGGTGTCATCCTTAGTACGCTGCTGGCGCATCTTTTTATGGATGTATCTATCTTTATGCTGGATAAGACACAGTTGGTGAAATTGTTTATTTAGACTTCTACTCATTCACCAACCAATCCTTTTTAATGCCGATCAGTTCAAAATATCTTTATACCGCTCGATCTGATATTTTAATACATTATTCCACCGCCGAAAGATTCTTAAAATCTACTTTCTGGAGCAACGGATCCACCAGGCCTATAAAGATGGTATCAGACATTTTATCATCTCCGCTGCCGATCGTGATCTGATCGCTCCGGAAGTAACTCGAGATCATTATGCAAGAAAATCTGGAGTATTTCGTACAGTAACTATCTGTATGAAATACTCCAGATTTTTTATACTACAATATACCGGATAAGAAGGCAGCACTTCTTACACTTCACTCTTATTATTTCCCATGTATTTTTCCGAATGTCTGTTCATCCATATCAGTACACCAACACAGATAATGATTGAGATTATCGATCCTGCCGGTGCCGCACAGCCCATCGGGAATAACGTATCCGGGAAATGCGTTGCCGCATAATAAGACAGTGGGATTCTCGCACATATGATAGATATGGAATTGTGGATAAATGATACGATAGACAAGCCATATGCATAAAAATATCCGCTTAAGCAGAAATGTACTCCTGCAAATACACAGTCCCATGCATAACTTCGTAAATACTGTCCTCCAAGTATCTGTACTGCCCCGTCATTCGTGAATAGTCCAACAAACGGAACAGATACAAACTGCACAATCGTTGCCGCAACTAATCCATATCCTACTGTCATACATAATACATACCGCAATGTCAGGCGTGCACGGTCATGCTTGCCTGCACCAATATTCTGCGATGCCAGTGCCGATATCGTTGACAACATAGAAGACGGTACCAGGAACAGGATCCCTATGATCTTTTCCACAATACCTACCGCCGCCGCATCATTTAATCCACGCTGGTTGGCAAATATTGTGATTGCAATAAACGATATCTGGATAAATCCATCCTGCAGTGCAACCGGCACACCGACTTTCAATATGTTTTTCATCGTATGTCTCTTCGGACGAAGATCCGATTTTCTTAATTTGATCCCTGTGCCCTTTTTTATGACCACGGTAAGTGAAACAATGACACTGACTGCCTGTGCGATGGTCGTTCCAAGTGCTGCTCCGGCCGCATCCAGTCCCATGACTCCGATGAACAGATAATCCAGACCGATATTCGCTGCGCATGCTACTGCAATAAAGTACATCGGACTTTTGGAATCACCGATTCCACGGAAGATTGCACTGATAATATTATAAGCTGTAATAAAAGGAATCCCGATAAAGCAGATTGTCAGATAACGGATCGTTCCTTCTACTGCCTCGGCCGGTGTCGACATCACACTGACGATCGGTCTGACTGCCGCCAGTAATACGATCATAAGTATGATCGCAATTCCCATGAACATCGTTGCCGTGTTTCCAATTGTCTCCGATGCTTTCTTATAATCTTTTGCACCGATGCAGCGCCCGATCATAACCGTCGCTCCCATCGCAAGCCCTACGATCATAACTGTCAGCATATGCATGATCTGGCTTCCGATCGATACCGCCGTCGTACTGCTAACCCCGCCAAACTGACCGACAATAAATAAATCTGCCATACCATATAACGTCTGTAAAAAGTACGATAACAGATATGGCAGTGAAAAATAAATGACTGTCTTAAATACACTTCCTGTTGTTAAATCTCTCTCCATGTTGTAACGTCCTTGTCTTTAGAAATACTCATTTCATAATTCTATTCCTATTAACCTGGTAAATCAACTTTTCAGGAAGATTTTTTTGAAAGAGAGTGATTACTTTTATGGTACTAAACCGCAAGGAGCCCCATCGTCCGCAATATGAATATCGTCACAAACAACGTAAATATCGAAAGCACCGATGAGAACACAACCAGCTGCCCGGCAAGCTGTCCATCCGCTCCCGCCTGCTGCGCCATGATATAGCTGGATACTGCAACCGGCGTCTGATATGCCAGCACCCCGGACAACAGGTCCGCATCCCGGTAACCCATCATAACCACCATCGGAATCATGATAAGCGGCAAGATTACCAGCTTGATCGTCAATACCACAAATGCTGTTTTTAAGTTTCCTTTTACTTTTGAAAAGTCCAGATCACCACCCAGAATCATAAACGCAATCGGTGTTGATAATTTGGCCAGATCCTGAACCGTTGTATCGACAGCTGTCGGAAGTCTGATCCCAAGAAGTGAAAATATAATCCCTAATACCGAAGATATGATCAGTGGATTCTTTATAATATCCATAATGATCTTTTTCCAGTCATTTTCCCTTTTTTCACCGAAGATTGACAGCGCGACTACTGCAAGGAAATTATACATCGGTACCAGGATGGCACTTAAAATTGCCGCTGTCGTCGTACTTTTCGGTCCATACATATTCTGTACGACTGCAACTCCGAAGATCACATAATTGCTCCGGAAAATTCCCTGGATAACTACACCCTGCTGATTTTCCTGTGTTACGATCCTTGGAACGATCAGACACAACAATACGAACAGTATCAGAAGTCCCCCTGCTGCCCAGATGCACAGCCTGATCCTGCTATGTATCTCAGAACCGATATCACTCTGGTAGACATTGTAGAATAACATACATGGTAAAAATATCTTAAACACAATGGCATTTGCCTGTTTTGTAAGCTTTCCGTCCGCCAGAGATGTATAATTGACCAGAAAATATCCTAATACCATAAGAAAAAATACCGGTGCAATTACATTAAACGATACAATTATATTATCCAAATTTTCTCACTTCTCTCATTCTTAATAAATGCTGTATTTTCCTTTTGAATCTACAGCATTATACTTTTTATTTCTGTATATTTTCCAGATATTTACACATGAAATACGTACTCATCCAGACGCTCGAATGCTTCTTTTACTCTGCCAAGCGGTAATGCAAGATTCATACGGATTCCATATTTCTGGTGGAACGGTCTTCCGTCCTGCCATGCAACGCCTACGTCCCATCCTGCTTTTAACAGCTCATCCAGTGACTTATAATTTTCCTCACACCAGTCTTCGCAGTCCAGGAACAACATATAAGTTCCCTGCGGCTTACTTACTTCAATTCCTCTGTAGTAGTCACGGATATGATTCACTGCATAATCAACATTTTCAGATAATACCTGGCAAAGCTCATTGACCCAGGTATATCCTTCTGCCTCGTAAGCCCCGATCAGCGCATGCATAGATAATACATTCATTCTATTATAATGTGATTTTCTTGATTTCGCCTCTACACGGTCGCGCAGCATTTTGTTAAAGATTATATGATAGCTTCCAACCAATCCTGCCAGATTAAATGTCTTACTCGGTGCATAGAATGCAATCGTACGGTTTCTTGCATCCGGGCTGATCGACTGCGTCGGAATGTGCTGGCTGCCTTTTAAGATCAGATCTGACCAGATCTCATCTGCGATCACTACACATTCATTGTTCTTATATACTTCCATCGCCTCTTCAATCTCCCGGCGCTCCCATACACGTCCGGTCGGATTATGCGGACTACAGAAGATTGCTACATGGATGTTATTTGCCTTTAACTTGGCATCCATGTCTTCATAATCCATCCGCCAGATTCCTTTTTCATCTTTTTTGAGCGGACTGTGTACAATCTTGTATCCATTCTCTGTGATGCATTTGGTGAATCCGATGTAAGTCGGGCTGTGAAGAAGTACGGCATCTCCCGGTGCGGCAAAAGCTGTCAGAGCAGAGATTACTCCGCCTAATACTCCGTTCTCATATCCGATATATTCCGGCATCAGTCCTTCTACATTATTGCGGATCTTATGCCAGCGTATGATCGAATCATAATACTCTTCCACCGGACTGAAATATCCATATGCCGGATGTGCTGCCCTGTCCATGATCGCTTTTGGAATCGTTGGGACAGTTTCAAAGTTCATGTCTGCCACCCACATCGGGATCACATCAAATCCGTCTTTCGGCGGTTCCGGTGCAAATCCCGGATTCTTTCCAAGTCCGTCTACTGCAATCGCATCTTTTCCATGCCTGTCTATAATCTTTGTAAAATCATATCTCATATCTTTCTCTCCTGTTTCCTGAAAACGATCTTCCACCGGCGCCTGCCGTCTGATCGCTATTTTTTTGAAAATACCCACATCGCTTTTATCTGGTCTTTGATATTGGCAAATACCCATGTTGCTTTCGAATTCTTTATGCTGAACGGATCATTCACTTTCACATTGCCATTTTCATAACCTGTCAGTACGATAAAATGTCCAATCTTGGTAAAATCTCCCGGCCCGACACTGCATATGATCGGATGTCCCTGCGAAAGTTCTAAAGCTACCTGCTCTTCTGACAAAAGACCTGCTGTACTGTTAAGATTCCAGTTTGCTCCGGCTTCATCCATGAATCTCCAGTATGTGTTATTCTCTTCGTCCACATAGCCATGTTCCGTTCCGTAAGCAGCTACCTTTGCCGGAGTGATCGACGCATCCTGATTCAGCCCGGCTGCTACCATTGCCATACAGGTCGGTCCGCATCCACTTGCCGCTACTATACTGGTTCCGTATGGAGCATACCCCCATCGTTCATCCCACTGCAAAAGTTCCGGTATCCCTCCCTGCGAAAGATCTTTTCCTATCGTATCTGCATACGGCTTATCTTTTTTCTTTTCATAATCGGCCACAAAATCTACTGTTTCCACATTTTTATCCAACAGTTCGATCACATTTTTCGGATATCTGTGTTCCGTTGCCTGCTTTCGTACACGTTCCAATTTCTGTTCGGCAGTTTCCGGCTTTGACTTTACTTTTGCCGCCTCTTTTTTATCCTGCTTTTCTTTTCTGAACTCTTCTGCTTTCTGTTTTTCTTCTACACGTTCACGGTGCAGACAATAGCCAGCAAAAGCAGCAGTTATTACTGCTGCTATCACACCGACTACTGTTATACGCCTTAATATCTGATTTCTTCTTGCACCTTTTGAAAGAGAAGTTCTTGGTCCTTGTTCTACGTTATTAGTCTCCTTCATCTGTCAATTCAGTCCTCTTAATAATAATCTATTTTCTCGACATCGTTCTTAATTATACAACAGCATTCCAGCGGATACAACTTATCATTTCCTTAATATTGATTCTGACTTTTCGTATTTGTGTCGTTTTTTTATATAATTATGACTTTTTTCAATTTTTTTCATTTTTTACTTGCTTTTTACATTTTATCATGATATCATACTACTTGTCTTAAGGACACGTCAAATAACGGGGTGTGGCTCAGCTTGGCTAGAGCGCCTGGTTTGGGACCAGGAGGTCGCAGGTTCGAATCCTGTCACCCCGATTTATAATGTATTATGCGGGTGTAGTTCAATGGTAGAACACCAGCCTTCCAAGCTGGATACGTGGGTTCGATTCCCATCACCCGCTTTTTTCATGCTCTATTTTAGATTTATCTGGCGGCTTCTTTCGAACCGCATGGCGACAAACAACGAACCCTGTCATCTTCCGGGTGTCTTCACTAACTTTATGTGAAGCTACCTGAAAGATGACAGGGTTCGTTATTTTTCCAGATTGTTCCCTGTGCCCTAATCTATTTTCTTTTTCAAAAATGCAAATACAGAACCGAGCAAAATATAGATATCTGCCAGATTGGCGGTTATATTGCCCAGTATTTTGTGACTGGATTTAATACCGATATAATCCACTACCTTTCCTCTGACAACACGGTCATAAGTATTGCTTAAAGCTCCTGCGCTTAAGAATGTCAGGGCTATCTTACTAAGCATGTGCCCTTCCCTAAAAGCTTCTATAATTGTCAGAAGTCCGATCGCTGCTGTCGTCATCACCGACGCTTTCTTTACTTTTTCCGGTTCGGAATCCATAGAGTTAAATGCAAATCCTTTATTATATACTTTTCTGATCAGAATCCCTGTCCCACAGAGACTTTTTTCTTCCGTCTCGCTTACATTCTCTTCTATGTACTGTTTTACAGCCATATCAAGAGCGAACAGTGTTCCGACCGCACCGGGTATGCGTGTACGCATTTATACTTCTCCCTGGATCTTTACGATCTCTTCTTCCTGTTTTTCTATCTCTTCGTCACGTTTTTCTATCTCTTCGCAAAGCGTTACATAATCCATGTCTGACACTTCTCCACTCTGGAATTTTTCATATACCATACGTCCGATATCTGCAAGATCTCTTTCATTCGCTCTCTTTAACGAACGGACATTGCTTTTAATCTTCTGGATCTCCAGAGTATCTCCTGTCTTCTTTGTGATGTCACTAGCAACATCTGAAACCATTCTGCCGAATTCTTCAAAAAAATCTGCCATTAGTATCCTCTCCTTATCTCGTTCTTCTTTACAGCTGTCTTAAAATATCCAATGAGCGGTACAAATTCATCGTCCCATATCCCCATTGTGTATTCGGATATTCTATTCCCGGAAGCTTTTGTGTTCCCATCAAGATAATATTTCTGACCTGACTGGACGACACTCCTCTTGCCCCCGGCTGCTCACTGATCCATTCCATGATCAGGGCACATCCGCCTGCTGCAATCGCTGTTGCGGCGCTCGAACCGGTCCGATTCTTAAATCCCCCGCCAGGTACTGCTCCTGTGACCGTTTCTCCCGGCGCAGCATAATCCGGTTTTATTTTCTCATCTCTAGTATACCCCCTGCCCGAATTAATATCAACTCCATTCTCCCTGCTGTTATAAAAAGCCACAGTCATTGTATTTCTTCCTCCTGAAGGTTCTGTAAATGTAGTGTCCGGATTTGATTCCAGAAAATATACCTCTCCCTCCAGGAATTCTTCCATCGGAAGCCATATGTGAAAATCTCCGGTTGTCTGCATCGCCGGCTTTATATCTATTTTCCATATTCCGGGAACCGCATTCTGAAACCTTATAAATACCAGCTGTGCATCATTATTCTCCTGTAATAATCTGTATTCCACAGTAATCGTTGTCCGTTCAAATGTAAATAAAAAATCAAACAGATACCCCAGACGTATCGGAATCATCCCCGTACGCTCTCCAGACGGCGAAGTAACCGACACCATTACGATATTCGGAAGTGTACTCCATAATTCAACGGCAAAAGACTGTGTCCCTTCTCCTACCCGGATTTCTGCTGTCCTCATATCCTGTGCATCCGTAAAACGGTTAAAATAATGATGTCTTCTGGCCGCCTCATTGCCTGTTCCGACTACAACACACCTGTTTCTTACCGTCGCATAAATGTCCAATATATCTGCCAGAACAGAATCTCCGTTATGTCCTCCAAAGCTTGTTCCGAGGGCTACACAGATCACTAACGGCATTCCCTGTTTTCTTGCCAGGTCATTCAGATAGCGGAGTCCCAGCATAATATCATTTTCCTGATAACATACGGCATCCTGTGCTATTGCGAAAAATTCTTTCAGATAATTTTTTGCCGGCTTTAATTTGACCATTGCAATAGAAGCCTCCGGTGCGGCCCCGAGAAACCGTTTTCCAACTTCTGCTCCTCCTGCAGCCGCACTTGCAACAAATGTTCCATGTCCGTCTGTATCCACACTCGGTACTATCTGAAGCGGATCCTCCGATCTAAGTGCTGCATTGATCATTTCTTCCGTATATTCCGTTCCATAATAAAGCCCCTGTGGTGTTCTTCCTGTCTGAATCGTCTGATCCCAGATTCCCACAATCCGTGTCGTCCCGTCCAGATTGCGAAACACACGATTCTGATAATCTATTCCGGTATCTAAAAAGCCGATCATGATCCCATCCCCCATCAGCTGAAGTGTCGGATAGTTCTGCAATGTAATAATTCCTGCTGCATCTAACGGCTGCATATCCAGAAGTGCATAACATTTTGGGATCGTACTGTACGAATATTCTCTGAACGATAATGGAAGCAGAATCCTTCTGTCTACAGATACACTTTTATATCCAAAATCCATCTCCTGAATACACGCATTTTCCGGATTCACTTCCTTAAGTTCCTCATCTCTGTATAATGGAATAATAAAATCCCAGTAATCTTCGGAAATAATCTTTTCTTTACAGTTCTCTTCCAAATCAAAAAAACCTTTCATATACATTTGTTTTATGTATATGAAAGGTTCCCTGTCATTCATTAATCTTTTATTATGAATTCGTATTCTGGTTCAGCATACGTTCAATAATGTCTACCGACTCTTCAATACCATAACTTGCACTGTTAAAACAGATATCATAGTTCATAGCATCTCCCCATTTCTGACCGGTATAATAATTGTAATATCTTGCATGTTGACGATCCAGCTTTTTAAGCAGACGTACCGCTTTCTTATGATCCAGATCATTGACCTCCATAATACGACGCACACGCTGTTCGAACGGTGCCGTAATAAAAATACTGATATGTGGAATATGGTTATTCGCAAGTATCACATCTGCACATCTACCCATTACAATAAAATCTTCTTCTTTTGCCATTTTGCAGATCAGGTCACTCTGATTGAAGAAGATTGCGTCTTCTCTTGTCAATCCATGATAGCGGTCAAAGTCTTTCAGACGCTCTTTGATCGTCCTTCCGGATCCCTGATATTTGTTCTCGATCAGATCCGTTCCCAGATCCGCCACATCTGTCACAGAATCCTTCTCCGCATCCAGTCTTCTTAATACTTCATTAAAGATTTCTGCATCATAGTAGTTGATTCTAAGTGCATCTGCCAGTGCAAATCCAATATCATTTCCGGCACTTCCCTGCGTTCTTCCGATACAAATAATAAGATGATCGTCTTTTGAAAACTTCTGACGCAGATTCGCTGTATTCAACTTCGCCCTGTTTTCATCCAGAATTTCAACCTTACCGAAACTTGCAGGAAGCTCTGCTATTTCCTTTAATATCTCATCGTATTTTTTCATCAGTCTGGAACGGTCTTCATCCTTTCGGATCGTACGTGCCATGTTACTGATCAATGCCAGCTCACTTCTAAGAAGATGTCCCTGCGGCTTGGTACGCATCAGCATAACCAGATTGTCCACACAGGTACGTTTATCTCCTGTAAAGGTACGGCCCAGAGAAGATCCTACACATTCATATACTTCTCCGTCCAGATCATAGATCCGTTCTGCAATGTCATAATATTTATTCTTATTCTCCTGCATTTTCCGCACCCCCTTCTATAAAAAGAATATCAACATATCGATAATAAATACCGGTATCAAAAATGTCAGTGACCATGCCATATATCCGAAGAACGACGGCATACGCACACCGTTTTCATCCGACATAGATTTTACCATAAAGTTCGGTGCATTTCCTATATATGTATTTGCTCCCATGAATACAGCACCACACGAGATTGCCTCCAGCATCTTAACCGGAACAGCACCAAGCGTTGTTGCCACACCGCCCTTGAATCCAAGTGCTCCTGCTGTTGTAAGGAACACAAGATATGTCGGCGTATTATCAAGAAAACTTGACAGAGCTCCTGTAGCCCAGAACATCTGGAATGGTTTGCTGATTCCAAGCTCCGCTCCATTCGCTTTCAGGATCATAAGTGCCGGCTGCATAGTAATAAAGATTCCGATAAACAGAACCGCAACTTCCTGGATTGCACCCCAGGTAAAGTGGTTACGGATACGGACTTCTTCGTTCGTCGTCTTAAACGATAAGAATGCAGCCAGAAGGATGATCACAACCTCAATTATTGACGGGAATCCAAGTGTAACTTCTCCAAGGATATGAAGTCCTTTTACGGTTCCGTCTGCATTCTGGAATGCGGACATTCCCGGAAGTGTTCCACTTAAGATCACGGCTCCGACGATCATCGCTACATAGATAAGATTATGAAGTCCTACAATTTTAAAATGTGTTCCCGGCTCTCTGATATCCGGTTTTCTTCCTTCTGCAATATCTTTTCTATATGCTCTTCTGTCCAGGAAATAGAATATCACCAGAAGAATCACCATATTAAAAACCAGAATATGGAATAACTTCATACTCCAGAAAAAAGGTACCCCACGCATGAATCCCATCAGAAGCGGCGGATCTCCGATCGGTGTCAGACATCCTCCCATATTAGAGATCAGGAAGATAAAGAAGATCATGATATGACTCTTTCTCTTTCTCCATGAATTCATCTTAATAAACGGACGTACAAGAAGCATACTTGATCCTGTAGTTCCGATCACACTGGAAAGCAGTGTACCAAAAACAAACAACGCCGTATTAATCCTCGGTGATCCGGCAAATTCACCGTCAATCGTAATGTTACCTGCTACACAGAATAATCCAAACAGTAAAACGATAAATGTCAGATAATCATTTACCACACATTCCAGAACAGTCTCACTCATTGTAAATATTCCATATTTCGCTGTAAAAGGAATAATAAACAAGATTGACCAGAATGCAACTGCCAGCGGCTGATGTTTTTCCCACCAGTCCGGCTTGAACAGCGGCATTACCGCAATACTAAGCAACAGCCCTGCAAAGGGTATGCAGAGCCAGATTGGAATAGCTGATAATTCCCCCATCGCTGTCTTTCCTCCATTCTTCTCCTAGTAAAAAATTATATAATTGTTTATATGTAAAATGTATTATTGAAGTCTTGGTACTTCCTGACCTCTCAACATAATTACCGGTCCTCCGGTTCCTTCGATATATTCCTTCGTGATGATAACCTCTCCGATATTGTCATCCTTCGGGATTTCATACATGATATCCAGCATGAATTCTTCAATGATCGCACGAAGTGCTCTTGCTCCGGTATCTTTCTTCAATGCCTTCTTCGCAATTGCATGAAGAGCATCGTCATTGAATTCCAGTTTTACCTCATCCAATGCCAGCAGTTTCTGATACTGTTTTAATATTGCATTCTTAGGTTCTTTTAAAATCTCTACCAGCATCTCTTCACTCATACCCTGTAAAGTGAACACGATCGGCAGACGTCCTAAGAACTCAGGAATCATTCCAAATGCACGTAAATCTTCTGTTGTTACTTTCTTCAGTATCTCTTTATCGTTATTATACTTGTCTCTTAAGTCTGCTCCAAAACCAATTGCTGCCTGTTTGGTCAGACGCTCTTTGATGATTCCGTTAAGATCCGGGAACGCTCCGCCGCAGATGAAGAGAATATTTCTTGTATTCACGGTTGTAAGCGGAACCATGGCATTTTTACTGGTTGCGCCGACAGGTACTTCTACATCGCTTCCTTCAAGAAGTTTTAACATTCCCTGCTGTACCGACTCACCGCTTACGTCTCTCTGACTTGAATTCTTCTTCTTTGCGATCTTATCGATCTCATCGATAAAGATGATTCCCTGTTCTGCCTTCTCTACATCATTATCTGCAGCTGCAAGCAGTTTGGAAACCACACTCTCAATATCATCTCCGATATATCCGGCTTCCGTAAGTGAAGTCGCATCTGTGATCGCAAGCGGTACATCCAGAATCTTTGCCAGTGTTTTTACCAGATACGTCTTACCGGAACCTGTAGGTCCGATCATGAGCATATTGGACTTTTCAATCTCAATATCATCCATAGAATCAGTAGCCACACGTTTATAATGATTATAAACAGCTACAGACATAACTTTCTTTGCATATTCCTGACCTACCACATACTCATCCAGTTTTGCCTTGATCTTATGTGGTGCCGGAAGATTCTTGATATCTACTAACGGTTTATATTCTTCGCCCTCTTTTTTCTTTTTGATCTTCTGCTGCTTTGGAATACTCTGTTCCATATCAGCCATATTAAATACCTGTACTCCCGGAATATTCATCAGCTGACTGTAATCAATCGGGCCATTTGACATTGCATCAAAGCTTTTCTGCATACAGTCATTGCAGACACAGATATGATTCGGAAGTTCAATCATTTTTCCTGCAACGCTCTCTGGACGTCTGCAGATAAAGCAGACTTTTTCATATCCATCGTCATTATTTTGTTTCTTATTATCTGTATCAGATGTATTCTTTGTTGTCTCAACCTCTACATCTTCTACTTTTTCAATTTCCTGATTGTTGTTATCATCCTGATTTGCCATTATTCTCTCCTTCTTAACGTAGTTTACGCATTTCACTCTGACTTTTATCCTGCTTTTATGCTTCCCCCTGATTTACCAGTTCCAGAAATGTCTCTTCTGAAATAATCGGTATTCCCAGCTCATTCGCTTTTTTATTCTTGGATGACGTACTCGTCACATCATTATTGATCAGATAGTTTGTCTTTGATGTGACTGATCCAGTCACTTTTCCACCCAGACTTTCAATCAGCTCTTTTACTTCTCCACGATTGGCAAAATGCTTTACGCTTCCGGTAATTACAAAATTAACGCCTTCAAAAATCTGCTGTTTTGTTACAGTCTCTTCCGGAATGGTCAGCTCATTTAAAAGCCTTCTGAAATTCTCCACATGTTTTGCATCTGCAAAATATCCGACGAACGCTTTTGCCAGAACCTCTCCGACTCCCTGAATCTCATTTAATTCTTCTTCCGAAACCTTCAGAAGAGATTCTACATCATATTTTAATTCTCTGCAAATAACTTTTGCATTGGCAAGTCCGATTCCTGCAATTCCCAGAGAATAAATGACTCTCGGCAGGGTCGTCGTTCTTGCCTTTTCTATACTTTCTGTCAGTTTTTTATATGATTTTTCTCCGAATCCTTCCATCTTTTGAATTTCTTCTTTGTATTGATCCAGATGGAAGATGTCTGCAAATGTATGAATATATCCTCTGGAAATGAATTTTTCCAATGTTGCTTCTGATAATCCTTCTATATTAAGTGCATCCCTGCTGACAAACAGTGCAAATGATTTGACGTGCTTCGCCTGACATTCCGGATTCATACAGTACAATGCTTTTGCGTTGCCGACCTGCCGGATCTTTGTCTTTCCCTGACAGACAGGACATTTACACGGAATATCTTTTACTCCGCTTCTTGTCAGATTCTCTGCAATCTGCGGGATGATCATATTAGCCTTATATACTTCAATCCTGTCACCAATCCCAAGTTCCAGTTCTTCCATAATACTGATATTGTGAACACTTGCACGGCTTACTGTTGTTCCCTCAAGTTCTACCGGATCAAAGATTGCAACCGGATTGATCAGTCCGGTTCTTGACGGACTCCACTCAATCTCTCTTAATACTGTCTCTCTGATCTCATCCTGCCATTTGAACGCAAAAGAATCCCTCGGAAATTTTGCAGTTCTTCCAAGCGACCGTCCATACGCTATATCATCATATGTTAATACAAGTCCGTCCGATGGGAAATCATTTTCACTGATCTTAGACGAAAATTTAGCAACTTCGTCCTCAACAGTATCTCTGGTCACCATATAATACTCCACTGTTGTAAATCCCTGTGACTTCAGCCATTCCATCTGACAGGCTCTGGAATTCTGAAAATCAACTCCGTCTGCCTGCACCAGTGTAAATGCATAGAACATTACATTACGTTTAGCCGTGATCTGGTTATTCAGCTGTCTGACAGAACCGCTGCACAAATTTCTTGGATTCTTGTACCTGGCATCTACATCTTCAATCTCCTGATTGATTTTTTCAAAATCCTTATATCCTATGACTGCTTCTCCTCTTAAGATCAGTTCTCCCTGATATGCAATCTGGACCGGCACATTTTTGAATACTTTCGCATTGTTCGTGATCACTTCTCCGACTTCTCCGTTACCTCTGGTGACCGCCTTATAAAGCTTTCCATCACGATAAGTCAGTACAACCGTCAGACCATCCATCTTCCATGACATCAGAACTTTCTGATCTCCCACAAAGTTCTTAAGTTCTTCTACTTCTTTCGTCTTATCCAGAGAAAGCATCGGGCTTTCATGTCTTTCTTTCGGCAGTTCGCTTACCACTTCATATCCGACATTTACCGTCGGACTGTTTGACAAGGTAATACCAAGCTCATCCTCAAGCTCCTTAAGTTCATCATACAATCTGTCATATTCATAATTACTCATGATTTCCTGTGCTTCCTGATAGTATGCTCTGGAAGCTTTATTCAGAAGTCTGACCAGTTCTTTCATTCTCTCGTTCTTTGACTGTCCCATATAATTCTTTTAACTCCTGTTCTGTTAATTCTCTTACCTCTCCCGGTTTCAGATTACCTAGTTCTACATTCATAATGCGGATTCTCTTCAGTGTTGTCACCTTATAGCCAAGTGCCTCACACATCCTGCGGATCTGTCTGTTAAGGCCCTGCGTCAGAATAATGGAAAATGTGTATTTTCCATTCTTTCTCACTTTACACGGCCTGGTCACCGCATCCAGGTTCTTCTCCCTGTCTCTGATATGTACTCCGCGACTCATTTTTTCTATGAACTCCGGTGTGATTTCTTTATTAACTGTGACCTTATATTCTTTCTCATGGGAGAATCTTGCACGCATCATGCCATTGATCAGATCACCATCATTGGTCATGATCAGAAGTCCTTCCGAATCTTTATCCAGTCTTCCCGCATAGGTCACGCGTAGCGGATAATTCAGGAATCTGATAATATTCTTCTTTTCCCTTTTATCTTCTGTGCAAACAATCCCAGCGGGTTTATATACCGCTAGGACTGTCTTTTTTGTCTTGCTTTTTATCCGTTTTTTCCCCACACAGACTTCCTGTCCGTCTTCAACCTTCATTCCGGGTACGGCATTTTTTCCATCCACCGTTACAACGCCGGATTCTATCAGCCGGTCCGCCTCTCTTCTTGAGCACACACCGGCTTCGCTTAAATATTTATTCAGCCTAATCATTCTGTAACACCCCGCTGATACTGTTATCTTTTACAAAAGTATTTCCATTATATAAAAATAATACACTTGTGATATTATCCTTCTTCATGACCTTTTCAATATCATCATAATAATACCTTGGATCGACAACCACAATTTCCCTGTAATAAGGTATCAGGAACGGAATCAGACTATTGGCATAAGAATCCTTGATGATCAGAAGCCTGTCTGTCGAATCTGCCGTCGTCTTGATGTCAAGGATCGGATAATTTCCGCCAAGAAAAAGTGCATATTTGTCTTTTCCTTTAAGCTTGGAAGTATCATAAAGAGTTGCCGTCTTCTTTTTTTCATTTACATTATTTACTACAGCCTCTGTTGCATTCTTAAGATTGTCGGGTGCATAGATATATATCGGTTCTTCATATCCCGTTTCATATCCGCTCGTCGAAGCCAGTGTTCCGTTAAATGCATTGGTCACCGCATAAGGCTTCATGTCAGAGGTTTTGGATGTATCAAGCTTCATGCTTTTTGAAAGAGCCTGATAACCGTAATACGCGCCAAGTGTTGTCCAGTGATGATCTGTGTGATAATAGATTTCTTCTGATCTGTGTTTTTTTAAAGTATCACTGACATCCACCCATGTATAAACAGATCCCAGTGTACTGTAAATTGCTTTAAATTGCTTCTCCTGATTCTCTGTAACTGCATATCCCGGAAGTTTATCCGATTCGATATTAGCCGCATTCGGAACCAGCATCATGTACATTGGTATATCTTTATATTGTTTTTGAAACATTTTCATTGCAGACAGATTTTCTTTCATCTGATCTTCATCCGGTTTTGCAATATCCTCCAGAAGATAATGGTCTTTTCCTTTGAACACGCCATTCGCTTTTCTCTTTCCTGCCAGCAGATCCACCCTGCTTTTTAGCATTACCCAGAAATCTCTTCCCGCGAACTGATCTGATACATAGGATTCGTACTGCTCCATCCATCTTCCGCTTTCTATTCCTGAAATTGTAAGTTCCGGTCTCTGTTCCAGTGCCCGGTTCTCTGTCGCCGAGAATTCCCGGTCACCCGTTGCCAGATTCACAACACAGAAAGCGATCATCATTATGACAAATATCACCGCTGCTAATTTATTTCTATGCACTTCTCTTCTTCTTTCCCATTTTTTTCTTGACTGTCTCATTTTTACTCCTAAAATCTGAAATACAGGAACGGATTATATGTCTCTGTCACTAGATATGCGATACACAAAATGAACAGTACCGCATATACGATTCCATTCAAAAGCGTCGTATTCCACTTCTTCTGGCGCAGCATATGCTGATATCTGACATCTGTAAGCGGAGTAGAACCAATGATCAGAATGATCCACAATACCAGATTCGTTGTAAGCAGATACAGGCTTTCCCTGTCTGCCACTCCGTGTGCTCCTGCTCCAAACATCATTCCCAGATATCTGGCCGCCCCTCCAAGTGAAGGACTAAAGAATAATACCCATCCGATCACAACCAGCACAATACTGTAAATATGGCGTACAACCGAAGGGAGTTTATCCAGTACCGGTGACAGGATATATTTTTCAATGATCAGTATGATCCCGTAATACAATCCCCATGCCACGAAATTCCATGCAGCTCCGTGCCATAATCCGGTCAGAAACCATACAACCATTAGATTGAAGATATGCCGGCTCTTCGATACTCTGTTGCCCCCGAGCGGAATGTATACATAATCCCTGAACCAGCTGCTCAGAGAAATGTGCCATCTGCGCCAGAATTCAGTAATACTTTTCGCTATGTACGGATAATTAAAATTCATACAGAACTCAAATCCAAACATCTTTCCAAGTCCCACTGCCATATCCGAATAACCACTGAAATCAAAATAAATCTGAAACATATAGGCAAAAACACCAAGCCATGCACTCAGTACCGACACATTGCCCTTTCCAAGTCCGGTTACTTCCGTAAATATCATACCAGAAGTATTCGCAAGCAATACCTTTTTTGCAAGTCCACGTATAAAATACATGCACCCTTCTCCGAACTTGTTCCATGATGATTTGCGGTTTACAAGCTGCTCTTCAACATCTGCATACTGTACGATCGGTCCTGCGATAAGCTGCGGAAACATTGTTACATATAATGCAAAGTTCAGGATATTCTTCTGAACTTTAACATTTCCCCGATAAACATCTATAATATAAGACAATATCTGGAATGTATAAAATGAGATACCGATCGGCAGTGCCAGCGGATGATATGTAATATGCACCGGCAGCACCGCATTCAGTGAATCCAGCACAAAGCCTTCATATTTGAAAAATCCCAGGATTGCAATGTTCACCACAATATTGAATATAAGGCTTCTTTTTGCCAGCCTTCTGTCCGTCAGATTTCTTGCTATATCAAGTCCACTGAAATAATTGAACAAAATGGATAACAACATCAGGAAAATATAGACCGGTTCACCCCATGCATAAAAAATCAGACTTGCAAGCAGCAAAACCGGATTGTGGAATCTCTCCGGCAGCAGGTAATACAACACCAACACAGCCGGTAAAAATGTAAATAAAAAAACAATACTGCTAAATAACATCTTTCTAATTCCTCTGCCTTCTAATGAATACTATTCTTAAATGCGGCTTCTACACGGTCCGCATCTTTTGAAACAGCTAATAATATGTAATACCCCCTGGTTTCATCGATTGCAGAATGAAGAAGCCTGGTCTGTTTTACACCATAGCCCTCAAAACTCTTCTTCTGTGTAGACAAACGCTCCTCTACAGCCTTCTCCACATCTTCTACCTGGCTCTTATCTTTTACTTTTACTACCAGTATCTCATTTACACTCATGACATCATCCGGTATATACAACATTGTTCCGGCATAATCGTTGGCATTCAGACCATAATACTTCTTAAGGTCCTGAGAACTTCCCTTTTTCATGCCTTTCAGAGAAACAGATTTTTCAATATTCTTTTGTATCGTATCTACGGATACGGTATTATCTCCCTCTCCGGAAACCAGCAATACCACATAGGCAATCAGTGCGATCACCATCAGATACTTACATATATTAATAATATCCATTCTTCCTTTTCTCATTATAATCCTGCTGCCTCCGCCATATGATCTGCCCATTTCGTATAATAAGATGGTGACATATGGATCCCATCATCGGCATAATACTCCTGTTTTACCAGATCTGTATTATCGATGAATGTCACTTTTTCTTTTTTACATAATTTTTTCAGTTTTTGATTGAACTTTGGAACATTGGCAAACAAAGGTCTTGTTTCAATCGCCGACTGCGCCGCCGGAAGAATACAATTGACATAAATCTTCGTATCCGGCAGGGACTCTTTCAGATCCTCTATAACATTTTTATATGCTTTCACAAATCCGGACGCATTTCCATTCTGTGCTTCGATATCATTCATTCCATAGGCAAGAAACAGCACTTCCGGCTTCATCTCTTTGGCTTTTTTTATATGTTCTTCAATCTTTTTACTGCTGACTTCCGAAACTTCCGTTCCGCGGTCTGCCTGTACATTCGCCTCATCCAGCACTCCGTACTCATATAAGCCCTGTGTGATCGAATCTCCAAGGATCAGACAATCCGCAAACTTTTCGCTTACGGATCTGTTATCTGCTGCTTCTTCCTTCACACGTTCTTCCTCTTCAAGTTTCTGGATTTTTTTATTTACTTTTCCGACATCCGTACGATCCATCTCACTCAGGATCTTCCTGCCTTTCGTTGTATCCTGCTTTGGATTATTAAGCCTTACTGCTACAACGATTCCTCCAAGCACAATGATCACTGTTGCCAGAATTACTGCAGCCCTAAGCACATGATCCTTTTCTTTTTCCGGAATCTCTGCCGGCTGTTTAGCTTCCTTCTCCTCAGAATTTTTATTATCTATTTCCAAAAAAATTCCTCTCTTCTACATTTCTTTTTGTTGATAAACGTATATTCAACTTATTTTACTGTTTTTTCATTCCCATGTCAATTTATATCAATTTTTGTGCTATAATACAGATTACATTTATTTTTATCCGGAGGTTATTCCTTATGAACGTATACCAGTTATCAGCCAAAAATTGTATGTCCCATCTTCTTTTAAAGGATACTTTTGATACATTTCTCTTTATCGAAGGAGAATTCACTACATTTAACAAATTCACCATAAGCGGTTATCTCCAGGAAGACTTCTTCGACGAAAAACCGGAAGAGACTTACTCCCGCTGGGAAAAGATCCGTGACTTCTGCTTCCAGATCATCCGTGGTAAACGCACTCCTCTGAACTTCAAGATTGTCCTTGCTCTCCCGGACGATCAGATTCCTGCCTTCCTGACAGCCCACGGCCTGACCGCTTACCGCCCGGAAGACATTCAGGGACTCTACCTCAATTTCCACTACGATGGAAGCACCCTCCAATGCATCACCGGCACTTCCCTCAAAACCTTTTCTATGGATAAGTCCATCGAGAGAGAATGGGATACCGAAGTAAAATCCATCTTAAAATCTAAAAATATCGAAGGCGAATACTAGAATACAAGCAAAGACCATGCAGCTATGGATTTCTCTTTCCACAGCTGCATGGTCTTCTTTACTTCAACTCTCTGCCAGACTTACTTCGTAAGCAGCATCATAATCTCATTACTTCTCTTTACAAACGCTGTCATCTCTTCAGGATTCAATGGCTTATGTGCCAGCATTGCCAGATCATACAACTGTTTGCAGATAATACTTGTATTCTCGCTGTCCTTATGATCAACTACATACTGAACCAGCGGATGATTTGCATTCAGGATCAGTGTACTTGTTGTACCCATATCCATTCCGCTCATGCCGTACATCTTCATCATTTCCTGCATACGGCGGTTCTCTTCAGATAATGTCATCATAGAAGCTATATTTTCATCTTTTAATTTTTCGATCTTAACATCCAGTTTCTCGTCACCAAGCTCTTTACGGAAGATTTCTACCAGGCTGTCAGATGTCTTCTGGAATGCTTCTTTTTCCTCTTCGGCAACTTCTTCTTTTGCTCCTGCTGTTACATCTGCATCAATTCTCTGGAACTTGATGTTCTGATTGCGCTGCTCTAACTGTGTAATAAACGGTGAATCAATATTGTGGCCGAGGATTACTGCATCCATGCCCTGTTTCTTAAACATATTGATGTACTGGCTCTGCTGGATCTCATCGGTTACATAGTAGATGATCGTCTTGTCTTCTTCTTTCTTCTCTGTGTTCTGATCATCTGCTTTGTTGTCCTCTGTCTTGGCATTCGGATCTTCTACGGTTCCGCCATTTGCCTCGATACAGTCTTTCAGTGTCAGATACTTGTGATCCAGATTCTTGAACAGAACCGCATCTTTCATCTTGTCACAGAACTTCTCATCTTTCAGGCATCCGAACTTGATGAACGGACTGATGTTATCCCAGTATTTCTCATAGTCTTCTCTCTTTGTCTTGCACATTCCGGAAAGCTTGTCTGCAACCTTCTTGGAAATGTATTCAGAGATCTTATTCACAAATCCGTCATTCTGCAATGCGCTACGCGATACGTTAAGCGGCAGATCCGGACAATCGATGACTCCCTTTAATACCATCAGATATTCCGGAATGACTTCTTTGATATTGTCCGCGATAAATACCTGATTGTTGTATAACTTGATCGTTCCTTCAATAGAATCATACTCTGTGTTGATTCTTGGGAAGTACAGGATTCCTTTTAAGTTAAATGGATAATCCATATTCAGGTGGATCCAGAACAGTGGCTCTTTGTAATCCATGAATACTTTGCGGTAGAAGTTCAGATAATCTTCATCACTGCATTCATTTGGATGCTTTGTCCACAGTGGGTGGATATCACTTAATGAAACCGGACGTTTTTTGATCTTTACTTTTTCTTTGGCAGGTTCTGTCTCTACCATTTCTTTCTCGCCGTTTTCATTCTCTTTTTCTTCCATCTTGGCATCTTCGTGAATATGCTCGATTACTTCATCATCATCTTTCAAATCTGCTTCGTCGATCGTCTCATATTCAAGCTCTGCATTTGCCTTGGAAAGGAAGATTTCTACCGGCATAAATGAACAATATTTCTCCAGAACTTCTCTCATTCTGTATTCATTAGCGAACTCCAGGCTGTCCTCATTCAGATACAGGGTCATTGTAGATCCGACTTCCTGTTTGTCGCCTTCTTCCATCTCATACTCAGTTCCGCCGTTGCTTACCCAGTGTACCGGTTTTGCGCCTTCTTTGTAAGAGAGTGTATCGATATGCACCTCATCTGCTACCATAAATGCAGAATAGAATCCAAGACCGAAATGTCCGATCATATCATCTTCTGTTGTCTTATCTTTATATTTTTCAAGGAACTGTGTAGCTCCTGAAAATGCAATCTGTGTAATATATTCTTCTACCTCATCGGCTGTCATTCCAAGACCGTTATCTGTAAATTTCAGAGTTTTTTCTTCTGGATTAACCTCAACTTTGATCGCCGGTTTGTAATCATCCGGTAACTGGTATTCACCCATCATATCCAGCTTCTTCAGTTTTGTGATCGCATCACATCCATTGGAAACCAACTCACGTGCGAAAATATCGTGATCGGAATATACCCATTTTTTAATGATCGGGAAAATGTTTTCACTGCTGATTGACAAACTACCTTTCTTTGCTGCCATTGTAAATCACTCCTATTTCTACTTTTATATTTCTATCATATTAGTGACAAAAGATGCCGTATTGCCGACTGGCCCACATCTTTTTGTTACATTTTTCATCTAACAGATATGATAATACTGGATATTTTAAAAGTCAATAGAAAATTAGCACTCTTTTAAAAAGAGTGCTAACAATTCTATGAAATTTATAAACCATTTATAAACTTTGATATTTTTATGATATTTTCGCCGAATATCCTTATATTAATATTATATGTGCCGTACCATTTTTCCGGCTACTCTATGCTTTTCAATGATTCTACCATGTCAATTTTCTTTAACTTGAAATACATTACCCAGTTTACGAATAATGAAAATCCTATCGTAAATAAAAAGCTGTAGATATAACTCGGAAGATAAATGCTTCGTCCAAACATCGCCGCATCCACTTCCACTGTCTGAATTACGAACAGGTGCAGAACTTTACCGAATATCACACCTACGAAAGCTCCAATAAATGTCAGCAAGATATTTTCCCGGAATACATATTCCGCTACTTCCACATCATAGAAGCCAAGCACTTTCAAAGTTGCAAGCTCTCTCTGACGCTCTGTGATGTTAATACTGTTCAGATTATAAAGTACTACGAATGCAAGCATTCCCGCCGAAACGATCAGGACTATGATCACCAGATTCAGGCTGGCAAGCATATCATCCAGCTGATCCTTAATATCATGCAGATAAGAGATTGTCAGTACCTGATCTTTCGCAAGGATTTTTTCTCCGGCTTTTTTCACCTGCTCTTCTGAATATCCATCCTTTGCCCGGAACATGATACAGTTATATTCTGCTGTCTTTCCATATACTTTCTTATAATACTGCGGCGTAAAATATATGTAATGTCCCATATAGTTCTCACAGATATGCGCAATTTTTACTGTGACACCTTTTGCCATACCGTCCTTAAGATTTATCGTATCTCCTTCTTTTACATTCAGAAGTTTTGCCGTCTTCTCACTGACAATTGCACCATTGTCTGTAAGTTTGTATGATTCTTTCGTCTTCCTGTCATGGAAATCTTCATATTTTCCGACAATATCCGGATTGCCAAGTACGCACTGATAAACGCTGCGTTTTTTATTTCCCTTTGATGCCGTCACGCTCTGCATCCTCGCATCCATATAAGTCTGAATATCCGTATCTTCTTTCAGATATTCCTTCAACTCTTCTTTCTCTGTCTTTGTTACATCATCCTTGTAGAAAATGTGCCCGTCATACAGTTGGATCTCATCGTACTGAATATCTGCGATCTCATATACCGAATCCTTTACCCCATATCCAACCAGCATCAGTGCCATACAGCCGCCAATTCCGAATATCGTCATAAAGAAACGTTTTTTATAACGCATCAGGTTTCGGATTGTTGATTTCCATGTGAAATTCATTCGTTTCCAGATAAATCCGATTCTTTCCAGGAACACTCTTCTTCCCTTTTTTGGTACCGGCGGACGCATCAGCACAGCCGGTTCTGCAGCCAGTTCTTTATAGCAGGATGCAAGTGTCGCTCCCATGGTACACACGATCGAAGCGGCCGATGCCATCACCGCATAACTCATATGATATGGTACATAAATCTTCGGAATATGCGGATACATAATCTCATACGCATAAATGATAATATACGGCAAGATCTTTTCTCCTGTCAGCACTCCCAGAATACTTCCTCCCGCTGTTGCAAGAAACGCGTATCCCAGATACTTGGAAGCAATAGAAAAATTACCGTATCCCAGTGCTTTCATTGTACCGATCTCAATTCTCTGCTCTTCCACCATACGGGTCATACCGGTCAGACTGATCAGAGCAGCAACTAAGAAGAACATCACAGGAAATACTTTTCCGATTGCACGCATACGGTTTGCATTTTCCCCAAATCCATCATATTCTACCAGTGTACTTCTATTGTATACATACCATTTTGGATTCTTTATCTTCTTAATCTGTTCTTTTGCATCAGCAAGCTTTTTCTCACCTTTTGCGATTTCTTCCTCAGACGTCTCTTTTCCGTCCTCATATTCTTTTCTCGCATCGGCAAGTTTGGCTTCATTTTGAGCAATTTCTGTCTCGCCATTTTGCAATGTCTGTTCCTGTGCTTTCAACTCTGCTTTACCGGCATCTAATTGTTTCTGTCCGGATTCTATACTTGCGGCTGCACTGGTAAGCTTTGCTTCACTGGCGTCCAGCTTCGCTTTTGCCTGGTCAAGCTCGGCTTTCCCACTTGCGAGTTTTTGCTTTGCTGCATCAAGTCCGGCCTTCTGGGTCTGATAATCCTGTTCTTTTGCATCCAGTGTCTTCTTGGTCTCCTGCGCCTGCTGCCCCATTACCTGGATCTTCTGTAATAATTCCTGATCCTGTCCCGAACCGCCTGCTGCCTGTGCTTTTAGTGCCTCAATCGTATTCAGAAGAGTCTGATATCTCGCCCAGCCTTTATCCAGTTCGGCTCTGTATGTAACCAGGCCTTCCTCTCCTGCCTGAATCTTTGCCTGCGCTTCTGCATACTGGGAATCATACGCAGCTTTTCCTTGTTCGTACTGTTTCTTTCCCTGGGAAAGCTCTTTCAGTCCATTTTGATACGTCTTTGTCGCCTGATCCAATTCTTTTTGTTTTGTATCTATCGTCTGCTTTGCTGCTGCAATCTGCGACTTTCCACTCGCAATCTTTTCTTTTGCCTGCGAAACCTGCGTCTCTCCATCGGTAATCTGCTTTTTGGCATCCTCAAGCTTCTGCTTCGATTCCGCTTTGCCATCATCCAGCTTTTCTGCGCTTTCGCAAGTTTTTCATTTGCCTTATCTTCAAGTTCCGACTTCCGGATCTTTCCTCTTTCTTCTGTGATTGCTTCGATTCTCTTTTGGACGGTCTTTACTTTCTCTTTATATGCCTTCGTATAAGCAGTCAGATCTTTTGCACCTGCCACCTGTACGTACATTTCCGTATACACATCCAGATCAAAGGTTTTCTCCGGAACCACTACGAATCCGCTTATCGTACCGGTTCCAATGGTTGTGCTTCCTCGGCTCAGTGAAATGTAGTATGGGGAATTTCCTTTTCCGACTACTTTTAATTCGTCCGTCTTCAATGTATCTGTCACCTTGTCATCTGTTCCGGACTTTAATTTTATCGTCTCGCCGATTTTATAATTCATCTGGTCATCAACCAGACATTCCCCTGCTTTTTCCGGCATACGTCCTTCCCTTACCGTGATCTTATTCATATCCTCCATCGCTGACATCACATGAAGTACATATTGCTTCTTATTCTTTATATTCAGGAAATCTGCACTGTAGGCACCTTCAGCCTTTCCCACTCCCTTTACGTTTCCGACCGCACTTACATCCTCTTTCGTAATTCCAAGCGTACTGACAGCCTTAATGTCCATCAGATCCGATTCATCAAAATACGCATCTCCCGTAATTCTCATAGATGGTTCCGATGCCCGGATTCCAGAAAAGAACGCAACACCCAAAGCAACAATAAAAAGAATTGAAATAAAACGGCCAAAATTCCGTCGTATCTCCATGTAAAAATTCTTTCGTGTTATCTTTCTTGCCATCTGTTATCCTCACCTCTTTGTCTTACCATTCTATGGTCTCAACCGGAACCGGCTGCGGATTTTCGATGATCTTATCAACCCGTCCATTCTTGATCTTGATCACCCGGTCTGCCATCGGTGCTATTGCCGAGTTATGTGTGATCAGTATAACTGTCATACCATTGTTCCGGCATGTATCCTGAAGTAATTTCAAAATGGATTTGCCTGTATTGTAATCAAGCGCTCCCGTTGGTTCATCACAGAGTAATAATTTCGGATTCTTCGCAAGTGCCCTTGCAATCGACACTCTCTGCTGTTCTCCTCCTGATAACTGAGCAGGAAAATTATCCAGACGGTCCCCAAGTCCTACTTCTTCCAATACCTCTTTTGCATCCATCGGATTCTTACATATCTGGAGTGCAAGCTCCACATTCTCCAGTGCTGTCAGATTCGGTATCAGATTATAAAACTGGAACACGAATCCGATATCGTCTCTTCTATATGCAGTCAGCTGCTTCGTTGAATACGTAGCAATATCCTGCCCATCTACCAGCACCTGCCCCTCAGATGCCGTATCCATGCCGCCAAGAATATTAAGAACTGTGGTTTTCCCGGCTCCACTCGGACCAACAACAACTGCAAATTCTCCCTTTTTAATCTCAAAATCAATTCCTACGGCCGCCATGATCTCAACTTCGCCCATCTGATATATCTTCTTAACATCTTTCAAAGTCACAAATTCACTCATGCATACTTCCTCCGTGTGCGTATATTCGTATGTCAATTATACCATCTTTTTCGTGGAAACCATAGGGACGATTTTCTATTTAGTTCATCATCGTGGCTTACCCCGGTCCATGAGAAAGACTTGGTATTGTGTTTGTTGCTGGATGTCACGATGCAGAAGTTCTAAGGCAGTCCGCCTTCCCTAAGAATGAAAGGGTCTCCGCTCAAAACTCACCCCTACGGGGTTCAAACAGTTCGCTCCGTCCCTTTAACGGGAAGTCAAACTGCCTAAGAACTTCT
>OCTW011184917.1_pt1 | contig 27968 bp, 26 predicted proteins | sample 1539671 | NCBI WGS metagenome assembly OCTW01 (sample SAMN02144230, study PRJEB22623) | gut metagenome | biome: sheep rumen | host: Ovis aries | place: New Zealand | reverse complement strand
TTGATTTTTTTATTTCATATATAACTTTTCTTTTTACAAAAAAAATAACCATTATTCTATTAATTAATTTTATTTATTATCTATTATGTTTAAAATATCTTTTAATTTTTTTGATAAAAATATATCAAAAAATTGCACCTATTAAAATTAGAAGTAAATGTAGATTTGAACCTAGTTGTTCCAATTATATGCTTCAAGCATTAGAAAAATATGGATTAATAAAAGGATTAACAAAGGGAATTAACAGACTTAAACGATGCAACATAAATAATGGTGGATATGATTATCCATAAAAAAACGAAGCAATGCTTCGTTTTATCTATTATTTATAATTGCGATAATTAGAAGAATAATTGAACAAACAATGAAAACTTTTTTTAGTTTCATATTATCCCTAAATATATAATCTGTTGTTTTATCAAATGATATTAAAAAGATTATTATCAGCATCATTATGGCAGATGCATTGTTGCCTGAAGAAAAAGCTCCAACTGTTAAAATTGATAACAAAATATCAAGTATAATTGTTATCAATTTTTTATAATCATTTTTTTTAGTTTTTGAATTTAAATTATTATTATTAATTAAAACTTGATCATTACCATTTAGTTTTTCATAATAATATAATTTATCAACAAAATATTTTTTTGTTTTACCGCTTGATTGATATGTTTGAAAATAATTACCACCATTAATAGATGAACCAGTTTTATAATTTTTTTCTTTCAAAATATCATTAAGAACTGATATTAATTGCTTAATAATATATTCTTTATTTTTTATAGTATGTTTTAAAAGTTCTTCATAACAATTAACTATAGAAATGAGTTTGTTCTGTATTTCTTTAAGATCAGAACTATTTACTGCGTATGTATTATAATACTTTCTTGTAGAATATAATGATTCATCAACAGCATCTATTACTTCATCAATATAAGATTCGATATTTTTATCATATAAATTATTATTCTTTTCAATTTCAACTACATCGTTAAATGATTTTATTAAATAATCTAATGGAAAATCTATATAATTATTTAACATAGTTTTACATATTCCATATCTTAGTAATGAAAGTGTATTATTTGGGTCTAATTCAATTATTTTTCCATATATTTTATATGCTTCATCATAATTTTTAGAATTATAGTTTCTTTCGGCATTTTTTAAATAATTATCAATTTTTGGTAAATTATTAATTTCAATTTCTCCAAAAATTTCTATATTATATTTTTTTATTGCGTCTTCAATTAATATAGCACTTTTACAATACTTGCATTTCATTGTTTCATTATCTGGATTAACATCTAAGTTTGAACCACAATTAGGACATTTAGCAGAAACTAATTTCATAACTCACCTCGTAATAATTTTCTTTATATAATTGTATCATATTTATTTATAAAAGTATCTTCAAATTTGATTTGTATATAAAATAGTAAAAATAAATATTTGAGTAGTGTTATATTATATGAGTTTTTAGCACTAATAAGTTTTATTTTTAAATATATTTTCTTTTTCTAATATTTTTCCTACTTCTTCTATGTGTTCTTCCTGTAAACCAGCTAAATTAGGATCTTTATCTGAATAAAAATGTGGTGTTATTAAATAATCTCTAAACATATTTAAATCAGAATTAGAATAATTTCCTTTTTCCTTATTTGGCTCAGACACTAGGTCATCATCATCAATAATACAAAACCTTTCTACTTCTGGATGCATTTTTAAATATTCTAATATTTCATTTTCTTTCCAAATATCTACATACTTACCTGGTTTTATCTCGGTTTTTATACAAGGAGTTCTTCCAACACATTCAATGCCATATTTTTTAAATAAATTAAAATAGTTTTGAATCCATTTTAAATCAGTTTCTAATGTTTCTTCATCAATATATTTTTTATGTGATGATTCTATTACAATTTTACAATCATATTTTTTACAAATATCACCTAAAATTTTAACTCTTTTTTCTAAAGCGTTATCATCTTCTTTTGGGGGAAAAATACTATTAAGAGTATTTATAACTCCATCAAAATCTAAAAATATTACGTTCATATAATCACTATTTCTTACTTAATTCAATATTACCCGTTGGAATATTTTCATTACTACTTTCATTAATATTAAGTATTATTTTATTATTTACAAAAACCAATGAACCTTTAATTTTAGCAATATCTTCATTAATTTCATATGGAGCATATTCACCATTTTTAATTGCCTTAACATTATCAAAAGAAGCAATTCTTATAACAGCAAGATCAAATACTACTTCTGTATCATTAATAGAAGTTACTTTTATTTCAAAACTATCTCCTGAATCTTTCCATGAACCTACATAAGTAAATGATTCATTTGATTTATTATCCTTTTTTGAATTTTCTTTTTTAGTTTTTCCGCATCCAACTAATCCTAGTATTAAAACACTAATTACTAGTACATTAAATAGATTTCTTTTCATATCTTACCTCATTTCTAATCTTATTCATTATATCACAATACTTTACTTTTAAACAATATAATGCTATTATAAATTTATATAAAAAAGAGGTACTTATGGATAGAGATATTGTTGAAAATTATATTTGGACTACACTAAAAAAACAATTACAAAAACTAAAAACGGATAATAGAATTATGTATAAAATAATTGATGATATAAAAAAACATTTATACTCAATGATTTCAATTTGGAATAATGAAGAATTAAGAAATGCAATTCTAATAATTGGGAGTGAAGAAGGAAATTTCTATGAACCTAAAAATGAGATAATTGCTAATATGGTAGTTGTAACAATTAGAAATAGTTTATTAGAAGAAATAGCAAGTAATAACTATACTCACTATGGTGAATCACAATATATTAGCCCTGATAATATGAAAGAAATAACATCAAAAGCAATCGAATATTTTAGTAAATATGATTTAAGTAAAATAAAAGTGAAATATAATTCATTTTATCAAGACGTATGCGATAAATATCCTGTTGCTGTAAAAGCATTAAAAGAACTTTCAAAGTGTACTGAAAATGAAAGAGAACATGAATATAAAAATATAGCAGACATTCCTTATGAAATAAAAGAAATAGAATTAAATAACATAGGTATAAAAGAAAAATATGTTACAGAAAGTGGAATAAGTGAAGAATTTGATAGCACATTATGCAGTTATTTGATGGATATCAAAAATGGTAGCAAATATTTTATATGTGATAGTTTCAAAATGACAACAAGAAATATCCAAAAACTATTAAGAATTATTGAATTTATATTAACTCATGATGCAATGTTTATAACGAGTAATTATTTACTAAAAAAAGACTATGTATCACGAAGAAAAAAAATACTTAGAGCATCACATGATATAGAAGAATTTTATAAAAAAGTACAAACAATCAATGAAATATCTAATAAATATGAGAACGAGTTATTAGATATTAGTAAAATGTAATAAAAAAAATTATCTATTAAGGTAATTTTTTTTTAATAAAAAGGCAATTTTGTTTACATATTTAAAAAAATATGATATCATTTTATATAGGATAGAAGACTAAGGAGGGTGAAGTGTGAAAAAAAATATTTTTCTAGCCTTACTGTTTTTAGTTTTAATACCTTTTTATAAAGTAAAAGCATATTGTGCTGACTCTGAAATGATAAGATTACAGAGAATCGCAAAAAATGTTAATACTTCATATAGTTATGACGAAACAAAAGGAAGATTCATAATTACAATTACAAATTTAAAAAAAGATTTAATCTTAAAAAATCTTGATAATGGTAATGATTACAATGTAGATGGAGAAATAACATTTAGAGATTTATTTCCAGGAACGCATACATACATTATATATGCAAAGAATAATGAATGTACAGAAGATAGCTTAATAACAAAATATGTTGCACTACCATATCGAAATGTTTTTTATAATAGTGATGAATGTGAAGGCATTGAAAATTATTCATATTGTGCTAAATGGATTGAACATCCTACAACACAAGATGTTTGGAGACAAAAAATTACTAATTATAAAGAAAATATTGAACAAAAAGATGATAATAAAAAAACTAAAAATAAAACATTTCTTTATGAAATATATGATTTAATTACAGAAAATTTAATTAAATACTATTATATTATTTTACCGATTTTTATAATCATATGTTTGATTGTAATTATAAAAAAATCTAAAGAACAAAGGTTAGTATAGGAGGAAATATGAAAAAGAAAATATTAACAATTATAGCATTATTTGCTTTAACTCTAACAGTTACTAATGTTAAAGCAGATTTTGATACGGGTGCTTATAACGGTAAAGGACATGACTCTGGTTCATCAGGTTCTACTGGAGGATGTGATGGTTCAGCAAACTGTCAAACTGGAAATAACTCTGGAAGACCAACTTTACAAATATCATTATGGTATATTGATAGTACAAATGGTTCGTGGACACAAATAGGAAATAACTATTATATTGCTGCGACAAATAATAAAGATAAGTTGACTGACTTTGGTATTGATGAAAGTTATATTATTACAGTTGATGGATTAAATAATTTGGATCCATTTGACTACAAAACTGCAAGTCAAGAATTAAGAAAATATTTTGGGTATACTGATAATCCTGAAGTACAAGAATTAAAAAATGAAAATTTGAAATCATATTTAAATGCAGTAACTGGTGGAGATTATACTAAAGTATTAACTAAAGATACAATTGTTGCTAACTCAAAAGCTAAAACTAAAGCACAAGGTGCAACAAAAGGATATAGAGTAATAATTGAACCTGTATTCCACTATATCAATACAACATTTAGTGGAAACAATATATCTCCAAAGAATTTAGCTAGACACTTACAAAATAATCCACGAAATATAATGGCGTGTAGTATGCCATTAGTTGGTGGATCTGACGACTGGTGCGATCACTCAGGACAAAGTAACTACGCTGTTCAATCACAATTATTATTTACTGAATTCTGGGATGTAGGAATTGAACCACATAATGCAGATTATTGTAGAACAATTTCAACAAAACAATTAGCTGATAAAAACAATGGTTGTGGATTTAACATTATCGATATTGGAAAATATGTTAATCCTCCAAAATGTTATAGTAAAACAACTAAATCATTAAGTGGAGATATGACATGTAAAAATTATGATGCTGTAAATGAAGCTTCATTTACAGAAGAGTATTCTGCAAAAAAATGTACAACTGAAGAAAAAACAAAAAATACAAATACAGAGTATGGTAAAAAAATAAAAGAAACAAGTAATTGTACATTATATTGTATTGAATCTGCATATGCAAGTTTCCCTGGTGGAATAAAAGATTCAATGAAAGTATTAAATAAAAAAATAAGTCCTGGTTCATACTTTGCATGGCCAGCAAAACATGGTGCATCAATTGGAATGCAAATGTATATGAAATCAGAATTAAATTGTAGAATTGTAACTAAAAATGGTAAAACATGTAGTAGTAGTGATATAACTCAATTACAATCAGCAGCTACTGGAACAATTAATAAATTAAATTTCGGAGCTAAATTAAAGGCTGGAACTAATAAAGAAATAGATGGAGAATTAGTTGCAGTTGATTCAAAAGTAATTGATAACTATTCTAAAACTAAAATGAAAAACGGACTATCTAATTCAATTAAAGTAACAAGAACTGTTTATTTTGAAATAGCAAATAATAAAAATAGAATTGTTAATAAAGGTACTGGAGAAGTAAAAGATGGAACTTCTGCTTCAAAAGGACAACTTGACAGATTAGAGGGAGTTATTTCATTAAAAAATACTGATGATATAACAAAAAGATATTCTTTAAAAATATATGATGTTAGATTAGGAGATGGAAATCAATTTGGTAGTAAAATAACAAATTATGTATGCTACTATAGAATTGATGATAATAATACATGTGAGTGTCCTCCTGATACAGCACTTGCTGGACGAGCATTAACAGCAAATGATGAAGAAACTTGTTTAGCACTTCAAAAACAATATTGTAATAGTAGATGTTTATGTCCAACTGATTCATCAAAAGGACATGTTGATGAAGATATAACAGCAAAAATAAATGAAAAATTAAATAGAACAAGCTGTAAAAAAGCACAAGATCAATATTGCTATACAGACAGAACATGTAAAAAACCAGATGGAACAGAAGTAGACATTTATGACTGTATTCAAGAAAAGAAACATAATGGAAAATCACAAGCAGAAGCAATAAAAATTTGTGAAAAAGAAAATGGCTGCGGTGGAAATGACGATGACCTATTCTGTAAAAAATCAGATGGAACAGAAGTAGATATTTACGAATGTGTACAAGAAGAAAAGAAGAGTGGAAAAACACCAGAAGATGCTGTTGATGTTTGTAATAAAGCAGCAGGATGTGATGACAATCCTAATGTATGTATTAAAGATGGTAAAAAAATAGATATATCTAGTTGTATTGATGAAAAAATGGCAAATGGATTATCAGAAGTTCTTGCGGTAAGAGCATGTAAAAAAGAAAAATGCCCAGATGGCGACAATAATGAACCAGAATACTGTAAGAAAAAAGATGGAACAAAAGTAGAAATTACAAATTGTGTTAAAGAAAAAACAAAGAAAGGCAAATCAAGAAAAGTTGCAGTAGATGTTTGTAGTTATGATGCAGGATGTGATGGAGATTATTGTACAACACCAAATGGTGCAATTAATTCTGAAGAATTCTACAAATGTGTATATGTTGACAAATTAGGATATGGTAATTGTTGGAAAGAATATTGTCCAGGTAATATGTGTAAAGAAACACCTTGTTACTATTGTGAAGACAAAAAAACATTTGAAAAGGTAGATATTAGTACATGTGTTGATAAAGAAATGAGAGAGAATAAATTAACTTTATCTCAAGCAAAAATAAGATGTTCTAATAAAGAACCAAGATGTAAAACTGATGATAATACAGATGGTAATTGTAGTAAAGGTTGCTACTGGATTTCAGAAAATGGAATACTTTATAAAAAATGTGATGATGGTCCACAATCAAAACCTTACTGTGGTAAAAAATCAAATTATTGTATAAATAAAAAATGTAGTAAATATGTTGTATATCGTATTATAGATTTAGATAATCCATTCCCAGAAAATAATGGAACAGATGGAAAAGGATATACATTATTTACTAATATTAAAGATGGAAGAAAACCTGGATATAACTGGTACCATCCTGCAACAGTAAAAGATGAAATTCTTAATGCTAGAGGTGTTACAGGAAGTCAATTATATAGTAAGACTCCATTATATACAATTGTATTAACACCAAGCAAAATTAAAGAAATTAGAAACTATAATAAACAAAATGATTATTCAGATTTCAATTTAGATTGTAAGGCGGGAAGTTCTGCATGTATAAGTGAATTCTTGCATACAACAATATATGAATTAATCGATAGAAATAAAAGTGTAGCAAATTGTTATAATATAACTAAAGATGAAGCTGGATTTAATGCTTGCTACAATAATGATAATTAGGAGGTATATAAAGTGAAAGAATCAATGTGGGGAGCTATGATTATTGCTTTTGCAGTAATATCAGTAGCATTTATATACTTTTTTCAAAATGTTACTAACACTGATCAACATAACTATACATTGCTTAGAGAAACAACAGAAGCAGCAATGTATGATGCAATTGATCAAACAGAATACCAAAATAATGGTAATATAAGAATTAATGCTGAAAAATTTGTTGAAAATTTTGTCAGAAGATATGCAGAAAGTGCTAAACTTTCAGATACATATGTTATAGAAATATATCATATAAGCGAATATCCACCAAAGGTTAGTTTATTAGTTAAATCAACTAAGTCATCTAATGCAGCAGGTGAGGTATTAGAATTTGATGTTTCTAATAAAATAGATGCTATTTTGGAAACACCTTACTAAGTCTAAATTATTTTAGAAAACGAAATTAAGATAGAAAGGGAGATAAAAATGAATAATTTTATGGTTTCGTTACAAAAATTTTTAAAAAATAAAAATACTGTTACAATAATAGGAGTAGTAGCAATCATATTAATTCTATTCTTTGGATATAGATATCAAATAAAGAAACAAGTTGATCCAATTAATGGAATACCTGTTGCTGCTAGTACAATACAACCAAGAACTAAAATAACTGAAGATATGGTTGAAACAATAAGTGTTGCTCCAATCGTATTACAAAAAGGAAGTATAATTCGTAATAAAGCAGCTGTTGTAGGAAAATTTAGTAATTATAATACTGTTATTCCAAAAGGAAGTATGTTTTACAACGATACAGTTGTAAATGAATCAGAATTACCTGATTCTGCATTAGTAAATGTAGCTGATGGAGAAGTTCCTTATAACTTCCCTGTTACATTAGATTCAACATATGGAAATTCAATTATGCCAAATAGTTATATTGATATTTATATGAAAGCAACAAGAGCAGATGGTAAATTAATGGTTGGTAAATTACTTGAAAATGTAAAAGTACTTGCTGTTAAAGATTCATCTGGTAGACATGTTTTTGAAAATAGCGATGAAGCAAGAACACCTGCTTACTTAATATTTGGTGTTAAACCTGATATACACATCTTATTAAGAAAAGCAAGTTATATGGGAAGTTTTTCAACAGTATTATTCCCAGTTCCACATGGAGTAAGTTTGGATGAAGAAGAACAAGTTGGTGCTACAACTGTTACTTCACAAACATTAAAGGATTTTATAAATGCTAATACAGTTGCAAATGATGAAATAGAAGATAAGGTTGTTGAAACTACTACAAATACTACAAAAACAACAAATACAACAACTAATACAACAAATACTACTAATAATGCAACAACAAATACTACTACTAGATAATTGAGGTTAATTAATGAATGATTCAATGTTTTCCCAAATTGATTTTGGGGAATTAAAAAAATATCTAGAAGATGATGATGTAACTGATATTTCATACAGTAATAATGGACAACTACATCTAAAAACACTTTCAAAAGGAATTTTTAGAGTAGAAAATCAAACTGTAAATAATGCATTTATGGAAAAATTAGCATTTCAATGTGCCAATGTTATGGGAAAAACCTTTAACATGGCACATCCATTTTTGGATGCTGAAGGTGCTGAGTTACGTCTTAATTTTGTGCATGAGTCTATTGCTAGAAACGGTATAGCTGCGGTTATACGTAAAACTCCTGCTAAAATAAGACTTGAAAAAGAGAAATTGCTAAAAGAAGAATACATTGATCTTGATATACATGATTTTCTAATTCAATGTGTTATAGGTCACTGTAATATCATTGTTTGTGGTGAAACTGGTTCTGGTAAAACAGAATTCGTTAAGTACCTAGCAGCACATACAAAAGAAGATGAAAAATTAATAACAATAGAAGATACTCTTGAATTGCATTTAGACCGTATATTTCCGCATAGAGATATAGTTGCTATGAAAACTAATAATATTGCTTCATATAGCGATGTATTAGTTACTTGTATGAGACAAAACCCAAAATGGATATTACTTTCCGAAGTACGTAGTGCTGAAGCGGTTTTGGCAGTTAGAAACTCAATTTCATCAGGACACTATATCTTGTCAACAATACATGCTGATAAGGCTTCAAGTATACCTAACCGTATGTATAGTTTACTTGAAACAAATCAAGATATCGATCAATTCCTAAAATCTATATATCGTTACATTCAAATTGGTATATATATTAGGGGATATATGGATAAAAATACACATAGTTTTCATCGTGAAATAGGTGAAGTAACAGAATTTTATGTTACAGAAGATAATGAAGCTAAATATAATACAATTTATAGAAAAACAACAACAGGAAATGTTATAAGAAAGGCTCCATCAAAATATTTACTTGATTACTTAGATGCTCAAGGTGTAACTCTACAAAAAGATATTATCAAAGAAGGAGAGACAAGAGCAAATACTTCTCAAATAAATATTGATGATACTCAGGCAAATCAAGTAAATCAACAAATTGGGCAAGTAAAAACACCTATTAATCAAACAAGTGAAATTAATCAAGCAAGTGGACAAGTGAAAACAACAATAAATCCACAAGTAAATATTAATACAAACAACATGAATTATCAAAATCAACAAAATTATGGACAAAATGTACAAAGGCCAATTTATAATCAAGTAAATCCAATGTACAATACTGAGAATGGAGGGGCTAGATAATGGAATTTATTATGTTTCTAATTGCTTTAGCAATAGCTATATTTATAGTTTTATATCGTAATAATAGTGGTGAAAAAACATATACATATGTTTCAAAAAATACCGGAAATTTTCTCGATAAATATAATAAATATTCATATAAAGAAGTTAGAAGAAAAATAAAAGAATTGGGACAAGATTATACAAAAAAACAATATTTAATACAATTAACATTATTTGCTGCTGGTTCAGCACTTGTTACTTACTTGTATTTCTATAGTTTAATTGTATCAATTATGTATTCAGTTATAGCTGTGCTATTTGTTCCATATCTGGCTTATTTACGTTGTAAAAGATTATATAGTGAATTTATATTTGAACAAATTCAAGTATATACAACTAACGTTATAATGGAATTTGCTACTACACAATCTTTTGTTAAAGCACTAGAAGGTGTATATGAGTCAGGTGTTTTAGAAGATCCAGTTAGTAGCGATGTTAAAATGATGATTGATCTAGCTTATGATAATGGTACAGTTGATGAATCAATTAAATTTTTCAACAATAAATACCCATATTATATAGTTAAGAACACTCATCAATTATTCTTACAAATTACAAATGAAGGTTCAAAAAATTCAAGTGATGCACTTGAAAATATGTCACAAGATATCGATATGCTTGTTGAAGCAGTATATAGAGATAGAATAGATAGAGCAACCTTCCATAAAAAATTTATACGTTTTGGAGTAATATTATATTTAATGGTTATGTTAGTTCAATTCTTACTTAGTACAGAAAGTTATATAGAATTAATTACTAACAATATGGCTGTTAGGATGCTACTTCATCTAATAATAGTCGTTAATACATATTTCCTATTAGATGGTGAAAAATTTTACAATGAGAATGTAGGTGCTGAATAATGAGTGCAGAGTTAATGTTTTTATTAATAGGAATTATTGTATTATTTATATTATTTTATACAAAACGTATGGATGCTAAAAAATTCATTAGTGATATTGAACCTTATTTCAAAATGCTAATGGAAGATGATTATGAGTTTTTATTAAAATTAAAATATGGTGGAGAAGATATTGATGTAAATGCTTTATTTAATAAAAGAATTAAAAATGCAATACTTATATTTGTTGTAGCAATTGCTTACTTCTTATTTACAAGTTTTACATTTATCAATTTTATAATTGCATTTATATTAGCAGTAGTAATATTCAAAAGCCCATATACAAAATTATCTAATTTTTATAAAAGACATTTATCAGAAATAAATCAAATGTTACCATATTACTTAAAAAGTTTGGAAATTTTAGTACAACACTATACAGTACCGGTAGCACTTGCAAGATCGATTGAAACTGCTCCAGAAATATTTAAACCTGGACTAAAAAAATTAATTGATAAAATTGAAGCTGGAGATTCAAGTATTGATCCATATATGGATTTTGCAAAAGAATATCCTGTTAGAGATTCAATGAGAATGATGCGTTTACTATATCGTTTAAGTTTAGGAGCTCAAGATTCTAAACAAGAACAATTAGTTTTATTCTCAAAAAATGTTTCAACATTACAAAATAAAATGCGTGAAGACAAATATAAAGCTCGTCTTGAAGCAATGGAAAAGAAAACAATGATCATGTTATTTGCAACAGGTGGTGGAATTTTAGCACTTCTAATGTTTGCAATGATGAATATGATGAGTGTGTAAAACACTTTACACAAAGTATTGATAAAAGAATTAAAATGAGTTATAATAAGAATGTAATAAATAATTTAAAGTAAGGGTGGTGAGATAATGAAAGAAGCAGCAGGAGAAGCAAATATGACAGTTATTACAATAGTTTTAATAGCTATAGTTTTAGGTGTAGGAACATTAATAATAAATAATTTGATGGGTAATTCTAAAAAATCATCTGAATGTTCATCAAATGGTGGTGCATGGCATAATGGAAAATGTTGCTATGATAATTCTGTTGATGCAAATGGAAAAATGACATATGGTGGTTGCCAATAATAGTTGAATAAAATGAGGAGGTTATCAAATGAAGCAAGGAATAGGGTTTTCAGTTACTATTAATATAATTGCTATATTTATAGTGGTTACCTTTGCTTTTTTGGTAGCCTCTTTAAATTATTATAAAGCATATCGTGTTAATAATGTTATAGCTGATAGTATTGAAAAATATGAAGGATATAATCAGTATTCCAAAGAAGAAATTGTTATTAAATTAACTAGTTTAGGATATGTTAATGGTAGTGTTAAATGCTCTTATGGAAATGAGAATGACACTGGTAAAAGCTATTGTATCTACAAAGAAGTAGATAATGAAAATAACACATTTAAATATAAAATAGTAACATATTTAAATTTTAATATTCCAGTTATAAATCAAACTTTAAATATACCAGTTAAAACATACACTCAACCAATATATAATTTTGGTAGATAGAGGTGATTTTGAATGAGAGAAGCTACTGGTAATGCCCTTTTAACAATGATGATCACAACAATTATAGGTGTTATAATGATGTTTTTTGTTGGGTCAATTAGTTATTCAAAATCATATAAAATAAAAAATTATATTGTAAAAAAAATAGAATCAAATGGTGGTTGGAGTATAGAAGATGGTGGAAAAGAAAATATACAAACTGAAGTAGATAGTTATATGAAAGAAACAGGGTATAATGTTAGTAAATCTTCATGTCCTAGAAATGATAAATGTGGAGAATCTATCAATACTCAAATCTCATATAATTATTGTATTTACAAATGTTCAAAAGGAAATTATACATATTATAAAGTCCGTACATATATGATATTTGATTTTCCAATTATTGGCGATATGATTAAATTTGAAGTAAATGGAGAAACTAAAAATACATCAAATTGGTTTGGATAAGAGGGTGAATAGTGTGAATGTAATTATTTCTAATAAAAAAAAGCAAATGCTTGAAAATTTAAATATTGAAGTAATAAAAGAATTAGATGGTGAATTTGAAGTTGATGAAATAATAGATACGTTTAAAAATTTCTTTTTTCAACGTATGATTTTTGATATAACAGCTCTAAAAAATTATAAAGATATTAAAACAATTCAAAAATTATCTTTATCAATTGATATGAATAAAGTAATTTTAGTTTTAGATGAAAACTCTGATACAGTATCTCCAGAATATATGTCAAAACTTATATCACTTGGAATATATAATTTTACAACAAATTTAGAAGGTATAATGTATCTTTATAATAGTCCAAATAGTTATAGAGATGTTGCACACTTACATATTATAGAAGCTCCAAAAGATGAATCTGAACAGGCAAATCCAGTTACTAATACTGTATATGTTAATAATTATGTAGAAGTTCAGCCTGATATTAAAATGAATAAAATACTTGGTATTAAATGTGTAACAAAACAATCTGGTGCAACTACATTGACATATATTATGAAAAAAATGTTAGAGAAATATTATGATATAGCTACTATTGAAGTAGAAAAATCTGACTTTAGATTTTTTAATGATAGAACACTTATATCAGCTACTAATAGTAATATAGGTGATATTGTTAGTAGAAATAAAAGTAAAGAGATAATATTAATTGATATTAATAATAGTGATAATGCAAAAGGATTATGTGATGAAATTATTTATTTAATTGAGCCTTCAACAGTAAAACTAAATAAATTAATGATTATAAATCCAAGAGCATTATCTGAAATACAAAAAGAAAAAGTTGTATTAAATCAAAGTATTTTAAATGAAAAAGAAATATCTGAATTCGAATATGAAGCAAAACTTAAGATATTTGCAAGTATTCCACCATTGGATGAAAGAAAAGATTATTTTCCAGAAATTATTCCATTTTTACAAAATCTTGGATTTTCTAAGGTAAAATAATGTAAACAAATATTAAAAAAATACTTAAAATATTGACAAAAACATAAAAATAAAGTATTATTAAATTGTTAGATGTAAATCTATAAAAAAGTTAGAGGAGGTTAATTATGGGATTATTTAATGTATTAGATGTAGTATATTGTAAAGGACTTGATAATGGAATCGATGAAGTTTTACCAGATACAATTCATACTGTCGTTGTAATTTTAAAAATTGCTATTCCAGTTATTTTAGTTATTTTTGGTATGCTTGATTTAGCAAAAGCTGTTATGGCAAATGAAGAAAAAGATATGAAAGAAGCACAAAAGAAATTAATTAAAAGAATTATTTATGCTGTAATTGTATTCTTTGTATTTGCTTTAGTACAATTTGTATTTAGCAGAGTAGATGATAATACTACAGGTGAAAAAAGTTGTCTTAATTGCTTTATCAATGGTACAGATAATTGTTCAGCAACAAAAGTTAAATAATAAATTGAATGATTTAAGAAAAAGAGTAAAAAATACTCTTTTTTTTTGTAATTTTATGTTATAATATAATTGGTATAATTTATACAAATGAGGTGTTAATATGAAAAAACATTTTAATATATATATAGCAAGCATTTTTATGGTATTATGCTTTTTTATAATGAGTAATAAAGTAGAGGCTGCAGATTTTTATTGTGACTACAAAGTACCAGTAAAAATTTTTGAAGATGGTAGATTATATTACTGTAAATCTGCAAAAGAATGTACTGAGTTTTGGAAAGATTATACAATAAGATTACATTTTAGTGGGGAAAAAACTCCTTTTTACGGTTTTTATAATACTAAAACTGATACATTTTATAGTGGTGCTCAAAGTTCAAAACAAAGTAGGACGGTTGGAGATTTGTTTGCAAAACATGATTTATTTATCGATATAGGAAGTACAAAACAGTCATTTGAAGATTACTGGGAAAATCCTAGATATGACAGCTGTCCTCAAATTGTGACTTATGTTCTTTCGAATAATTCTGATACAGAAGATGGTATATATATAATGCCTTATGATATATATCGAGATAGTTTTCAAAATGAAAATAACAAAAAATTACAAAGTTTTTGTAATAATGGGGAATCAAAATGTGGTACACTAGCTTTTATATCATCTAGTAATAATGGTGGAAGTAATGGAAACAGCGGAAGTAATGGAAACGGCGGAAGCAATGCCGGTAATATTAAATTTTCATGTTCGTATACACAAATGTATACTTCAGAAGAATCAGCAAACTATTTTACTATGAATGTAGGTGATGCTGGTATTAGCTTTAATTATGGAGGAACTGGAAAAAATTATGGAGATGAAAGTGATCAACTGAGTGTTGTAAATAATTTTACTTCTAGTGAACTAGGTAACTCGTGCCCAGGAAGATTGTATGGAAGAATTGGTACGAATGGCAATGAAGTTGTACTATTCATTGAAAAGCCAAGTGGTAGTTATGACTATAAATTTAGAAATGTTCAGGTTATTCCAATTAATGATACTGAAACAATTGATCCTAATGCTTCATTAAATGTTAGTAAAACATTAAAATATATTAAAATGGCATATGGAATACTTAGATTTTTAGTTCCAACATTAATTATTGTTTTTTCAATGATTGAATTTTTAACTGTAGTTTTTTCTGGTGATGCAGAAAAAATGCAAAAAGCAAAAAAAAGATTTGTACTTAGAATTGTAATTGGTGTGTTATTCTTGTTTATACCATTAATTCTAGAATTAATATTGAGAATGGCAGGTATTATAGGAAGCAAGGAAACACTTGCTGATGTAACATACGAATTCTTTAAATAGAAAGGAGGAAAATATATGGATAAGCTGGCTTATGTTTTAGTCGAAGATAGAGGATTAATAGAAAATGCAATCCGTGCCTTTTTTATGTATGTGTCTAGATTTGCATATAGATTTTTCTCTGGAGCAATTGATTTGATGTATGATTTAGGAAGATTTGACTTTGGCTTAGATGATTATATTGAAAATATTAATCAAAAAGTATTTGGCTTATTAATTATCTTTATGATTTTTAAATTGACAATTTCATTTTTAAATTATCTTATTGATCCTGAATCTATTAAAGATAATAAAAAAGGTGGATCAGGTATTTTAAAAAGAGTTGTAATATCTGTAGTATTATTAACACTAATTAATCCAATTTTTTCTGTATTAAAAGATTTGGAAAGAAGTATATTTGATGATGATATTATAAATTCAGTATTGTTATATTCAAATGATGAAAATGTTGTTAAAGTAGGAAACTATAATCTTGTTGGAGTCCAAATGAGTCCATATTGTCCTCCAAATAAAAAGGTATATACAGTTACTACTGGTGATCGAATTGCATTGTTACTATTTAGACCATTTTTACAACCATCTGATAAAGAAGGTATTGAAGATAACACTAGTGATGCATGGGATGCTGTATTTGATTCTAGTAACACAACATATTATGAGAGTCGATATTGTGGATGGGATATATCACAAATGAAGGAAGTAATCATTGATCCTAATGATTATAAATCTAACTCATCATTAATAAAAGCACAGATTCCAGGTCCAAATAGTGCAGAAGGATTTCTAATAAGACGTATTATAAATTTATCAGCAGATGAAGCACATGATAAGGGAAAATCTGGTGCTTCTGGTAATGGTGTTGGAACTGCAGGTGTTTATTTCTATGATTTTAACTATTTCTTTGCACTTATAGCTGCAATTATAGGATTACTAGTTGTAATTTCTTTCTGTTTTGATGTTGTTATACGTAGTTTAACATTAATTTTATTACAAATGATCGCACCAATTCCTATAATAGCGTATGCAAGCCCAGGTAGTAAATCTTCTGAAATGCTAGGAATATGGTTGAAGAAAATTGGTTCAACGTGGGTAAGTTTATTTATTAGAATTGCTTCCTTATCATTAGGAATTACATTTATAGATAGAGCAAGTACAATTATTGGAGGTAGCAATTTTACGAATGGCTCTTTAATGCTTCAATTATTTATAATATTTGGAACATTAATGTTTGCAAAAAAATTACCAAGTTTAATTGAAGAATTAATTCCAGGATTAAAACTTGGTGGAGGCTTTAAATTAAATCCACTTAAAAGAATGAGGGAAGATGCACTAGGTGGTAAAGAAATATTTGCAGGATCTGCTGCACTAGGTGCATATGGATTATCAGCAGCAACTAATTTTGGTCAACGTTCTCTTGAAACATTTAGAAATGTTCGTAATGCAGATGGAATGGCAAATAGACTACGTGCTGCTGTAGGCGGAACACTAAGAACAGCTGGAAGTACAGTTGCTGGAGGAACTCGTGCAGGAGTAAATGCATTTAATAGAACACGAAAAGATGGACATTTATTAAGTGGAATGTGGAATGGACATCAGACAGCAATGTATTCTAAATTATTAAGAGAAGAAAACAGAAGAAAAGGAGCAACTGCTGGTGGTGCAATTAGAGCTGATTTACATAGATGGACAGGTACCTTAACAGAAGGTCAAAGAGAACAAATTCTTGCTGAACAACAAGATCAATTAATTAATCAACATGAAGATGTTTTACGCGAAAGAAAAGAAGTAGTAAGACAAAGAAAAGATGCTCTTGCTATTAATCAAAGACAATTGGCTGAAGATAAAAGAGATTTATCTAATAAAAAAAGACAGCTTGCTCAAAGAAAACATGATGAGTTAGAACCATATGAAATGTTTTCTAATTATGCAGTAGGAATTAAAAACAGAATCGATACATTGGTTGATAATGATTCAAGTGTTAAACAATTAAATCGAGAATTAGAAATAGCAACTGCTGCTGGAGATGCCGATGCTGTAAGAAATATAAAAAATATATTAGATCAAACTAAAGATGGCTTAAAAGCACAATTCTTTAATAGTGATTCAACAATTATGCACTATAGAACGCAATTAGAGTTGCTTCAAGATAAACATGTAAAATTGAAAGGTTACAATTTTACTAAAACAGATGCTAATGGTGAGACAGTATTTGATGCAAGTGTAATGAATAAGATTGATGGTCAAAAAGCAATTATTGCTGATGGATTCAAGAATGATGAATCGGCATTCACACTTAGAGAGAGAGAATTTGAAGCTAGACAAACTAGTATTGATAGAGCTCAAGCTCAAATTGATGAATATCAAAGAGTTAATATTGATGAATATCAAAGAGTTAATATTGATGAGTTTAAGAATTCTCAAGAATATAAAAATGCTCATCAGAAAGATTCGCCAGCTAAGACTGATAACGCTACACAATTTAATAATAAAGTTCAAGAACCTGGTCATATGTTCTCTCAAGGTCAACCACCACAGGCTACATTTACTCAACAATCATTCTTTGGTGGTATGGGTGGACAACCTGGAGGTCCAGGAACACCTCCACCACCACCTCCAGGTGGCGGGCCTAGAAATTCTTAATTAAATAAAAAGCGGGTGATATAAATGGAAGAAAGTAATAAAACATATTTAATTCCAGCAAATTCCAAAAAATCAATATTGTATTTTGGATTGTTTAATAAATTTGATTTAATATTATTTGGTAGTGGAGTTTCACTTACTCTAATTATGATGGCGTTTTTTAACTTAGGTAGTTGGACAGGTGCTATTATAACTATAACTCCAGCGTTAGTGACGGGATTTCTTGTATTTCCCGTTCCTAACTACCATAATGTATTAACGTTAATTATATCGGTTTGGAATTATTTTACAACAAGACAAAGATTTGTTTGGAAAGGTTGGTGTGTGAGAGATGAGTTTAAAGAAGAAAAAAACGGTAAAAAGTAAATATACTGAGCAATATGTTCCAATAAAGAATATTACTAATGGAATGATAATACTTGAAAATAATGAAAAAGTAACTGGTCTTAAAATAGTACCTAGAAACATTTTTATTTCTGATAGTAATACTCAAAATGCTATTATTGCGAACCTACAAAATGTTTATAATGTAATTGATTATGAATTCTGGGTAATTGCTGCAGATAGACCTGTTGATATAAATGTATTTTTATCAGAATTACAACTTTTATATGCAAAAACAACAGATTCTGTAGTAAGAAAATTAATAACAGAAGATATTGAAAAAGCCAATACATTTACAAATAATAATGTAGTTGATACAGAATATTTCTTATTATTTAAACATAAAGATACAGATGTTTTAAATAAAAGATTAAGACAATTAATAACAATGTTCGCTAATGCAGGATTAAATTCTCATCAAGTGACAAATGATGATTTAAGAGTAGTACTAGATAATTTCTTAAATGGTGGACAAACTACTAATTTTGGAGGTGTATTTGCATGAATATAAAAGCACAAATAGCTCCAAAAGGATTAGAATTTAAACCAAGTAGTTTTATCATTAGTGATAAATATGCTACTATTTTAACTGTTATATCTTATCCAAGAATGATACCAGCTGGTTATTTATCTAATTTAACTAGTATGTCAGGTATCAAAGTAGTAATAAAGCATATTCCAGTTGAATTTTCAATATTAAGAAAAATGCTAAATAAAGAAGTTGCAAACTTAAAAGAAAGATATCAAAATGAAAAAGATTTAACTTATCAAGAAAGAATAAGACAAGATTATGAATCACTTGAAGTATTCATAACACAACTTGCAGCAACGCAAGCTAAAATATTTGACTTTCAAATGCATATTATGATAACTGCTAATTCTGAAGAAGAATTAAATACTAAAAAAATGCAAGTAAGAAATTACTTGGAAGCAATGCAAATGAGAGCATATTCATTAAGATTTGAACAAGAAAATATATTTAAATCAATACTACCTATATATGATGATCAAGAAATTGAAAGTAGAATAGGAATTCCAATTCCTTCTCCTACAATTGCTGCTATGTATCCTTTTATATTTGATAGTATTAAAGATCCAGGATTATCTACTTTACTTGGAGTAGATTTCTCAGGTGGTATAATTCTATTTAATCAATTCCTATATAAAATAAGAAAAGAACATAATAGAAATAACGCTAATATGATTATTCTTGGTACATCTGGTAGTGGTAAATCAACTGCTGAAAAGATTATGTTTAGAACACATATTAGAAATGGATATCAAGTAGTTGCAATTGATCCTGAAGGTGAAACTGAAGGAATGGTAAGAAGATATGGTGGAGACTTTATTGACCTAGGTAAAGGTGGAGATTATGGAATGATAAATCCACTTGAAGTAGTAATTGATGCTGATGAAGAAGAAGCAGAATCAGGACTAGGATATACAATATTTACAAGAACACTTCAAAGTATTAAAGCATTCATGAAATATTATGATCCATCAATAACTGAAGATGTACTTAATATGTTTACAGAAATTGTAACTGAAACATATAGAAGATTTGGAATGAATTTTGAATCTGATTTTACAAAATTTACATCAAATGATTATCCTACATTTAAGGATGTTTATGCAACTATAAGAGGAAGATTAGCCTCTATGACAGAAAAAACACATGAAAGAGATATTCTAGAAGTACTTGAAATGAAAGTAAGACCAATAACAAAAGAATTAAAATATTATTTTGATGGTCATACAACAATACAACCAAGTAGTAAATTTGTAGTATTTAATATAAGAGAATTAATGAATGCAGATGCTAATATAAGAAATGCTTTATTCTTCAATATATTAAAATACGCATGGGGTCTTACATTAGACAGAAGAATAGATACTGTTTTAGCAGTAGATGAAGCACACGTATTATTATCTGGTAATAATACATTAGGAGCTGATTTCTTAGCGCAAATTCAAAGAAGAGCCAGAAAATATAACACAGGTACAATTATAATTACACAACAACCAAGTGATTTTAGTGATCCTAATGTTATAACACAAGGTAAAGCAATCTTTGATAATGCCTCATACTATTTAGTAATGGGACTTAAAAAACAAGCAGTAGAAGATTTATCAAAATTAATTGATTTAAATGATAATGAAAAAGAAAATATAAAACACTATAGTCAAGGTGAAGCATTATTCGTATGCGGAAGCAGAAGAATGCAAATAGAAGTAATAGCTACTGAACAAGAGTTAGACTCATTTGGAAGCGGTGGCGGATTATAAAATAGTTTGGTGGTGGTATTTTGAATAATAATATCGATGAAGAATTAGAAAATTCAAATAATGAATTAGAAGAACAACCTATATATGAAGAACAGCCAATATATGAGGAACAACCAGTATATGAAAATCAATCTAATAATTATAGAAATTTAAATAATAATAAACAACCAAGGATTGATAAAAATAAAAGACAACAAAAATTTAATAATAACTCTGATGTCTTAACTAACCAAAAAATACAAAATCAGATAAGACAAATGAGAGGTAAAAATAATCAAAATACTACTAATAAACTAAAAGAAAGAATACCAAATACATTTGCAAAAAAAGTTGAATCACAAAATTCAACTTCTTCTAATAATGGAGAAGAAAATAATTCAACTTCATTAAATAAAACTAAAAAAAATTTAAATCCGCTAAATAAATTTAAAGATGCAGGAAAAAATGCTAAAAATAAAGCAGGAGATGCTGTTAAAAATGCAGGTAAAAAAATAGTAGAGGCAACTACAAAAACAATTAGGCATTTAGCACTTAATCCTGCTACTGCACCATTTTTTTGGGCGATAACGTTAGTCGTTGTGCTTATATTATTACTACCAGTATTTATAGCTATTTTTAATGGCGATGATGATTCTAGCGGTGGAGGTAATTCTGGTTGGGCAGGAGGCCTAACGTATATTTCTGGATATGAAAATTGTAAATCAATAACAGTAACTGGAGTGGGAACTTTTCCATTAGAAGACTATGTCGCAGGAGTTGTTGAACATGAGGCATATAAAGATGATGGGACAGAAGAAGCACTTAAAGCACAAGCAGTAGCTGCACGTACTTATGCAGTATTAAATACAAATAATTGTACAACTTCCATAGGTAATACTGATTATGCACAAACATTTTCGGAAAATCCATCACAAAAGTCAAAAAATGCTGCAACTGAAACTGCAGGACAAATATTAACATTTAATGGAAATATTTTTTCTACCATGTATGATTCATTTTGCTATGATGATTCTGATTGTCCTGATGCTATAAAAAATGCTGATGGAACATATACTGTAACATATACAAAATTACCAAACAGAGAAACTCATAAAGTAACACTGAATGATCCAGTTCAGTATGGTAGAATTGTTAATGGTGGAGGACACGCATTTGGTATGAGTCAATTAGTTTCCTATCAAATGGCAAAAACGGGTAAAACATATGATCAAATACTTAAATATTTTTATTCAGATGGTGTAGAACTATCTACAATTACAAAACAATCGTCTGGTTCTTCGGGAACATATGATTCAAAAAATGTACCATCATTTAAAATACGTACGTCTAAACCACAATGGTTACAACAACCAGATAGTAATTATTATAAAAATCAATGGTTATTATTTGAGTGTGTATGGTATGCTAGAAGTCGTATGATTGAAATTCTATCAACTATGTCAAATGCTAATGAAACTTATAGAAAAGAAGCAATAGATCTTATTAATTCATATTCTGCAGATGGATCTGGATGGTATAATCTATCACAAAATGGTAATGGATTATCAGTAATCGCTTCTAGTTCAGATGTCACAAAACCACGACCTGGTGCACTTATTTCATGGAAATGGAATGACTCAGGTTGTAGAAGTTACTGTTCACGACATGGATGTTCTGATACATGTTATGAATATGGAGGTTCACTTGATAATTACGGTCACGTAGCAGTCGTAGAATCTGTTGATTATAATAATAAAACCGTTATAATATCAGATGGATATATGGCTGGATGTAGAGATTGGGGTAATTACGGATGCTTAGGTTTCCGTTCGGCTGAATGGAGTTTTGATGATATAAATTCATTTGGTGGAAACTATCAATTTTTAGGGTACATTTATGTTGCTGATTATGCAATGGGAGGTAATAAAAAATGAGTAAAAAATTAAAAATAATAATTGCTTGTGTATGCCTCCTTTTAACAGGGTGTACTGTTGAATATGATTTAAAAATAGAAGACGACACAATTAATGAAAAAATAGTTATAAGTGAAAAGAGTGGTAGTTTTAATGAAGATAGTTTTGATGAAATTGTAAATAATAGTTATTCGCAGTATAATGAACATGGAGTAAAAAGATATTCTGTAACAAAAACAAAAGATGATGATAATACTAAATATATTTTAAAGCAAAACTATTCATTGAGACCAGCTTTATATATTAGAACTTTTAGTGAATGTTTTGATGCATACAATATTGTATATGGTGATGAAACAAAAAGAACATATGTCATTCAAACAAGTAAAGGTTTTAAATGTATGAGTCATGAATATATGATTATTGATTCATATAAGATTAATATTGAATTAAACCATGAAGTGATAGATAGCAACGCAGATTCTGTAAATAATAATATATATACATGGAATATTGATAAAAATAATGCTAAAGATAAGTATATAAGTATAACATTCAAAAAAAATAAACAAGAAATTAATCCAAATCAAAATGATGATGATAGTAAAAAGAAATCATCATTCAATATAATATACGTAATTATTATTGGAGTAGGAATAATTTTAATAGCTGCTATTGCAATAATATATGGTATGGTATTAAATCAAAAACAAAATAAATTATAATAAAGACAAAAATGTCTTTATTTTTTTGAAAATTTATTTAAAAAGAGTAAAAAAATATGATATAATTTATATATTGGAGGTATTCATATGAAACTAAAATTTAGAGCTGATGCAAAAGATATAATGATATTTATTATTTTTTCTGTTTTTTGCTTTTATATAGTATCAATAGGTATATTAAATGCACTTTCAATATTGGAAGATGGTACAATTCATGGATTAAATCCATTCCCTATATTTGGCTCTGATAACCTATTTCTTGCTATTATATTATATTTGGTAGTTATTATAATAGCATTTACAAGTGTATCTTCATACTTTTTTGAAAGAGAAAAAGGATTAGGGGTTGCAGTTGGAAAAAAAGATGAAAAAGGATATTCTAGATGGTGTAGCGATAAAGAAATGAAAAAAGCCGATGGAATAATGGTAATAAAACCTACTGATGATAATATAAAAAGTGGTGGTATTCCAATTTTTAACAATGGAAAAGAAGTTTGGATAGATACTAACACATATCATAATATGATAATTGGTTCTACTGGTTCAGGAAAAACTCAAGGATTATCATTTCCTTATATCAATGTAATGGCTAAAGCAGGAGAATCGATGATTGTAACCGATCCTAAAGGTGAATTATATGAAGGAACTGCTAAGGAATTAGAAAAAAGAGGATATAATATAATAATTCTTAACTTCCGTAATCCTGATAGAGGAAATTGCTGGAACCCATTTACAGTACCATATAAATTATATCAACAAGGAAATATAGATAAATCAATTGAATTACTAGAAGATTTAGCTCAAAACATTTTATACGATGAAAGTAGTAAAGCAGATCCATTCTGGAATAATACATCTGCTGACTATTTTGCAGGACTTGCATGGTCACTATTTCAAGACGGTAAAGAAGAAGAAGTAAATATTAATAGTATAAACTATATGGCTTCTGTTGGTGAACAACGATTAGGTGGTACTAATTATATGAAAGAATACTTTAGTACAAAGGCACCTACATCAACAGAGAGTATTAAAGTAAACTCAACAATAACTGCTCCAAATGAAACAAAGGGAAGTATTTTATCAGTATTTAATCAAAAAATTCAATTATTCTCTTCACGTGATACATTATCAGAAATGTTATCAAGAAGCGATTTTGATATGGAAGATATTGGTAGAAAGAAAACTGCTGTATTCATTGTAGTGCAAGATGAGAAAAAAACATATCACTCATTAGTAACTATTTTCTTAAAACAATGTTATGAGACATTAGTCAGAGTAGCACAAGAAAACCCAGGTGGAAAATTAAAATATAGAACTAATTTCTTAATGGATGAATTTGCGAATATGCCACCATTATCAGATGTTGATTCAATGGTTTCTGCAGCCCGTTCAAGAAATATTAGATTATCATTTATTATTCAAAACTTTTCACAATTAAATGATGTTTATGGAAAAGAAAAAGCTGAAACTATAAGAGGTAACTGTAGCAATACAATATACTTATTAAGTACAGAATTAGCGGCTCTAGAAGAAATAAGCAAAATGTGTGGAGAAGTAAAATCTAAAAAAGATGATAAAACAGATTCAAGACCACTTGTAACTGTAACAGATTTACAAAATCTAAAGGAAGAGGAAGCTTTAATTCTTAGATCAAGAATGCGTCCATTTAAAACAAAACTAAAATATGATCATAAGATTGAATGGGGTATGAGTAAAGAAAAAGCTGAATATCCTGTTAGGCAAAAACGTGAAGTTAAAATGTTTGATTTAAAAAAATATGTTGAGGATCAAAGAGAAAAGAAAATTAATGATATGCTTAATGGTACAAGTAGTATGACTCCACCTATGGGAATTCCTGGAGGATTTGCTCCACCAAGACTTTTTGGTGAAGGAAACATGCGAGATGATTTCCCTGGTATGATGCCTCGTGAATCAAAAATTGATATGAATGATATAGTAAAAAGAATAGATGCAAAAATAGCTGAATTAGAAGAAGAAGAAAGATTAGAAAAAGAAAAGTTAGCTAAAGAAAAAGCACAAAATAACACAACAAAAGAAGATGAAAAACCAGAATTAAAAGAAACATTAGAACCAGAAACAGTAGTTAATGATTCTATTGAAAGTGCAAATACTAAAGCTGATGTTATAGAAAATGAAGTAATGCCAGATGAGATAACAGATGATATCACAGATAATCATAATGACGCTAAATCAGATGAAATAGAAGATGACATCATAGATAATCAAAATGACAATAATTCAGATAATATGATAAATAACGAAGAAAACAAAAATGAAGAAGATAAGAAAAAGGTATCATATAATGATGATGACATATATGAAGATGATGAAGAAATAACAGATGATCAATTCTTCGATGACTTCTTTGCAGATGATTAAAAGAATAACAGATTTAGAAATATACTAAATCTGTTTTTATTTATAATATTTATTGAATAATATTGACAATTAATAAAATAATCTCTACAATTAAATTAAGAAAGGATGGTTTTATGAAAAAGTATATTGCGGAATTTATAGGTACAGCTACACTAGTTTTATTTGGTACTGGGATTGCAGTAGTATCAGGAGGTAATTTAGTAGCAACTGCTCTTGCCTTTGGGCTTGCAATAATTGCTATGGCATACGTAATTGGTGATATATCTGGATGTCATGTTAATCCAGCAGTTTCATTATCAATGCTTATTTCTAAAAAAATCTCTGTAAAAGATTTTATTGGATATGTTATATCACAAGTTGCTGGTGCATTTGCAGGTTCTGGAATACTATATGCAATTTTAAATGGTACGGATTTAGGAACTGCTAATCTAGGGGCAAATGGCTTTGAATCACTATCAGCACTAAATATTTCTATGGTTGGTGCACTTATCACAGAAGTCGTTTTAACATTTGTGTTTGTATATACAATACTAGGTGTAACAAGTGATAAAAATAAATCAAATGTTGCTGGAATTGTAATTGGATTAACTTTAACATTTGTTCATTTACTAGGTATTAATTTAACTGGTACTTCTGTAAATCCTGCAAGAAGTTTAGCTCCTGCAGTTATTGTAGGTGGTGAAGCCTTAAAACAAGTATGGCTATTTATAGTAGCACCACTTGTTGGGGCGACTTTATCAGCGCTAGTTTTCAAATACTTAAATAAAACTGAAAAATAGAAATCTAAAAAATAGATTTCTTTTTCTTAGATTGACATTAATTATTTAAAAAGGTATAATTATATTGCTAACATAAATGTATTTACATATTTGGAGGTTTTTGAAGTGGATGATATAAAAAAAACAAATATAATATATAAAATAATAAAACGAATTATAGATATTGTAGCAAGCATCATTGGAATCATTTTTCTAATTCCAATTACTATAGTATTAAAAATTGTTTCTATGTGTACTGGAGATTTTAAATCAATTTTTTTTACACAAGAAAGAGTTGGAATTAACGGAAAAAAGATTAAAATATTTAAATATAGATCTATGGTTCCTAATGCAGAACAAATATTAGAAGAATTAATGGAAAAAGATCCAGCTATTAAAAAGGAATATTTAGAAAATAAGAAATTAGAAAATGATCCTAGATTAACAAAAATAGGTGGATTTATTAGAAGATATTCAATTGATGAATTACCACAATTAATAAATGTTTTTTTAGGTAATATGACGCTTGTTGGACCAAGACCATACCTAATAAGAGAAATTGATGATATGGGAGATTATTATAAGTATGTAATTGCTTGTAAACCAGGAATAACTGGATTATGGCAGGTAAGCGGAAGAAGTGATATTAGCTTTACACATAGATTAAAATTAGATAAAAAATATGCTTTAGAAAGAAGCATAAAAATTGATACAAAGATACTTTTTAAAACATTTGGAGCGGTTTTAGGAACAAAAGGAGCTAAATAAGGCTTCTTTTTATTTGACTTAAAATAAATAATAAGTTAAAATATTCGTATTGGAGGAAGTATATGTTAGAATTTATTTGTTATTTTATGCCATCATTTATATCATTAAATATATATAAGAATTTAGTTAAAATGAAAGATTTAAAACAATTTATTATTCATTATGGAATATTTGTTTC
>OCTW011590314.1_pt1 | contig 27970 bp, 28 predicted proteins | sample 1539671 | NCBI WGS metagenome assembly OCTW01 (sample SAMN02144230, study PRJEB22623) | gut metagenome | biome: sheep rumen | host: Ovis aries | place: New Zealand | reverse complement strand
AGTGGCTTAACAATCCCCCACTGAACGGAAGGCTCACTGCGTGGAGCAAGCCTACGGCTCACGCTTGCTTGTTAAAAGCAAGCTTTGAATCATACGGTGAAAAGCAAGCCGCCAATTCTCAGTCAGGGCGTTTATATGCATTCTGCATTCTTAATTCTGCATTATACATTACTAAGTTTGTGCATATAAACGAAATGCAGAAAAGCATATTGACAGACGGCGGGTTTTGTGATAAAATATTTCAGTCGAAAGACGGCTATCATATTCTGAAGACAGCAGGTGTGAGAGCAGAGGATGCAGTGGCACACAGGGTACATGGTACTTTGGGGTGTACGATACAGCCTTTGCGGCACGTAAATCCTGCCGAGGAAAGATCGCTGTACGTTTTAGGATGTACCGACCCTTTCCTTTGGATTGGGTCTTTCTTTTTCTTCAAGGGATAGCATCATTTTTTACGGAGGTGAAAAATATGCCGAGCGCACAGGCACTTGAATCCAAGAAGGCAAGGGTATCCGAGGTTGCAGAGCTCTTAAAGAATGCCAATGCAGGCGTTCTTGTTGACTACAAGGGCATCACCGTTGAAGAGGATACCAAGCTCAGAAAGGAGCTCAGGGAGGCTGACATCAAGTACTTCGTTGAGAAGAACACTCTCATCAAGAGAGCACTTGCAGAGGCAGGCATCGAAGGTCTTGACGGTGTCCTGGAGGGCACTACCGCCATTGCACTTTCCTCAGGCGATGAGACAGCACCCGCACGTATTCTGGGCAAGTTTGCAGAAAAGAGCGAGGATAAGTTCTTCCTCAAGGCAGGTTTCATCGGAAGCGAAGTTTACGATCAGGCAGGGGTCAACGCCCTTTCCAAGATCCCTTCCAGAGAGACCCTTCTGGCACAGCTCGTCGGCTCTCTCCAGGGTCCCATGCAGAAGCTGGCCGCTACACTTTCCGCTCTCAAGGACAAGAAGGAGAGCGAAGCAGCGTAAGCTGCACACTGAATGCTGCATAGCAGCGTAAACTATCAGAAAAGGAGTAATTAACATGGCATCTGAAAAGATCACAGCTATGATCGAAGAGATAAAGACTCTCTCCGTTCTCGAACTCGCAGAACTCGTTGACGCTATCCAGGAGGAATTCGGCGTTACAGCAGTAGTAGCAGCAGCAGGCCCTGCAGGCGCAGCTCCCGCTGAGGCTGAGAAGACTGAATTTGATGTTGTTCTCGTATCCTTTGGCGATGCTAAGATGAACGTTATCAAGGCTGTCAAGGACGCTTGCGGTCTCTCCCTCAAGGAAGCTAAGGAAGCTGTTGAGGCTGCTCCCAAGGCTCTCAAGGAAGGCGCATCCAAGGCTGAGGCTGAAGAGCTCAAGGCTAAGCTTGAAGCAGCAGGCGCTACTATCGAACTCAAGTAAGTCCGGTACATACAAAAACATCCGCTCTTTCCGTTTGGAAAGGGCGGATTTTTGTTAGGGCTTAAGGGGATAGGAGTCAGACAAAGTAAGAGTAGGGGAGTTGGGCAAACTCCCCGTCTATAGTCTCTAACCCCTAACTTCTGATCCCCATTAGTCTCTCTATGTCTTCTCTGCTTGCCAGCCCCTCGGAAAATGCTGTTGCGCCCCCGGCGGCTGTGCCTAAGCGGAGGGCGTGATCATAGCCCCGTGATATGCCTGCTATAAAGCCTGCCAGCATGGAATCCCCGGCACCTGCGGAGTTGACGGGCGTGCCCTTGTGGGCGGCGGCTCTGTGTACCCCGCCCTGCTCATCAAGGAGCAGTGCCCCCTTTTCCGCCATGGAGACAAGCACGTTGCGGGCACCTTTTTCCTGAAGTTTTGCGGCATATTCTGCCGCCTCCTCCGTGGTGATGCTCTCTCTGCCGAACAGGGCGGCAAGCTCCGCATCGTTTGGCTTTATGAGCCAGGGGCGGCAGGGCAGCACGTTGAGCAGGAGCTGTCCTGAGGCATCCACTGCCGTGCGTATGTCACGCTTTGCAAGGCGCATGAGTATCCGCTCGTATATGTCCGCATCCACACCGGCTGGGATGCTCCCCGCAAGCACGATGGTATCCCCGTCCTCAAGGGTGTCAAGGCTTTCAAGCAGCATATCAAGGTGACGCTTGTCTATCTCGGGACCTCTGCCGTTGAGCTCTGTTTCTTTCTCTGCCTTTATCTTTACATTTATGCGGGAAAAGCCGCTGTCAAGGTGGATAAAGCGGGTATCAAGCCCCGCCTCACGGAGCCCCTGCTCTATGGCGGCGCCTGTAAAGCCTGCGGCAAAGCCCATTGCCACAGAGGGCACCCCCAGCTCATGCAGCACCCGTGAAACGTTTATCCCCTTGCCCCCGAAGAATATGCTCTCCTTTGATGCACGGGCTATGCCGTCCGCTCCGAATCCGTCGGTGTGTACCACGTAATCCACGGCGGGGTTGAATGTGACTGTATATATCATGTTATCGCTCCTGTATCAGGTGGCAGGGGAGGGTATCCTGTTGAGGGTGCTCTTTCCTATATCCTCAAGGAATGCGGAGAGGAACAGGAGGGGCGTTGAGAAGTGGAGCCCCGGCTCGTTGGTGGAAATGCTGTAAATGCTGTCGATATAGCAGCAGGCGGGAGGGGTGTCCTCCTTGATGTTCCACTTTGAGAAGGCATCCGGGCGCAGAGTGTTGGCGCCGCTTATGACCATGCCCTCGATGCATTCGTCCTGGGAAAGGGAAGCGGAGAGGCGGTGACAGGGATTGTGGCAGAAGCCGTGTTCATTCCCTGTGATGAATGCCTTGCCGTTGGGATTTGACCCCAGCAGATAGCAGATGTGATCCAGTGTCGAGCGCAGATGGCGCTCATCCCCGGTAATAAGGTAGGCAAGGGCATTGGTACGGGCATTGCACAGCAGCCTGAAATTGGTGCCGAAGGAGTAGCCCCCTCCGACTGCCGCCGAGCAGCGGTATCCGTTGGCTGCCTGGGCTGTGTAGATGACATTTGCCCTTTCTGTTATGCGCCGCCTTATAAGGGCATCCACAACACGCTTGCGGGGCCTGTCCGTCAGCAGGTAGGAAAGTGCCGCAAAGCCGCCGCAGTGGGAATCTCCGAAGCCCCAGAAGCGGGAGGTAAGGCAGCGCTTTTCGATTATGGTGGAAAACAGCTCATCCCCCGTGAGGGAGTACATTTCGCACACTGCCCACATGAATTCCGTTTCCTTGGCGTATACATCGTCATCATGCCCCCCCTGTGAGGAGCAGTAGTAGTTGAATTCCGGCAGGCGGGTAACGTATATCCAGCTTTTCATGGCGGCACGGGACAGATTTCTTGCAAAGGCACGGTCGGAAGGGTCATCGCTTTTGAAGAACATCACCGAGCCCAGTGCGGCAAGACTGCACATACGAAGTGCGGCGGTGCAGGTCTTTTCCCCCAGAAAGAAGGGCTCCCTGTCCGCTTCGGGGCGCATGGTGCGCAGAGGACCTGATACCGCATTGGTATGCACATCGGAGTACACGCCCCCGTCAGTGTCCTGCATCTTCATCATGAATTCAAGGCCCCAGCGTATCTCCGCAAGGATATCCGCCTTTTCCGTATCGTCAAGGTTGTCCCCGAAGAGCCGCAGGGTATACAGCAGATCCGCAACGATAAGGGAGGTGAAAGAGATATCCCTCTCATATCCCCCCATAGTGTGCCAGCCGCCGCTCACATCAACGGTTTTGCCGTCAGGGGCATGGCATTCCCTGTGGCAGGCGGGGTGGGCGAACACCCCTGAAGTGCTGTCAAAGTCAAAGCCGCAGCGGTTGAGGTACAGACTGCGCAGCACCTTCTTCCGAATGCCGCTGTAGGGCTTTTCGGATATGGTAAAGGAGCCGGAGCGCCTGTATCCGGATTTGATGTAGTATTTGCCGGGGGTGTTGAAGTGGGAGATATCCGCAATGCGCACGATATCCCCGGAATCCTTGTCTGTAATGGGCTCCCCGAAATTCCCCGAAAAGACCGTGCTGCGGCTGACGGTGTCCACAAGCTGGAAGGTCTTCCCCGCCACAGTGCAGGGGATAGCCTTCGGAACACCGGTCATATAGCCCAGCCGGTTGATGTAGAATTTATTCTTCATTGTCGTTCTCTGATCTATATACAGCCGGCGCTGCCCGAGGGAAAGTATCCGTACAGGCGTACAGGGCACACCGGCAGCCTTGTAAACTGCTTACCATATATTTTAATCCGAAAACGTTTTAGTTTTGCTAATGTTTAGTGTATGCATTTTTAAATATCATACTATCAAGGCTGAATAAAATATGAACGTTAAGGGTGAGTATAGTAATAAGTAACAAGCAATAGGTATAAGTTATAAGTAATAGGTATTGGATGACTGGTTCAGGATAGCCACCCCGCCGCCCTATTTTTTTGTTGACAAAGGGGGATAATTATGCTATTATATTCTGTGTATCTGAACACACAGCGCAGGGCATCTGTGACCCTTGCGTGTATTCATCCGGGGGGTGTCAGCAATGAGCGACAAACTGAGATTATACGGTTTCAACAACCTTACCAAGACCCTGAGCTTCAATATTTACGATGTGTGCTATGCCAAGAGCCAGAGAGAGCAGCAGGACTACCTGAAATATATAGATGAACAGTACAATTCCGACCGTCTTACCAAGATACTCTGTGACGTTACGGATATGATAGGCGCCCATGTGCTCAACATCTCCAAGCAGGACTACGAGCCCCAGGGGGCTTCGGTGACACTGCTCATCTCCGAGGAGCATCAGACCGAGGGGGAGGGCGTCCGCAGCGTCAGAGGCATACCCGTACAGAGCACGGAGATCGCAGGGCATCTTGACAAGAGCCACCTTACGGTGCACACCTACCCCGAGTTCCACCCGGACAACGCCATAACCACCTTCAGAGTGGATATCGACGTATCCACCTGCGGGGAGATAACCCCCCTTAAATCCCTTGATTACCTCATCGGCTCCTTTGATTCGGACATAATCACCATAGACTACCGTGTAAGGGGCTTCACCCGTGACGAGGGCGGCAGGAAGCTGTTTATCGACCACGATATAACCAGCATACAGAACTACATCGACAAGGGCACTCTTGAACGCTACGATGCCCTTGACATCAACGTATATCAGGCGAATATCTTCCACACCCGCATGATGATAAAGGACATCATCCTGCAAAACTACCTGTTCAACACGGATATATACGAGCTTGCTCCCAAGCGCAGGCTGGAGATAAACGACTCTCTCCGCCGGGAGATGATAGAGATATTCAGCGGCATGAACATCTACTGAGAGAAGCAAGAAGCAAGACGCAAGAGGCAAGACAAGCTGTTGATGACTTTATGGCTTTATTCCTCTGCATCTGCAAAAACGCAGCTTTTGCAGCGATATAGGCAATAAGCTCTCGTCTCTTTGCCGGCTTTTCCTGCTTCTTGCCTCTAAATATCTTGCTTCCAGTCGGGGTGATCATATGAATCAGCTAAATGCGCCCATATATGAGGCGCTTGTAAAATACAACGAGAACAGGGTGGTTCCCTTTGATGTGCCGGGGCATAAGCACGGCAAGGGCAACCCTGTTCTGACACAGTTTCTTGGGCAGACCTGCATGAATGTGGATGTCAATTCCATGAAGCCCCTTGATAATCTGTGCCACCCCGTAAGCGTCATAAGGCAGGCAGAGCAGCTTGCAGCCGAGGCTTTCGGTGCGGGGCACTGCTTTTTTATGGTAAACGGCACCACCTCCTCCGTGCAGTCCATGATACTGTCGGTGTGCAAGGAGGGGGACAAGATAATCATGCCCCGCAATGTCCACCGCAGCGCCATAAACGCCCTTATCATCAGCGGCGTGATACCCGTATACGTTGATCCGGGTGTGAACAGGCACCTTGGCATACCTCTTGGCATGAGCGTCAAGAACGTGGAGGCTGCCATCAGGGAAAACCCTGATGCAAAGGCGGTGTTTGTCAACAACCCCACCTACTACGGAATCTGCTCCGACCTGCGCAGCATCACCGCCCTTGCCCACTCACACGGCATGAAGGTGCTTGTGGACGAGGCTCACGGCACACATCTCTACTTCGGGGACAATATGCCTGTGAATGCAATGGCGGCAGGGGCTGATATGGCGGCTGTCTCCATGCATAAGACAGGGGGCTCCCTTACCCAGTCCAGCTTTCTGCTGGTAGGAAAGGATTCCGGGCTGACGGAGGGCCATGTAAGGGCTGTCATCAACCTTACCCAGACCACATCAGGCTCCTATCTGCTGCTCAGCTCCCTTGACATATCAAGGCAGTACTACGCCCTTCAGGGGAAGGATCTGTGCGCCCATATGCTCAGGAATGCGGACTATGCCCGCAACGAGATAAACCGCATAGGGGGCTACTACGCCTATGCTGACGAGCTTGTGAACGGGGACGACATATTCGCCTTTGACCGCACCAAGCTGTCCGTATACACCCGTGACATAGGGCTTGCGGGGATAGAGGTCTATGATATGCTCCGTGACCTCTACGACATACAGATGGAGCTCGGTGACATAGGCAATGTGCTTGCCATAATGTCCCCCGGGGACAGGTGGAAGGACATAGAGCGCCTTGTATCCGCTCTTGCGGAGATAAAGCGCCGCTATTCGGATGCATCCATGGCATCCATCGACCATGAGTACATAAATCCCCAGATAAAGGTATCTCCCAAAGCCGCATTCTACGGCGAGCAGGAGGTGCTGCCCATAATGGAGAGTGCAGGGCGCATATCCTGCGAGTTTGTCATGTGCTATCCTCCCGGCATACCTATAATCGCACCGGGGGAGCTTCTCACCCCGGAAATACTGGAGAACATAGATTTCAGCAAGAAGCGTGGCTGCTTTATGACCGGCACGGAGGATATGAAGATAGAGTATATAAGGGTATTGAAATGAATAATTATTATTCCGTTGAGCTTTTCGCAGGTGCGGGGGGATTGGCGTTAGGTCTTGAAGAAGCAGGCTTTCATCATCTCGGTCTTGTGGAATTTGATCGGGCTGCTGCACAAACATTGATCACCAATCGTCCTGAATGGAATGTTCTGTGTGAGGATGTTGAAGAAGTAGCCAAAAGGGATCTGGAAAAAGAGTTCAATATAAAAAAGGGCGAGCTTGATCTGCTTTCCGGCGGTGCACCGTGCCAGTCATTCAGTTATGCTGGCAAAAGGCTTGGGCTTAACGATGTACGAGGTACTATGTTTTTCCACTATGCCACCTTTCTGCATAAGCTGCAACCCAAAATGTTCCTTTTTGAAAACGTCAGAGGTTTGTTGACCCACGACTCAGGCAGAACATATAAAACTATCTGTGATATATTTGAAGATGAGGGATACTCTGTATCGCACAAGGTACTTAATGCATGGGATTACGGAGTGCCCCAAAAGAGGGAACGGCTCATCACTGTAGGTATACGAAATGACCTGGTAAAAAGCATTACATACCAATTCCCCAAAGAACATTCCTATAAGCCTGTGATCAAAGATATAAAGCTTGATACTGATCCGCCGGCAGATGAATGTGTCAGATACTCAGAGTACAAGGAAAAGGTCTTTTCACTTGTCCCTGCCGGAGGTTATTGGCGTGATATTGATCCCGGCGTGGCAAAAGAATATATGAAGACCTGCTGGGATATGGGCGGTGGAAGAACCGGGATATTAAGGCGAATCGGTCTGAATGAACCGTGTCTGACAGTGCTTACTAATCCGGGGATGAAGCAGACTGACCGCTGCCACCCAATCGAGGTAAGACCGTTTTCCTATAGAGAAAATGCACGAATACAAACATTTCCGGATGAATGGGTGTTTTGCGGCAAATTGTCTGAAAAATACAAACAAGTGGGAAATGCGGTACCTGTAAATCTTGCAAAGGATATAGGTGTGTCTATCATTTCAGCCTTGAGCGGAGAAACCGAGGTGAACAATAATAATTATGTACAGCTTACCTTTTATTAAAGAATCAGACTTTAAGGAACACGTTAAGACCACGCTTGCTTCTTACAGCAGAAGCATGGGATCTATTGATCTTGAAAAATTCAACTCGAATGTAGTCGATCCGATCAAGCTTCTTTTTGACAAAAGTATGTTCAGAATGTCATATGAAGAGCTGATAAAACAGGAGATACACAGGCAGAGGGACAAGTCAAATACAAACTCTATCGGCTATTTTCATCAGAATATATTCAAATATATAGATAAATGTACTGTTCCGCACAGCGGATGGGATGTTATATTTGACAACAAAGTCTACATTGAGATGAAGAACAAGCACAATACCATGAATTCCTCATCATCCCAGAAAACATTTATGCGAATGCAAAATCATATTCTGAAAAATCCGGATGCTTACTGCTATCTTGTAGAGGTAATAGCCAAAAGATCGCAGAATATTGTTTGGAAATGCTCGCTTGATGGGGTCTTATGTGAACATGAGCATATAAGAAGAGTTTCAATTGACAGGTTTTACGCTGAGGTAACAGGTATCGAAAACGCCTTTTATATGATGTGTATGCAATTGCCGGAAACAATCAACGAGCTTATAAATGAAAAAGCCGCTGACATTATACAGAAAGATACCGTTATTTATGAATTGCAGCAAAGGAACCCCGACTTACTAAAAGCATTGTATCTTCTTGCTTTTGAAACATATGAAGGCTTTTCAGAGTTGAATTGATTTGCAGAAAGGGTGCTATATGGAATTCTGGTACAGTGAAAATCATACAAAGGATGCGAAAATGTCCATCCGTGTGGACAGGCAGCTTTACAGCGGGCAGAGCGAATTCCAGCGCATAGACGTGTTCGAGAGCCCGGAGTTCGGCCGCTTCCTCACCCTTGACGGCATTATGATGCTTACGGAAAAGGATGAATTCATATATCACGAGATGATAGTCCATGTGCCTATGGCATCCCTTCCCGATGCCCGCAATATCCTCGTGATAGGCGCAGGCGACGGGGGTACGGTAAGGGAGCTGTGCCGCTATGACACGGTGGAGAACATCGACATGGTGGAGATAGATGAACAGGTGGTGGATGTGTGCAGGGAGTATCTGCCCCAGACCGCATCAGCTCTGGGTGACCCCAGGGTGCATCTGTTCTTTGAGGACGGGCTGCGATTTGTACGTCATCCGGAGGACGAATATGACCTTATCATCGTGGACAGCACCGACCCCTTCGGCCCCGGGGAGGGGCTTTTCACAGGGGAGTTCTACGGCAACTGCTACAAGGCGCTGAAAAGCGAGGGGGTGCTGGTAAATCAGCATGAGAGCCCCTACTATCCCGATGATGCAAAGGCCATGCAGAGGGCACACAAGCGCATAGTCCAGTCCTTTGACAGGGCGTGGGTGTATCAGGCGCATATCCCCACATACCCCTCCGGGCACTGGCTTTTCGGCTTTGCCTCAAAGGGGACGGATCCCATGGCTGTGGATGCAGATCGCTGGAACAGCCTTGGCATAAGGACACGCTACTACAACACCGACCTGCACAAAGGGGCATTTGCCCTGCCCAACTACGTAAAGGAGCTGCTGGACAATGCAACCTGAGATAAAGGCATTCATAGGCTGCGATACACCATTTGAGGAGGCTGATGCCGTTATATTCGGCGCACCCTTTGACAGCACCACATCATTCCGCCCCGGTACACGCTTCGGCCCCGGAGCCATACGAAATGAGTCCTTCGGGATAGAGACCTATTCCCCCTATCAGGATAAGTGTCTGTGCGATCTGAGGGTGTTCGACGCAGGGGATCTGGAGCTGCGCTTCGGCTCCCCGGAGAGTGCCCTTGCAGATATAGAGGAAACGGCGGCACACATTCTTGACGCAAGGAAAAAGCCTGTTCTCCTGGGGGGAGAGCACCTTGTCACTCTGGGTGCCTTCAGGGCTGCGGCAAAGCGCTTTCCCGACGTGTGCCTGATACAGTTTGATGCCCATACAGATCTGCGTGATGACTACCTGGGGGAGCCTCTCTCTCACGCCTGTGTCGTCCGCCGTTGTCACGATATCATCGGTGACAAAAGGATATTCCAGTTCGGCATAAGAAGCGGAGAAGGCTATGAATTCGCCTTTGCAAGGGAGCACAACTACATATGGCCCACGACTGTAAAGGGCGTGGACTTTGCAGGGGTAAAGGAGGCTGTAAGGCTCATAGGCGACAGACCCGTATATCTCACCATAGACCTTGATGTTCTGGATCCCGGCATATTCTGCGGCACGGGCACTCCCGAGGCGGGGGGCTGCACCTTCAATCAGCTCCTTGAAGCCATAATGGAGCTTTCCTCCCTTAATATCGTTGCCGCCGATATGAACGAGCTTTCACCCCACTACGACCAGAGCGGCGCATCCACCGCCATAGCCTGCAAGCTGCTGAGAGAGCTGCTTTTATCTGTATGCAGGACAAGCTGACACGCAGGATAAGAAGGATAGACCGTGCCCTGTGCATAACGGCTGCCGCTGCCGGGGCAGTGTTTTTAGCCCTTGCGGCGGCAAGTTTTCCTCTTGTCTCCGTCCGCTATGAGGTGCATACAGACAAGGTGACAAAGCCTTTCCGCATAGTGCAGATATCCGATCTCCATTCCTGTGCCTACGGTGAGGACATGGGGGAACTGGTTGCGCTCATAGACGAGGCAAAGCCCGATGCCATAGCCCTTACGGGGGATATATACGACGACAAGCTGGACAACTCCAACACCCGCACCCTTTTGTCACAGATAGGAAACAGATATACCTGCTGCTATGTGGCAGGGAACCACGAGTGGAACGAGGGGGCGGACTGGGCGCAGATACGGGAGGATGCCCGCTCCATGGGCGTGCAGGTACTGGAGGGGGAAAACATCACCATAGGTGAGGTCACACTCTGCGGCAGCTGTATCACCGACGACAGCGACACATGGGTGGACGCTGTGCGCCGATGTGCAAAGGGCACCGGGGACGACACCTTCAATGTGCTGCTTGTCCACTTCCCCGAAAGCATAGATTACTACCGGGCGTTCAAGACATTTGACCTTATCCTGTGCGGCCATGCCCACGGGGGGCAGTGGCGGCTGCCCTGGACACAGAACGGGCTTTTTACCGGCTCTCAGGGCTTTTTCCCCAAGCTGTCCGGAGGGCGCTTTGACTACGATGACACCACCCTCATTATAAGCAGGGGGCTGTCCCGGGTAAAGGAACCCCTCCCCCGCATATTCAACAATCCCGAATTTGTTGTTATTGACATTATCCCCGAATAATGCACGGTGAACGGCGGACGTTGTGCGAGTGTACACTGTACATCAGCCGCCAAACACAAAAAAGCATATCTTTTTTGTATTCTGCATTACATTACTAAAGAGTATGGTTTTTTCACAGTTATCCTTTTTGTATCTGTTTCTGCCTGTGGTGATGCTGCTGTATTTTTTTGCATCCGACAGAGCGAGAAATGTAATGATCCTTGTAACGGGACTTCTCTTCTATGCGTGGGGGGAGCCCTTTTATGTGGTGGTAATGCTCATATCCACCCTTATAGACTATACCGCCGGCCGCCTTATGGACAGATACGACGACAGGGACGACCTGAGACGAGTATTCCTGCTGGTGTCGGTGTGTATGAACGTGGGGCTGCTTGCAGCATTCAAATACAGCGACTTCATCTTTGACAATATAAATGCCCTTTTCGGCTCAGATTATACAAATCCCGTGCTGCTGCTGAACAAAGCCATAAACAGGATTGCCCCCTTCGGCCTTAACGAGCGCAGGGTGGAGCTGCCCATAGGCATTTCCTTTTTCACCTTCCAGTCCATGTCATACACAATAGACCTTTACAGGCGTGAGATCAAGGTTCAGAGGAGCTTTGTGAAGTTTGCGGGCTTCGTGTCCCTGTTCCCCCAGATAGTGGCAGGACCCATAGTGCGCTATGCGGACGTGGCAAAGGAGCTTGATCACCGCACGGTCAGCACGGCTGGGGTGTCGCAGGGCTTTGAGCGCTTTGCAAAGGGGCTTGCCAAGAAGGTGCTCCTTGCCAACAGTATCGGCACTGTGTGGGCGCAGATAAAGGACACCCCCTTTGAGGAGCTTTCAGCCGTGAGCGCATGGATGGGGATATTAGCCTTCACCTTCCAGATATACTACGATTTTTCCGGCTATTCGGACATGGCTGTGGGTCTGGGGCGGATGCTGGGCTTTACCTTCCCGGAGAACTTCGATCACCCCTATGTTTCAACATCCGTCACACAGTTCTGGCGGCGCTGGCACATGACTTTGGGCGGGTGGTTTCGCAGCTATGTGTACATCCCCCTTGGGGGCAACAGGTGCAGCACAGGGCGCAATATTTTCAACCTGCTGGTGGTGTGGGGGCTTACAGGCCTGTGGCACGGTGCAAGCTGGAACTTTGTGCTGTGGGGGCTGTACTTCGGTGTGCTGCTCATCATGGAGAAATACGTCCTCAAGGACATCCTCCCAAAAATACCCGCCTTTGTCAGGCGTGTGGTGACATTCCTGCTGGTGGTCATGGGCTGGGTGCTCTTTGATACCGAGAGCCTCGGGGCGGCAGGGAGCTTTTTCAGAGCCATGTTCGGGGCAAACGGTCTTATTTCGGAGGATACGGGCTATCTTCTCCGCACATCCGCATTTATATTCCTGATATGCATACTGCTGTGCGGCACTCTTCACACAAGGCTCATCACATCCGTAAGGGGCTTTGTCTCCCGCAAAGTGTCCCCCAAGGGGATGATAATAGCCCGCACTGCGGCTGTTACCGTGCTTGAGGCGGCGGCGGTGATCCTCTGCACCTCGTATATCATAGGCTCCTCCTACAATCCCTTCCTGTATTTCAGGTTCTAAAAGAGGCAAGAAGATAATGAAAAAGACATCCGGGAAAAAGACAAAGGCGCTGTGCGATCTTGTGAACGTTGTCACGGTTTTTGCGCTGCTCTTCGGCATGACCATCGCCACTTCCGCCGCACCCAAGGTGAAATTCTCGGAAAATCAGAACCGCTACCTTGCGGATCCCCCGAGGCTCACCTTCAAAAGGTATTTCAGCGGTGCCTTCACCGATGATGCGGAGAACTACATCTCTGATCACTTCATATTCCACGACGGCTTTGTGGCAATGCGCACAAGGCTTGATATGCTCCAGGGTCACAGCGATGTGAACGGTGTGTATATCCTTGAAAACAGGCTGGTTGAAAAGATAGCTCCCCCGGATGACAGCGTGACGGAAAAGAGCATTGCTGCCATAAACGCCGTTGCGGCAGGGACAAACACCCCCTGCTACATCATGCTCGTCCCCACACAGGCGCAGATATACTCAGGCGAGCTGCCCTCCGATGCGCCAAACCCGGATCAGAAGCAGTATATAGACGATGTGTACGCCCGAATCGAGGGTATAGGCACCATAGATGTGTACTCCCCCCTGTCGGCGGCATCAAATGAGTACATTTACTATCGCAATGACCATCACTGGACCACACAGGGGGCGTATATCGCCTATGCCACCGCAGGGCGGAGGCTGGGCTACGAGCCCTTTCCGGCGGCAGGGTTTGACATTGACCACAGCCCGGAGGATTTCAGGGGCACCTTCTACTCAAAGACACTGTATCCGGACATCCCTGCGGACAGGCTTGATCTGTACCTGCACCCGGCGCAGGAAAAGTGTACCCTTGATGTGTACGGGGATGTGAGCGCAGAGCCCACAGTCCATGAGGGGCTGTATTTCCGTGAGTTCCTCTCCCGCAAGGACAAGTACAGCACATTCCTTGGCACGAATCAGCCCAAGATCACCATACACACGGGCAATGAGGGAGGGAAGCTCCTTATATTCAAGGACTCCTACGCCCACTGCCTGGTGCCCTTCCTTGCTGCACATTACAGCGAGATAACCATAGCGGACAGCCGTTATGTGCAGCTTCCCTACCGTGACTATGCCGACCCGGACGACTACGATCAGGTGCTTTTCCTGTACAATGTATCCACATTCATGGACGGCATAAGGATAGTGTGAGCTATTTGTGTCCAAAATCTGAAATTTTACAATGCACCCTTGTAATGGGTGCATTTTTGTGGTATAATAAAAAAACTATCTGTTAATTATTTTACTATCAGTTATAAACGCAACGAATGATGATGAGATGTAGAAGAAAGGAGAGATATTGATGGCATCACATTACAGCTTTTCACAGGTAACCCCCCGGATCGAGCAGCTTGCTGCAATGTGTACGGAGAACTGCTCCATTGATCCGGAGCTTTACAGCAAATACGAGGTAAAAAGAGGCCTGCGTGACATCAACGGCAAGGGCGTTCTTGCGGGTCTTACGGAAATATCCGAGATAATATCCTACATCGTTGAGGACAACGAGATGATCCCCTGCGAGGGGCGGCTCTACTACCGGGGCTACAACATAAACGACCTGGTGCAGGGCTTTCAGGATGATGACAGGTTCGGCTTTGAGGAGACGGTGTATCTGCTGCTGTTCGGGCGGCTCCCGTCATCAAAGGATCTGGAGGAATTCTGCGCTCTGCTTGCGGATTACCGCAGGCTCCCCACTGCCTTTGTGCGGGACATCATGCTCAAATCCCCCAGCAACGACGTTATGAACAACATCTCACGAGGGGTGCTCACCCTGTTCTCCTATGATGACTACCCCAACGACACATCCATCCCCAATGTGCTAAGGCAGTCACTGGAGCTTATCGCCCTCATGCCCCTTATCTCTGTGTACGGATATCAGGCAAAGCGCTATCTCAAGGATGATGACAGCCTTATCATCCACAAGCCCCTGCCGGAATACTCCACCGCACAGAACATACTCCACATCCTGCGCCCTGATTCCTCATTCACAGACCTGGAGGCAAAGGTGCTTGATATGTGTCTGGTGCTCCATGCGGAGCACGGCGGCGGCAACAACTCCACCTTCACCACCCATGTGGTCACCTCCTCCGGCACGGATACCTATTCTGCCATTGCGGCGGCGCTGGGCTCCCTCAAGGGTCCCAAGCACGGCGGCGCAAATGTGAAAGTATCGGGTATGTTCGAGGACATTAAGGAAAATGTGAAAGACTGGGAGGACGAGGAGGAGGTAGCCTCATATCTGCTGAAGCTCCTGCGCAGGGAGGCATTCGACAGATCGGGCCTTATCTACGGCATGGGTCATGCGGTGTACTCCATATCCGACCCGAGAGCCAACATCCTCCGCTCCTGCGTGGACAGACTTGCACATGAAAAGGGAATGGAAAGAGAGCTGCACCTGTACAACCTTGTGGAGAAGACAGCACCCCAGGTCATCGGGAAGGAAAGGCACATATACAAGGGCGTTTCCGCCAATGTGGACTTCTACAGCGGCTTTGTGTACAGTATGCTGGATCTCCCCCCGGAGCTGTATACACCCCTGTTTGCCATTGCAAGGATAGCGGGCTGGTCGGCTCACCGCATAGAGGAGCTCACCAACGCCGGCAAGATAATCCGCCCCGCATACAAGAGCGTTGCAAGGCACAACACCTATAAGAAGATGAATGAAAGATAATGAGAAATGCCGGCAGCAATGACCGGCATTTTCCTTCTCAGCAGAAAAATCATTTCTTGTTTGGCGAAAAAAAGATTGACATCTGCAATTTTGTATGGTATGATGAGGTAAAATAAATTCCAAGGGAGGCACCCATATGAAATTTGGTGAAAAGTTAAAGAAGAAGCGCAAGGAGGCACAGCTGACCCAGGCGGAGCTTGCAGGCAAGATAGGCGTTACCTTCCGCACTATCATCAATTATGAGAACAACAACATCTATCCCCGCAACCGTGAAATATACCAGAAGCTTGCGGATGTGTTCGATGTGGATGTGAATTACTTCCTCACCGAGGATGAGGAGTTCGTCACAGAGGCAAGGGAGAAGTACGGCGCAAACGGCATGACCCAGGCGCAGCAGATACTTGCCCAGGCGACGGCTCTCTTTGCAGGGGGCGAGATGTCCGAGGATGACAAGGATTACCTTGTGCGTGCCCTCCAGGATGCCTACTGGACAGCTAAGGAAAACAACAAGAAGTTCGGCCGCAGGCACTGAGTGACAAACGGCGTCTTACGGCTTTGACGGTTTATGAGGACATGGAATGGAAAATTGCATATATAATAGTATAATAACGGATGTGGGCAGGCTGGTAAGGCGCTTTGGCACCAGAGATCCGCTGATAATTGCGGAGGCTCTGGGCATTGATCTGGAATTCAGGCAGCTTGGGAATATCAAGGGGATGTATGCAAATGTGCTGAACAATCCCTTCATATTCCTAAACGAAAGGCTTGACGACGTGGGGGCAAAGATAGTGTGCGCCCACGAGCTGGGTCATCACCGTATGCAGGGGAAGAGCGTGAGAATGGCGCAGACCTTCTCCGATATGGACTTTGTGGGGCTCAACAACGACCGCTTTGAGTATGAGGCGAACCTGTTCTGTGCAGAGCTTACCATCCCCGATGATGAGATAGAGGACTGCATATACAGGGGATACACCTCATACGAGTGTGCCCGTGCTTTGTACACTGACCCTGCCCTTGTGGCGCTGAAGCTGGAGCTGCTGCGGCACAAGGGGAACACGGAGCTCAACCGTGTGGACTACAACAGGGATTTTCTGAAATAGGATTGCTATGTCTGTTATAAGGATAACCGATATCAAGGATGAAAGAGTAAAGCTGTTCGTTTCCATGACGGAGGCGCAGCTCAGGAACCGCCTTGAGCCCGAGAAGGGGATATTCATTGCGGAAAGTGCAAAGGTGATAAGAACAGCCCTTGAAAAAGGGCTTGTTCCTGTTTCTATGCTTATGCCGGAGCGCCACGCCGGGGGCGAGGCGGCGGACATCATAGCCGCCTGTCCGGATGTGCCTGTCTACACCGCCTCCGAGGAGATACTGCGGGAGATAGCGGGCTTTAACGTGACCCGGGGGGTGCTGTGCGCCATGCGCCGCCCCGCTCCCCTCTCCCTGGAGGAGGTTTGTGCCGGGGAGCTGATAGTCATATGTCAGGGCATTTGGGATGCCTCCAACATGGGGGCGATAATCCGCTCTGCCGCCGCACTTGGGGCAGATGGGCTCCTATTTGCCTCCGACTGCTCCGATCCCCTCAACCGCCGCACCGTCCGTGTCAGCATGGGCACTGTGTTTCAGCTCCCTTGGGCGATCCTTGGCGGTGACACTGCGGATGAGATACGCCGCATAAATGAAATGGGCTTTGCCACAGCCGCCATGACCCTTTCCCCGGACAGCATCACCCTTGATGCCTTTGCATCTAAACAGCATGACCGCATCGCTCTTGTAATGGGCAACGAGGGTCACGGTCTCCCGGATGATGTTGCCTATGCCTGCACCCACCGTGTAAAGATACCCATGTATCACGGGGTGGACTCCCTTAATGTGGCGGCGGCGTGCGCAGTGGCGGTGTACACGTTAGAAGCAAGAGGCAAGAAGCAAGAGGCAAGATAGACTGACGGAGAATTGGGGGCTTTCGCCCCCTTTGCAGTTAGTTAATAGCTAATAGTGAATAGCTGCGGGAGCTTACGGCTTGTTGTCCTCTTGCCTGCAAAAAGCTTCGCTTTTGCGGCTTACAGAGGGAAAGAGCTCCGTTTCTCCGTCAGCTTGTCTTGCTTCTTGCTTCTAACTTCTTGCTTCTATTTAGGGGAACGAGCTCCCAATTTTCCGTCAGCTTGTCTTGCTTCTTGCCTCTAACTTCTTGCTTCTATATTGCAAAACGGTAACAGCCCCTGTGAAAAACGGCATAAAACCGCCCTTTGCGATTGTAAAAATAGCATAAATGGCGGTAAATATGGTCACAATTCGGTTACAATGCAAAAAAAGGCTTGACAGCCGAGTTCTTTTGTGGTATTATAGGGACACTCACACGGAACCACCCACCATCTCACGGCGGAGAATGTGATAAAAATGTGCATAAAAGATAAAATTCCTGAGTGAAAATTGTCGTATATGTGCATTGACACCATTCGATTTCGGTGGTAAAATGTGACTATGGTGTAAAAAGGGCTTGCAGGGCTTTTTGTGCACCGATCATTCGTGAATTTCCATTTTTGGAAATATAAAAAAAGAAAAACAAAACAAGGAGGAATTCATCATGAAGATGAAGAAGACTGTTGCCGGTGTTCTCGCTGGCGCTATGGCCGTATCTGCAATGGCCGCTGTTGTATCCGCTGATCAGGATACTATTTCTCTCACCTATGACCTCAAGTACTATGAGGAAGTTGTAGTACCCGGCAAGGTAACCGTTAAGGCTACTCTCCCTGTATCTACAAAGAATGCTTACACATTCACTAACATGAATGAAAAGGGCGACCTTCACTTCGAGCTCACCAAGACCGGTGGTATGTGGGCTTACAACCAGGGCTTTGATTCTGCTACCGTATCTTTCGGCGCTCTGAACGTTCAGTCCCCTGAGTCCCCTAAGGCTATCACTCCTATCACTGTAGCTGCTGACTACGGCTCTGAGACAGGCTTCCACATGGCTTACTCCACCACTACCGCTGTTCCTACTACCGGCGCACAGCTCGAGCCCTTCAACAAGCAGACTCTTGAGACCGGTACAAGAGGCGGTGCAGACTACACCTTCAACTCTATCACCATCACTGCTGTATTCAAGGCTGCAAGCACCGTTCATGAGCCTACTGCTGAGACCTTCGCGGCTGCTCTCATCGGCAAGAGCACTCTTGATGTTGACAACGCTTCCTGGAGATATGAGTGGGACGACGCTGTAAGATCTACTTCTGTAGCAATCTATCGTGACTGGGATGTAAATTCCTTCCTGCAGAACGATGATGGCACTCAGGCATTCGCTTCCATCAACCCCAAGGATGTTTCCTTCGCAGGCGGTGAGAAGACTGAGGTTATCTATCCTTTCAGAACTCAGCTCAATCCTTCTTCCTATCAGACCGGCGCTGGCGCTACTCTGAGATCCAACGATGTTATCTTCGCTCTCTCTGACAGAAAGTCCGAGGGCAACAGATACAACAACCCTGTAGCAGTTATCAACGATGCTATCGCTAACGGCAAGAATGTAACCTTCACATTCACTGCTTTCAGTGATTATGTTGTAACTACCAACTCTCTCCTCGTTAAGCATGAGGCTGGTCAGCCCTACATCGACGGCGACAAGAAGTATGCAGTTGGTGCAGCTATCGGCTACAACGCTACCGGTTATGAGTGGAACAACGGCACTTACACTCAGCACCTCTATGGTACTGACAACGTAACCTACACCACTCCTTACGGCCCTGTTGGTGAGGTTCAGTACAGCGCTTACAAGGCAGCTGGTTCCTATGACTACTATGGTTCTTACAGCTCTGCTTGGGCAGTAAACCTCCTCACCGGTGGTCTTACTATCAACAACGAGCTCACCATGCAGCTCAACGACACTGACAAGTTCATGTGGGGCGAGAACACCCTTACATTTGACTGGGATACCATCACTGAGGATGGCAAGATCACAAATGCTAAGCAGTTCCTCACTTCTATGCTCCTCTACACTCCTACCGACTGGTACTGGGATAACCTCCAGGTAACCGTTGTTGAGGGTTCCGAGGATGTAGCAGCTGCTGAGGGCCTCGAGGATGATGGCCTTGAGCTCGACGACGAGGAAGTTGTTGAAGAGGTTGAGGACGTCGAGGAAGTTGAAGATGTTGAAGAGCCTGTTGAAGAGGTTGAAGAGCCTGCAGTTGAGGAAGTAGTTGAAGAGGCTGCTCCTGTAGAGGTTGCTCCTTCTCCTAAGACCGGCAACGCTCCTGTAGCTCTCGCAGTTATCCCTGTAGCTCTTGCTGCAGCAGCTGTAGTAGCTAAGAAGAGAGGCTAAGTCTTAACAAGACTTGACGTCGAAAGACAATAACGCATTGCCCCTGCGGTTCGCCGCAGGGGCTTTTGTCATATATATGCAAAATCGCCGCCCCCCTTTATATCATTCGCCAAATTATTATGATATTTTGGTGAAATGTGGGATATTTTGTGGCATAATATTGTATTATAGATAGCAGTTAATTATCTCCACTACACAAACGCAAGCAAGACATTTCATGCTATCATAGGGGTGTGTTTATGAAAGGAAAAAGGATAACAGCGGCGCTGTGCGCCATATGCATGACTATGCTGACCGCCTGCGGCGGCGCATCACACGAGAATGCCGCCACTTCTCCCGCCGGGGCTGTGGAAACTGCGGCTGCGGCAGGGGATGCATCAGGGGAGGCTCCCGCATATGAGGCTGCCCCCTCCGGAGATGCTGAATATGCTCCCCGTGAGGAAGCAGCCGGGGATAAGGCTGAGACCCATGTGGAGACCTATGCAACAACTGTTGCCGCTGCCACGGCGGTGGATGATTCACCCGAAGCAGACGGGGCATGGGAGATAGAAAGCTACGACGAGGTTGCGGACGTTGACGATATGCCGGAGGAAACCCTGGCAGAAGCAGGCAATTCCCAGATACAGGCGGGGCAGCTTACCGCCGGGGAATGGAACGACAACGAAAACTGGGGCTTTTTCATCAACCTGTGCAACAACGGGCTGATACAGTACCCCGCCTACGGCATCGACCCCAGATTCCGCACGGCAGTGACTGTAAACGACACAAGCGGAGCACCGGTTGTGAATGCAAGGGTCACTCTCTTTGACGAGCAGTATCCGTCATGGACGGCTGTCACCGACAAGCAGGGGATAGTGTATCTCTTCGGCAAGGGGGACAACCTGCAGATCACAAGCGGGGATGTGACCCGCTTCTACCGCATAAGCCCAGCACAGGAGCCTACGGTCAACGAACCGGTCGTTACCACCGCCCCTGTGGAGGAGCAGCCTGTTGAAACAGAGCGCACCACAGTACACGATGCGGCTGTTATCGTGCTGCGCCGCAGTGCAGCCGAGCTTTTAGGGCAGGATGCGGCAGATCTCCTCTTCGGCAAGGCGGAAGAGACACCTGTGGAGGAAACTCCCGCCATGGCACAGGTTGCAGAGGAGTTCCGTCAGTCAGAGAGCGGATTTGTCTCCAATGAGGTGGAGATAACCTTTGACGGCAGCGGAGCAGCATATGATGAGATGCAGATAATGTTCATCGTGGACACCACAGGCTCCATGGGGGATGAGCTGGCATTTTTGCAGAGCGAGTTCACCGCCATTGCCCAGACTGTGGGCACGGATAACGTAAGCTACTCCGTCAACTTCTACAAGGACGAGGGCGACCCCTATGTCACCAAGACCAACGGCTTCTCCGGCGACATCAACGAAATAAGCAAAAAGCTCAATTCAGAGGTGGCATCCGGGGGCGGGGACACTCCCGAGGCGGTATCCGAGATACTGGATGAGTGTATGCACTCCCAGGAATGGCGGGAAGATACGGTAAAGCTGGCATTTCTCATATTCGATGCGCCCCCCCATTCCGGGAAACAGTCATTTGACACTCTGGAGAGCGCAATGAAGGCCGCATCAGCACAGGGCATAAGGGTGATACCTGTTGTCTCCTCCAACACGGAGAGGGAGACGGAGCTTTTCGGCAGGGGGCTTGCCATATTCACCGGGGGATCATATGTGTTCCTCACCGATGATTCCGGCATCGGGGACAGCCACTTAGAGCCTGTCATCGGCCACTACGAGGTGGAAAGCCTTTATTCCCTCATCATAAGGCTCATAGAAGAGTATAGACAGTAAAAATACATATTAGTTGATGACCGGAGATGATATTATGATCGTAACTACTGCTGAATTTCAGACAAATTTTAATAATTATCTTGCTGTGCTGGCGAATGAGGATATTGTTCTGACAAGGGACGGGGAAGCCGTAGCCGTTGTTGCAAAGCCGAAGGTGTCTGCCGTTGATTCCATCAGGGGCATACTTAAGGGAGCTAACGACGTTGATATGAAAGCTATTCGTGAAGAGAGGCTGGCTTCTACAATGGTCATGAAGTCGTAACTACCGGAAACTTACATATGATACGAAAAACGGAACAGGCAGATACCGGGGTGTAATCACCGTTGGTATCTGCCTGCTCTGCTTAAAGGAAAAGTATGAAAACAGAAGAAATCACAGGTATTTTACAAGCTCATCCCTGACAGGGGACATATGGTCATCTATTATGCCGAAGTCCTTGCCCTTGTAGTTCCATGCGGCTCTGCCGATGTTGTGGCGCTCAAAGACTGCGTTTATGACCTTGAACCATTTAAGGGCATCCTCCGGGTCTGCAATGTCGATAACACCGTATTCACCGCAGTAAAGCCCGGTGTTCTCCTTTTCTGCCTTTTCAATGGCGCTTGCAAAAAGCTGTTCAAAGCTGTCCTCGGTGATGTTTGCCTCATCAAAGGAAATGCGCTCGGCAGGGTCTATCATATCCGTCCACGTTGCCCCCTGATGGGTGAATTTAAGGGGATCGTAGCAGTGGAAGTTGTAGAAGGTGTTCTCATCATAGGGAGAGGAAAGATCCTTTACAGCCGAGGCGCTGTTGTTCCAGTAGCTGCCCACAAGCACGGGGACAGTCTTTGCATAGCGGCGGACAGCGGCAATGCACTCATTTGCACATTCGTTCCACACGGTGATGTACTTCTGATCCGTCACCTCATTTAAAAGCTCAAAGGCAATGCTGCCGTCATATTTTGCAAAGTGCCGGGCTATCTGCTCCCACAGGGCGATAAAGCGGTCACGGTAGGCTCTTTCCTCGAAGAAGCCTGTTTCGTTCTCGCCGTTGTCAAAGGAGAAGCCGGCGGTCTTGTGCAGGTCGATGATGATGTTAAGGCCGTTGGCGATGGCGGTCTTAACAGCCGTTTCCACCCGTGCAAAGCCCTCGTTGTCGCAGGAGCCGTCGGGCTTTTCAAGTATGTTGTAGTCAATGGGGAGCCTTACGTGATCCAAGCCCCATGATGCTATGCGGGCAAAATCTGCGGGAGTGATGTAGCTGTCAAGTGTCTCCTTGCTGTAATCGCACTGGGAAAACCAGCCGCCAAGGTCAACGCCTCTCTTGAATCCCTTTAATTCTTTCATGGGTGATCCTCCTGTCGGGGAATGTAGCTTATAGTTTTATACTACGCTGCGTTGTGGATGATTGTACCACTAAAAGGGGAAAGTATATATAAAATGTTTGTCCTAAGTATCATGATCTTGCTATCACTTCGCTCCTGCGGTAGTATTTTTCACGGTAGCGGTTGGGGGTCATGCCTGTGTGCTTCTTGAATATGCTGATAAAGTGGCTGTGGGAGGAAAATGCCAGCACATTGGCAATATGGGAGGCAGAGTAGTCTGTAAAGCGGAGCATATTTTCAGCCGCCTCCACACGCTTCTGCATGATGTATTCGCTGACGGTGACACCCGTTATTTTGTGGAACAGCCTTGATATGTAGGACACGCTGAGCCCCGTATGCTCTGCCAAGTCCTCCGTGGTGATCCTTTCGTGCAGGTGGTCGTAGATATAGTCCATTGCCATTGCCACAGGCTTTGAGTATATCCTTTCTTTGAGGTGAGCCTTCATCTTGCCTGTAAAGTCGAATATGGCTTCCCTGTGGATGTCACGGAGCTGCTTTTCCGTCACTGCCTTGTCTGCCATGTTGATGTACAGGTCGCTGAGGGTGTATGCCTTTTCGCTCTCCATGCCCCCCTCGATGCAGTACCGTGTGATAAGGGCAATGGTGACAATAAGATGATACCGCAGGTGGCGGATGCGGTCAACGGAGAGCTTACCCACATTCCCGTAGGCAAGGGGGGTCATAGTGCGGCGCACATTCTCAATATCACCCTTTTTAACATAGTCGTAGAACTCAAATTCCTTTTCTATGGGGTCGTGGACGATGGAGTATTCACGGTTGATATACTGCTGTACCCCAAGCTCATGCTCTTTCATGGCTCCTCCTTGGGCAGATGTTTTTGGTTGCTATGATAATTATAGCATGGTGTTCCCACTTTTGTCAACAAAATTCTGATATTAATGACAAGATTTTTATATTCAAATCTCCGTTGTTTGTGATAGGATAAATTCAATAAAATCCCCCCCGCCAACAAGGAGATGTATTATGAAAAATATCAAAAGGACAGCGGCAATGCTGGCAGCAATTGCCGTTATAGGAACAGCCTGTTCATCAGCCAACACCGCTTCCACTGACACCACAGCGGCTACAACAACTACCGCCGCTACCGAGCCCAAGGTGCTCAATGAAGAGGATGCCAAGGCCGTAGGTGAGATCGACATGGGCGAAGAGGAAAACACCAATGTGGGCACTGTAAAGTGGCTCTCATTCTGGGATCTGAACCCTGCCAACGGCAAGCCCAAGTCCGTGGAGCTGGAGCTTTTTGAAACAAAGTACGGCGGCAAGATAGAGTATATCCCCACCACCTATGAGACCCGCTATTCCGACCTGTCAGTACAGGTGCTTGGAGGCACATCCCCCGACCTTTTCCCCGCAGCAGACCTTGACACCTTCCCCGGAAAGGCAATAGCGGGAATGTTCGATCCCTTTGATGATTATCTGGATTTCAACACCGATGAGTGGACCGTAGGCGCAAAGAAGCTCTCCGATATGCATATGCTGGGGGGCAAGCACTATGTGAGCGTGGTTTCCACCGATGCGGGCTGCGTGATGATCTACAACCGCAAGGTAGTGGAGGAGAACGGCCTTGAGGATCCCGCTGACCTGCTGGAGCAGGGGAAGTGGGACTGGAACACCTTCAAGCAGATGTGCATGGACTTCTCCGACCCCGACAACGGCAAGTACGGCTTTGACGGCTGGTGGTTCGAGATAAACTTCCTGCTCACCACAGGCACACCTGTCATGGATGTGCGTGACGGCAGGATCGTAAGCCACCTTATGAGCGATGAGATGGAGCGTGCAGAGAACTTCATGCTGGATCTCAACCGCAATCAGCTGCCCCTCCCCAAGGCGGAGTTCAGCTGGGTGGAGCAGCCCCAGAGAGTGTCCGAGGGTCTGACACTGTTCTATCCCTGCGGCATTTGGGCACTGTATGAGACGGATCTGTCCAACTTCGGGGAGCAGGGGGATATAATGTTCGTTCCCATGCCCCGTGATCCAAGTGCGGATGCATATTATCTTCCCTCCGGCGTTGATGCCTATGCCCTGTGCAAGGCGGCTCCCAATCCCGAGGGCGCAGCGGCGTTCATGAGATGCAAGCTGGCAGCAGTAAAGGATCCCACAGGTCAGGAGATAGCCGAAAAGCAGTACCGTGAGGACTATGGATGGACTGATGACATGGTGGATATGTGGTACAAGACAAAGGAGCTTACCAACGAGAACCCTGTGATAGACTTCTATGCAGGCGTATCCTCCGATGTGTATGACCTTGTTCACAACCCCATCAAGGATGCCTCCTACAACGGCAAGGAATGGTCCACCACCCGTGATGAGATAAGCGGCGCAGTAGACGGCCTCATCAGTGAGATAAACGATCAGATAGCAGAAAACTTCGGCTGATAACCGTTTCACACATTAACAGCAGCCCCTCCCTGCATGGGAGGGGATCGCTGTATGCTGAGGAGACCATCTGCTTTTGTAAACATTTTTTAAAAACCCTTGACAAAGCTCCAAATTTGGGGTATAATATCTATTGTTCTTTTGATGTGCGGATATGGCGGAATAGGCAGACGCGCTAGATTCAGGTTCTAGTCGGGGCGACTCGGTGCAGGTTCAACTCCTGTTATCCGCACCAATTCATGGCATTTTGTGAAACTTCACAGAATGCCATTTTTCTTTGTCCCTGCGGCGTTTGATGAACCTTTTTGCTTTTTGTCAGGTTTCATCAAGTGATGTTATATTTCGTCTTTTTCGGGGCATTTTTGCGAGGTTGGCATTAATTGGTAGTAAATGGTAGTGAAGGATGGTGATAACATACTTGATTTTCTGTTACAGATATGGTATAATGTGAAAAAGAGAAACGGATCGGAGGTGATCGTATGTGTAACACAAGCCAGGCTGTACAGATCCTCGCAGAAGCATATTTTCTGTGCGGACAGATCTTCGGAGACAGGCTCCGGGATGCATATCTCTACGGTTCTTACGCACGGGGTGATTATGATGACGAAAGCGATGTGGATATACTTATAACAGTTGATATGAGCGCAGAAGAGCTTGCCGGCATCAGGCAGAGGATATCTTCTGTCAGCAGCACTCTGAGCCTTGAACACGATGTTACCGTATCGATAACCGCCAAGCCTGCCGAGCAGTTCATAAGATATGCAGATATTCTTCCGTACTATAGAAATGTTCTGAGTGAGGGGATACGCTATGCAGGCTGATGATATAAAAGCTTTGTCCAAACTCAGGATGGAACACGCTTTCGAGTGCCTTGAAACAGCCAGACAGATAATGGCGCTCGGAGACTATAAGGGCGCTGCAAATCGTTCCTATTACGCCGTTTTTCATGCTATGAGAGCAGTCCTCGCACTTGATATGATCGATAAGAAAAAGCACAGCGGGGTCATATCCGAGTTCAGACGGCTGTATGTCAAGACCGGGGTTTTTAGCAGAGAAATGTCGGACATCATATCAAATCTTTTTGATATTCGCACCGGCAGCGACTATGATGATTTCTTTATCATCGCAAAGGACGATGTTGAAAAACAAGTCGCCGATGCCGGGACGTTTGTTGAAAATGTAAAAAACTATCTGGATAAAAAAGCCGAAGAGCATTGAGTATCGGTTGACCATGCGAGTATTCCGTATACACACCGGAATGTGGCATTTTGTGAAAACTCACAGAATGCCATTTTGCTTTTCTGCTGCGCTGGTAACAATGAAACGATAAACTATTATACTTGACAAAGTATATACTATAGTATATACTAATATTGAAGGGAGTTGATCTTATGCTAACAGCTAAATTGTTCACAAACGGAAGCAGTCAGGCAGTGCGTTTACCTAAAGAAGTGCGATTTAAAGGTTCTGAGGTTTATGTTCAGAAAGTCGGTGATTCCTTAATGCTCGTTCCAAAAGACAGAGCGTGGGAAACATTCCTTGAAGGTGTAGGCAACTTTACCGATGATTATTTCGATATTGTGCAGTCACGGCATGAAGATGATCTCATCCAAGAGGAGAGAGAAATTCTATGAAGTATATGCTCGATACAAATATGTGTATATATGCTCAAAAAGGTCATGAGAGCGTTATTTCCAAGATAAGGGATAATTACCCGGACGGTATTGCGATCTCTGTAATTACTCTTGCCGAACTGGAATACGGAGTGAAAGCAAGTGCCGCTCCTGAGAAAAACGCTGTTTCTCTCATGAAGTTTCTGTCCATAGTCGATATACTTCCCTTTGACAGCGGTGCAGCTATGGAATACGGAAATATTCGTGCAGACCTTAAAAGGAAAGGTTCACCCATCGGAAATATGGATATGCTCATTTCTGCTCATGCCCTTTCGGAAGATCTGATCGTCGTTACACACAACACAAAAGAATTTGAACGTGTTGAGGGATTAAAAATTGAAGATTGGTATGAATAATGCCATCAGAGTGTGTCGGAAACGGCACACTTTTTTTGTTTTCCACTGATAACAGGTCTTGCCCTGAAAAGCTTTCTCCTCGACATCGGGTAAAACAGTTGTTTTCTTTTCGTTTACAGTAAAGGTCACTTCCTTGCCGCTTATAAGATTTGCAAGTTGATTGTCACCTTGCCTTAAACCTTTTCAAGGTTCATTCCGGCAGTACTATACAAACTTATGACAGCATCAAGGGCGCATACGCTGATGCTTAACTGTGAGGGATTAGCAAGAAAAAGGCGCAAACGCTGTGGTGCGTTTGCGCCCTGTGTTTTTGCTTTTGACCTGTGATCTGAGCCGTCAGCTTACTTGATGGTTATGGTAATCCTTGCGGACTGGCGGCACTTTGCCAGCTTGCCGTCCTTCTCGTATCTTACGTATATGGTGTAGGTGCCGGGCTTAAGCTTTGAAAGGTCAGCGGACTTCTCAGTCACTCTGTCAAAGCGCTTGAATGCCTTGGCACCCTTTGCACGGATGCTGATAACAAATCCGTCTGCGCCGTCCTTTGCCTCCCAGGTGAGG
>OCTW011583219.1_pt1 | contig 27971 bp, 18 predicted proteins | sample 1539671 | NCBI WGS metagenome assembly OCTW01 (sample SAMN02144230, study PRJEB22623) | gut metagenome | biome: sheep rumen | host: Ovis aries | place: New Zealand | reverse complement strand
GTCAGCGACGGTGCCCAATACGGAGGGACCGCCCGTCAACTATCCGAAGAATGGTGGAAGCACGTCGACACCACCCTCCGACTGGCCGACAGTCAGGGACTGGACGTGGGCATCCATTTTTCCGACGGATTCGCTTTGGGCGGTGGTCCTTGGATCACACCCGAGGAGTCGATGCAGCGAATTGTCTGGACCGACACCATCGTAGAGGGCAAGCAGCGTGACCTCCAGCTCCGCCAGCCTGCGGCTGTGGGCGATTATTACGAGGATATCGCTGTCTATGCCATACCCGTCAAAGAGAAGATGTCTGCTGCGCAACCCCATGTCTCCGTAGACTTCCCCTTCCGCAGTACCGAGCCCTGCGATATCCTCTTCACCTACGAAGAGCCTTTCACATTGCGCCATGTGCGCATCATCACCGGAGGCAACAACTACGAGGCCCATCGCTGGCAAGTCTATGCTTCCGACGACGGTCTGAATTACCGGCATGTGCGCGACATCGAACCTGCCCGTCAAGGATGGCAAAACACCGACGCACACGCCACATATGCCATTCCACCCACCAAGGCCCGGTATTTCAAGTTTCACTGGACCCCCGAAGGCAGCGACCCGGGCAGCGAGGACATGGACGCCGCCAAATGGAAGCCCACCTTAAAAGTAGCCGACATCCAGTTGGGCAGCTTGCCGTTACTCGACGGTTATGAGGGGAAATCGGGAGCTGTGTGGCGTGTCAGCCGGTCGTTTCCCATCGCAACGTCAGACTGTGCCGCCCCGGATGAGATACTCCGTCTCTCGTTGGTCGACGGCAAGATTTCCCGGTTGCCCAAAGGCCGTTGGCACCTGTTGCGCATGGGACACACCTCTACGGGGCACCAGAACGCCACAGGAGGAGGTGGCCGTGGACTGGAATGCGACAAGTTCTCTCGTCCAGCCATCCGCAAACAACTCCAGCATTGGTTTGGCACCATCCGACAGCACGATCCCTATCACGCCATCAAACGGTTGCATGTCGACAGTTGGGAATGCGGCTCTCAGAACTGGAGCAGCACATTCGCTCAGGAGTTTCACCTGCGCCGCGGCTACGACCTTCTCCCCTGGTTGCCGCTCTATGCTGGCATTCCCATCGCCGATGGTGAGCGGAGCTATCAAGTGCTGCGCGACATCCGGCTGACCATCGCCGAACTCATCGACGAGGTGTTCTTCGACGAGATGCAACGCGCCGCCCGTCAATACGAAGTGAAGCTCTCCGCCGAATGCGTGGCTCCCACAATGGTAAGCGACGGACTCCTGCACTACCGCCACACCGACTACCCCATGGGTGAGTTCTGGCTCAACTCCCCCACCCACGACAAACCCAACGACATGCTCGATGCCATCAGCGGAGCCCATATCTACGGCAAGAACATCATCCAGGCCGAGGGATTCACCGAGGTACGAGGTACATGGGACGAGATCCCCGCCCTGCTCAAACCGCTGCTCGACCGCAACTATTGCCTCGGCATCAACAGCCTTGTGTTTCATGTCAACACCCACAACCCATGGACCGACAGGAAGCCTGGCATGACACTCGACGGCATCGGCACTTTCTTCCAGCGTGACAACACCTGGTGGAGGGAGATGCCTGCGTTCACCCAGTATATCACCGCTTGTCAAGAACTACTTCAGCAAGGCCGGCCTGTGGTGGATCTCGCCGTATATACCGGAGACGAGGTGCCGCGGCGAGCCATCCTGCCCGAACGGCTCACTGACATCCTTCCAGGTCTTATGGGCGACTCCATCCTCCGGCGAGAAGCCAACCGTTTGCGCAACGAAGGTCAACCGATGGAGACCAGTCCTGTAGGGGTCAGTCACACCCGCAACATGACGAAGGCAGAAGACTGGCTCAATCCGCTGCGCGGCTATAAATACGACTCCTTCAACCATGATGTGCTCCGCGGCATGCGGGTGGAGAACGGCGAAGTGGTGACCCGCGACGGCATGCGCTACAAAGCCCTCATCATCCCCCAAACCAGGAAGATGAACCCCGACAACATCAACACTGGCCTTCAGGAGATCGAGGCATTGCGCCAGCAGGGAGCGGTCATCATCGACACCCCTTGGACAGCTCCTGATCTGTCGAGGCTCGGCATACGCCGTGATATCCAACTGCCCGCAGGTCTCGATTTCGCTCATCGGCATACCGACGAGGGAGACATCTACTTCATCAGCAACCAGACCGACAAGACCGTCACTTTCGCACCACAAGTACGAGAAGACCACGCATACCGCTATCTATGCGACCCTTTGCGAGAACAATTCACGACGGCAGGCGACACCATCACACTGGCACCCTATGCCTCAGTCTTCTACGAGTTGTCCGACAACGACTACAGCGTCCTGACCACAAAGGACACCACTCCGCAAAGCACGGTTATCCTCGATGGAGAATGGACCCTCACGTTCGAGGAAAACGGCGTAAGTCTGACCACCGACACACTGAGGGGATGGCAGACCTATGAAGACCCACGCATCAGATACTATTCTGGTCATGTAAGTTATGAAACCATGTTCAGTCAAAAAAGACAGGCAAAAGGCCAAGTGTGGCTGGAATTAGTCCAAGTACACGACATCGCCACCGTCTATGTAAACGACATCTGCTGCGGCACATCATGGATGCCTCCACACCGCATCGACATCACCGATGCCGTGAAAAAGGGCAACAACCAGTTGCGCATTGAAGTAGTGAACACCTGGGCCAACGCCCTCTTGGGCGCCGACAACGGTACCCCACCCTACGACGGTATCTGGACCAACGGCAAATACCGCCGGGCAGAGAAAGACCTGCTGCCCGCCGGACTCCTGACACCACCAAGAATCATTTCTGAAAAATAAGTATATGAGACGCATCCTATTATCATTGATTATTTGCCTTGCGACAATCTCAGCAAATGCGAAAGTCCGTCTGCCGCAGTTTTTCTCCGACGGCATGGTACTCCAGCAACAATCGGAGTGCAACCTATGGGGATGGGCCGAACCAGGAAGGAGAATCAGCATCACCACGTCGTGGGACAAGAAAGGCCACATGGTCACCGCCCGAAAGGACGGCCAGTTCTGGCTGACAGTGAAGACCCCAGAGGCCGGCGGCCCCTATTTCATCGGCTTCGCAGACGGGGACTATGTGCAAGTGAGCAACGTCATGATCGGCGAGGTGTGGATCTGCAGTGGGCAGAGCAACATGGAGATGCAGATGAAGGGGTTCAAGCAGCAACCCGTGGAAGGAACGACAGAGGAGCTGCTGCATTGCAAGGATGCCAACCTGCGTCTGTTCACCGTCAAGCGTCATGCCTCACTGACTCCCGTGGATGATGTGACAGGCGTGTGGAGCGAAGCCAATGCGGCGAGCGTGCGCGACTTCTCGGCCACGGCTTATTACTTCGGCCGTGCCCTGCGCGAGACCTTGGGCGTGCCCGTAGGTCTCATCGTCACCTCATGGGGCGGTTCGGCCTGCGAGGCATGGATGCAGGCAGACTGGCTGAAGGCATTCCCCAAGGTACAGCAAGAAATCACCGAGGAAGACGTGAAGAAGCTCCAGCAACGCTGCCCTACGGCCCTCTACAACGGGCAGTTGCGCCCTCTCGTCGAATACACCATGCGTGGTGCCATCTGGTATCAGGGCGAGGACAACGTGCCCCGCTACGACTACTACGCCCCGCTGCTGGCCGCAATGGTGAAAGGATGGCGCGACGTGTGGAAGCAAGGAGAGTTTCCCTTCTACTACTGCCAGATAGCACCCTACGACTACAGCCTGATTGACTGGAGCGGAAGCCAGCTGCTCCGTGAGCAGCAGATGAAGGCCGAGGCCCTCATCCCCAATGCCCGGATGGCCGTGCTGATGGATGCCGGTCTGGAGTATGGCATCCATCCGCGCAAAAAACGCCAGGCCGGCGAGCGGTTGGCCATCCTTGCCCTGAGCAACACCTACGGCGTGAAAGGCCTGCCCGACTTCGCCGTCTACAAAGAGGTGACCTTTCAGAACGACACGGCCGTAGTGTCCTTCGACCGAAGCAAGGAGTGGGTATATTTCGAACACGGACCGAAGAGCCAGAACTTCGAAATCGCAGGTGCCGACAAGGTGTTCCACCCCGCCGAGGCCTGGGTCTCGCGCAACCGCGTGTATGTGCGCAGCGACAAGGTGAAGAAGCCCGTGGCCGTGCGCTATGCCTTCCGCGACTGGGTGGAGGGCGACCTGATGCACGACGGGCTGCCCGTGAGCTCATTCCGCACCGACGACTGGTAACCATCCCCCATCATCCATCATACACCACCTAACAACCCATCCACAGCATCATGACACGAACGACGACCCTACTCCTCACCTTTCTGCTGCCGGCCCTGCTACTGGCCAGCGACTACGTACCCCGCGACGTGGTGTGGACCACCCAGAGCAAGAACTCGAGCGAGTCAATGCCCTGCGGAGGCCATGATATCGGCATGAACGTGTGGGTGGAAGACGGCGACCTGCTATGGTATGTGACACAGAGCGGATGGTTCGACGCCAACAACACTCTGCTGAAAGCTGGGCGCTGGCGCCTGCATATCGACGGTGACCCCTTCGGCGGCAGTGACTTCAGCCAGGCGCTCCGTCTCGACGGTGGCTATGTGGAGATAGCAGGCGGCGGCGTAAAAGTCGTCATCTGGGCCGATGTCTATTCTCCCCACGTCTATCTTGACATCCGCTCGGCCAAGTCGCGCAAGGCCACCCTGAGCTATGAGAACTGGCGCTACCAAGACCGGCCGCTCACCAAGGCCGAGTGCCAGCAGTCGTCATGGAAATGGCTGGTGCCTAAAGACTGCGTGACCCAAGCCGACCGCATCGAGAGCACTCCCCATCAGCTGACCGCCACACACCAGAATCCCGAGAAGACCATCTTCGACTTCACTGTGGCCTATGAGCGCATCGAGGCACTGAAAGACAGTCTCTACAATCCCATCGGAGGCAGGCGGATGAGCGTGGTGACCGATACCGGCCACTTCACCTTCGAGGGTACCAGCGAGGGTCGCTACGCCTCTACCGACTACCGCGCTTGGAACTACGCCACCGATCATCTGCGCCACACCACGGTGACCATCGCCCTCGACAATGGCGACAGACGACACTATCCGCAGCCCGAGAAAGCCTCAGTCTCGATGAAGCGCAGCCGCCAGTGGTGGCACCAATACTGGCAGCGCAGCTGGATACAGACCGACGGCACGAATGCCGAGGCCGCCCACGTGGCCCGCAACTACGACCTTTTCCGCTACATGTTGGGCTGCAACGCCTATGGACAGTGGCCATCGAAATTCAATGGCGGGCTCTTCACCTTCGACCCCATGTATGTGGACGCCCCGGCCGCCGACGGCACACCCACCAACGCCTTCACCCCCGACTACCGCAAATGGGGCGGCGGCACGATGACGGCACAGAACCAGCGCCTCGTCTACTGGCCCATGCTCAAGAGCGGCGACACCGACATGATGGTAGCCCAACTCGACACCTACCTGCGCATGTTGCCCACCGCAGTGGCCCGCACCCGCCACTACTGGGGGCACGGCGGAGCCTCGTTTGGCGAGCAGATAGAGAACTTCGGGCTGCCCAATCCCGCCGAGTATGGCAAGCACAGCGAGGGTATGGACTACGGCACGGAGCGCAACGCCTGGCTCGAATATGAGTGGGACACCGTGCTCGAATTCTGCCTGATGGCTCTCGAAGCCCAGCGCTATCAGAATCCCTCACAGGCCGGGAATGGCAGCATGGTCACCGACTTCAGCCGCTACCGCCCCCTGGTGAAAGAGAGCCTGCGCTTCTTCGACGAGCACTATCAATACCTGGCCAAGAAGATGGGCAGCAAGGCCCTCACCGACTCCGGCCGCCTGGTGATCTATCCCGGCTCGGGATGCGAGACCTACAAGATGGCCTACAACCCATCAAGCACGGTGGCCGCCCTGCACACGGTGGCCGCCGCCCTCGCCGACTCCACCCTGCCACTCTCGCGGCTGCCCGAAATTCCGCTGCGCGTGATTGGCGGCGACACCTGCATCGCCCCAGCCGTGGTGTGGGCGCGCATACAGAACGTGGAGACCCCACAGCTCTATCCCGTTTTTCCCTGGCGCATCTACGGTTTGGGGCGCCCCCAGCTCCACATCGCCCGCAACACCTACCTGAAAGACCCTCACGCCCTGGCCATGCGCAGCAGCAAGGGGTGGAAGCAGGACAATATCTGGGCAGCATGCCTCGGACTGACCGACGAGGCCCGACGGCTGTGCGTGGAGAAGTTCGCCGACGGTCCTTACCGCTTCCCCACATTCTGGGAACCTGGTTTCGACTGGGCTCCAGATCTGAACCGTGGAGGCTCGGCCATGATTGGCGTGCAGGAGATGCTGCTGCAGGAGACTCCCAACGGCGAGCTGCTGCTCTTCCCCGCCTGGCCCAAGGAGTGGAACGCCACCTTCCGCCTGCATGCCAGTGGCGGCCGCGTGGTGGAAGGCACCATCAAGCACGGGGCCATCACCTCGAGAATCATCCTTTAATTCACAATCCGACAAGAAATGAAACGACTATTCACGCTGAGCCTGTTGGCTATCACCTGTCTCGCCATCCACGCCAAACTCGTGGTGACACAGACCTCCTGCAACTACCAGAGAGGCCCGACAGCCATCGTGGCCGACAAGGCCAGGGTGGGATGGCAGTATATCGAGCGCATGGGATGGCCCACAAGCCAGGAAGCCTATCAGATAGAGGTGCATGAGCGGGTGTCGGGCCGGCTCGTCTATGACAGCGGCGTGGTGCGTTCGGCCGAGAGCCAGTTCATCACACTGCCCTACCTAGCTCCCAACATCCACGGCTACTCCTGGCACGTGAGGATAGCCAGCCAGGACATCGAGCACAAGGGCAAGAGAAAAAAGACTGCCAGTGCCGACGGACTGGAATGGTCGGACTGGAGCTATGAGCAAAATCTCCGCGTGGTGCCCGCCGACCTGCAGGTCCTCCCCTCCGGTCGTCTCACTCCCAGCACCGCACCCCAGTGGATAGGCGCCATCAGCAAGCGCGACGCCCGCATTCCCACCGGGCGGTGGAGCAACGAGGTGTTCAAGAAAGACTCGTTCCAGACGAAGTGGGAGCAGGTCGACTCGCTCTCCTCGCGCAGCATCATCCTGCGCAAGGCTTTCCGCACCACCCACGCCATCACCGATGCCGTAGTCTACGTCTGCGGCCTGGGCCACTACGAGATGAGCATCAACGGGCAGCGTGTGGGCAACAGTGAGTTCGCCCCCCTCTGGAGCGAATACAGCCGCACGGCATACTACAACACCTACGACGTGACCCGTCTGCTGCGCGAGGGTGACAACAGCGTGGCCGTACTCCTGGGCAACGGGTTCTTCAATGTGCAGCGCGGCAACCGCTACAGCAAGCTTCAGACCAGCTTCGGCCCACCGCAACTCTTCCTGCGCATGGACATCACCTACGACGACGGCACCACAGCGCACGTGGTGAGCGACGACAGCTGGCGGTGGACCAAGAGCCCCATCACCTTTAACAGCATCTACGGCGGCGAGTCGTATGATGCCCGTCTGGAGATGGAGGGATGCCTCGAGCCTCAATACGACGACAGCAAGTGGAACGCCGCCGTGGTGGTGGAAGGTCCGGAGGGCAGACTCTATCCCGAGACCGCCCCGCCTGTGCGCATCATGGAACGATTCGACATACAGAAGGTGCGCCCAGTAGACAAAGACTCGCTGGAAGCTGCCTCGCGCAAGACCAAACGCGAGGTGCACCCCTCGGCGCTCGTCTGCGACATGGGGCAGAACCTCGCCGGATTTCCCGAGATCACCGTCTCTGGACAGCGTGGGCAGAAGGTCACCCTGCTCGTATCGGAACGCCTCACCCCGCAGGGAGTGTGCGACCAGAGCCAGACCGGCCGCCAGCACTACTACGAATACACCCTGAAAGGCGACGGCCGTGAGACGTGGCACCCTCGGTTCTCCTACTATGGCTTCCGCTTTATTCAGGTGGAGGGAGCCGTGATGGAGAAGCAGGCCAACCCCGACGGACTGCCTGAGATTCACAGTCTGAAGAGCTGTTTCGTCTACAACTCCACCCCTGAGACTTCCTCTTTCTGGTGCGACAACGAACTGATGACAAAGACCCACCGACTCATTGAGCGTGCCGAGCGCAGCAACATGCAGGCCGTGCTCACCGACTGTCCGCACCGCGAGAAACTGGGGTGGCTGGAGCAAGACCATCTCGTGGGCCCGTCGCTCTTCTACAACTACGACATGACCACCCTGGTGCCCAAGATCATCCGTGACATCGTAGACACCCAGAAGCCCAACGGTATGGTGCCCACCACGGCACCCCAGTATGTGTCGTTCGGCAATCTTTTCGACGACTCGCCCGAATGGGGCTCCACTTTGGTGATACTCCCCTTCATGTACTACGACATGTATGGCGACAGTACCCTCATCACCGACAACTACGAGCCGATGCGCCGCTACGTGGACTATCTCAGCAGCCGTTCCGACGACGGCATCGTGAGCCACGGCCTGGGCGACTGGTATGACTACGGCCCGTGGCGCGCGGGATTCTCGCGCAACACCCCCGTGCCACTGGTGGCCACCGCCCACTACATCTACGACCTGCAGCTCATCACCGAGGCTGCCCGCATGACCGGCCGGACAGCCGACGAACAGCGCTATAAAGCCCTCTACGACAAGGTGGTGGCCTCGTTCAACCGACATTTCTACCACCCCGACTCCTGCTACTACGGCACGGGCAGCCAGACGAGCAACGCCCTGCCCCTCTTCCTCGGCATCACCGGCGAGCACAAGGAAGCCGTGCTGCAGAGCCTTATCGCCGACATCCATGCCCATGGCGACCGCCTGACCACTGGCGACGTGGGCAACCGCTACCTCTTCCGCGTGCTGGCCGACAACGGGCAGAACGAGCTGCTGCTGCGCATGCTCAACCACTATGAGGCTCCTGGCTATGGCTATCAGATAGCCCAGGGCGCCACCACCCTCACCGAGCAGTGGGACCCACGCCAGGGCTCATCCGAGAACCACTTCATGCTGGGCCAGATTGACGAGTGGTTCTTCCGCTCGCTCGCCGGCATCCGCCAGAAACCCGGCACCCACGGCTTCCGTCATCTCGTCATCGACCCCCAGGCGCTCGAGGCCATCGGCCGCGTGAAGGCCTCCATCCATACCCTCTATGGTGAGGTACGCATGGACTTCGACCCTTCAAAATCCACTCTCAACACCAGCATCCCCTTAGGATGCACCATCGAGAAGCCCGCCTTTCCCTGCGAGAAAGACCAATGGAGTGGCGGCGGCCTTGTTCCCTTCTGCCTGGTACCGACGTTGTCTTTCAGCAAGATACCCTTCGACAACAAGGAGTCGGAGCGCTACGACCCCCAGTGGCCCACCATCTGGTTTGGCCCGTCATGGATGGGCAGCAGCATCATGGGCAGCGACCATCCGCGATTCCACATCAGGCACGGGGTGTTCAGAAAACAGGATCTCGGCTTCACCGTCCTGCAAATATCGAGAAACCTCTATCGGGGCATCGCCGGTGTCTCTGCCGGCCTGCAGTTCGTGGCCAACAGCTACGACATCGCCCTCGACCAAGTGATGAGAAGAGACGGCAACGACGTGAGGTTCGAGTCACAAGATGAGGCCTTGCGCGAGAATTTTCTTAACTTCTCCTGTGTGCGCATCCCCGTAATGGTGGGTGTGCAGACCTACGGCCGCCAACTGTCGCTACTGACCGGTCTCGGGCTCTATGTCGGCGGCAGCCGATACACCTACCGGCACAGGGGTGAGGACAGACCCGAAGACCACCATCTGCACACCCAGAACTTCGGTGCCCAATGGATGGTGATGGCCGGTATCGGTCCGGTGACCCTGACATTCTCGCAATTCCTCGTGCCCCTCTACAAGCTCAGCGACGGCACCAAGGCCTACCCCGCCTCGCTCACCGTGGGCTTCGACTTCAACTACTGGATGCGTCGGCATTTCCGTCCGAAACCTCAATAAGACAAACTACTACACAACAATGAGAAAACTACTATTACTCATGCTGGTGCTCTTCGCACTCGAGGGCACAGCACAGAAAATCGATTTCAACAAAGGCGGTCGCCCCGAGAGCGAAGGACTCGAGGAAGGCTACTCGCCCTGGATTGTGAACGAGACCGAGGAGGCCACCGAGACCTTCGACGGCGTGACCATCACCCTCTCATGCGACAAGGCCTATGCCGGCGAGACGGTGATGTCGAACTACTGGAAGCAAGGGGTGACCAACGGCGCCAAGCTGGTGGGCGACGCCGTCATCGCCTACAAGACCGACCACGGCAACATCGCCTCGGGCGCCGTGAAGCTCGACGTGGCCATCAGCGGCCTTAGTGCCGGGCGTCACTCGCTGCAAGCCTTCCACAACAACATCGACGGTCTGGACGCCCCACCGCTCGACGTGTATGTGAACGGTGAGAAACTGCTCGAGGGCGTGGTGCAGACCAACCGTCAGACCACCGCCTCGGCCTGCGGCAAGTCGTATGTGGAGTTCGACGTGGCCGAGGGCCAACCCATCGTGGTGTCGTATGTCACCACCCCCGAGCCCGGCATCACCTACGCCACCACCACCGTGAGCATCAATGCCCTGGTCTTCAACGAGGCCGACAACACCAAAGTGGCACTCGACCCCTATCCCGCAAAGGGCGACCTGCACGCCGCTGCCGACGATGGCAGCATCGCCCTGCAGTGGCGGGGTGCCGAGGGAGCCGTGAGGCATCACGTGCTGTTTGGTGAGAGCGCAGAAGACCTCTCCCCCATGGGTACGACCGATGCGAGCACCTACACCGTTGGCGGTCTGAGCAACCACCACACCTACTACTGGCGGATAGACGAGGAGCACGCCGACGGCAGCCTGCACCAAGGCGAGGTGTGGTATTTCCGTCCGCGCCACCTGGCCTTCCCCAGTGCCGAGGGCTATGGCCGCTTCGCCACGGGCGGTCGCGGCGGTGCCGTCTACCACGTCACCTCGCTCGACGACGACCCCGACAATCCACAACCCGGCACCTTCCGCTATGGTGCCACCAGACTGTCGGGTCCGCGCACCATCGTCTTCGACGTTTCCGGCGTCATCCACCTGAAAGCCCGGCTCACCATCGCCGACCCCTTTGTAACCATCGCCGGGCAGACAGCTCCCGGCCGCGGCATCCTCTTCCGTGGCAGCGCCCTGGGCATAGGCAGTGAGAACATCGCCCGCTTCGTGCGCCTGCATCTCGGTGGCGGCGACGACTGGGACGGCAGCAGTCCCAATCCCAATACCTCCGATGGCATCGGAGCCGCAGGAGTCAACCACACCATCCTCGACCACTGTTCCATCGCCTGGACCATCGATGAGGGATTCTCCAGCCGCAATGCCAAGAACCTGACCTTGCAGCGCACCATGATATCCGAAGCCCTCAATTACTGCGGACATAGCCACTATGCCGAGGAGGGCAGTCTGGTGAGCCATGGCTATGCGGCCACCATCGGTGCCGGACAAGCTGAAGGCACCGCCGGATCGTTCCACCACAACCTGCTCGCCCATAACGAGGGGCGCAACTGGAGTATCTCTGGCGGTCTCGATGGTGGTGGTTTCTACGACGGCCATCACGACATTTTCAATAATGTGGTCTACAACTGGGGCGGCCGTGCCAGCGACGGAGGTACCCATGAGTTGAACTTCGTGGCCAACTACTACAAGAAAGGCCCTGCCACGTCGCAGAACTACCTTCTCCGCCACCAGTTCGAGGGCACGGGCAAAGGCACTCAGGCTGCCTACGTGAGCGGCAACATCCGTGAAGAGCTCAATGGCAGACTCACCGCCGACAAGGAAGGGGTGACCTACCGCTACGACCTCTCCGGCGGACAGGAACTGACCTGGGAACCGTGGGCCACCCAACCGTTCTTCCCTTCATATGCCACCATCGAGACAGCGGAGGCTGCCTTCAAGAACGTGCTCTCCGACGTGGGCTGCAACATGCCCGCACCCACCAACCACGACCAGCGCATGGTGAGTGAGGCCCTCGCCGGAACAACCTCTACTACCGGCTACTACACCAAGAAACGAGGATTGATCGACCGGGAAAAAGATGCCGAAGGATTCGACGGCCTGAATATCGTGACGGTCAGCCGCGAGGCCGACTGGGACACCGACCAAGACGGCATCCCCAACTGGTATGAGGCTCTCACCGGTACAGATGCAAGCACCCCCAACAACAATGCCGATAACGATGGCGACGGGTATACAGACCTCGAGGACTACCTCAACTGGATCGCCGTGCCCAACTTCCAGATAACGCAACAGCAGGACATTGTGCTCAGCGATTATTTCGCAGGCTACCGCTCACCTGTATACACCCTCGTCGGCACGGTCTCCGGAGCCAACGCCACGCTCAATGACGGGAAATTGACCATCTCGCCCGATGCCACAGCTCCCCGCCTGTTCACCATCAAGGTAAAAGCAGAGGAACAAGGCATCAGCCTGACCAGGGAATTTCATTTCGGTTACGCCAAAGGCACAGACCATATCCATCAGGTCATCCCGACCGAGACTTCTGACCAGCCTTACCACGACCTCACCGGCCGTCGCATCGACACACCCCGTCACGGTGTCTTTATCCACAACCACAAGAAAATCATCATCAAATAAACCCGTATAGACATGAAAGAGAAAGCCATGAACCAAAAACTCATCGTCAGGCCCATCGTGGGATGCCTGACCCATACCCATTTCTGGGAAGGACCCTGCCGAGCCGGTTATGCCAAGGACATGACCCCTGAGGCAGAAGCCGCCGCAGCCACAGCAGCCTTTGAGGCCGCAAAGAAGACCCTGAGCCAAGCCACACCCGAGATGGAACTTTTGCCGGCCATCGACGCACGCTACGATGAAAGTTTTGTCGTCAGCCGCGACATCTATGCCCAGATTGAAGAGCGGATCGACGAAGTAGACTTCTTCCTCTGCATGAACTGGCGCATTCCCAAACTGGAGCGCTACCGCAAGCCGGTGGTTATCCTTCAGAATGGCAACGAAGGCATCGACTTCGCAGCCTACTGCAGGTCGATCGGCGTGGAAGCCTATGTCTGCATGGACTTGCGCGACCTCAATGAGATAGCCCATGCACTGTGGGTGCGCAAAGTGGTCAGCCACACCCGTGCACTGGTACTCACCCACGGCAGCATGCCCACATTCGGTCTGCAGAGTGTGATCCGCGACCCCGAACTCATCCGGCAGCGGTATGGCATGGAGATTGTGAAGCTCCCCTTCCGCGACATCTTCAAGTACATGGATGAGGTGACCGACGAAGAAGCCCGTCCCATTGCAGAGCGCCTCATCGGCGGAGCAATGGAAGTCAAGGTCAGGCCCGACTGGTTCATCAACGACATCAAATACTACCTGGCAGCCAAGAAGATGATGGACGTCTACGACTGCAATGCCTTCTCCACCGCTTGCCATGAACTTTGCACCAGCGAGATACCACAGAACAGGAAATTCACACCCTGCACCTGTCACTCGCTGCTCAAGGACGAAGGCTATCCCAGCGGTTGCGAGGAAGACCTCAATGCTCTGTTGGCGATGACCATCATGCAGGCGGCCGCCATGCGTCCCGCCTTCATGGGCAACCCCAACATGGAGACCGACGACCTGCTCCGCATCCATCATGCCGTGCCCGCCCTTTGCATGAACGGCTACGGCACAAAACCCCTGCAATACAAACTCTGGGCCTTCACGGGACAGGGATTTGGCGGAAAGCTGCAGGTCGACTTCACTGAGAATGCCGATAAGTATATCACACTGGGACGGTTCAACCCGATGGCGGACACCATCAGCATCAAGCGCGGCGAGGTGCTGAAGTCGGAGTTCGACATGGTGTACTGCTCACCCTACTATTATATCCAGATGAACGACGCCCGTGGTTTCATGCACCAGTTGGCTGGCTTCGGTCACCATCAAGTGCTCATTTTCGGCGACTACACCAAGATGCTGCACCAGATTGGAGAAGTCATGGGCTTCAAGGTGATGGAGCACAAATGATCTATCTGAACAACGCAGCCACCAGCTATCCCAAGCCTCAGCCGGTGATTTCCGCCGTAACTGAGGCCTTGCGTGACATGCCCGCCAGCAGCCTGCGTAGCTCATTCACCTCCCAAGAAAACCCTTTACATGGTGTCAAGAAACAGTTGGGCCGGTTGTTGCACATCGCCACCCCGGAGCACATCATCCTGACCAGCGGAGCAACCGACGCCGTCAACCGCATCATCGGCGGACTGTCTCCCGAACGGATCGTGGCCACCACCGACAACCATAACAGCGTGCTGCGCCCCATCCACAACCAACGCAAGCGATGCGACATCACACACGTCCAGGCGGACTCTCTTCACGAGGCACTCAGCACCATGACTGCCCCGACGCAAGCAGACACATGCCAACTGCTCGTCCTGCCCCACTGCTCCAACGTGACTGGCAAGATACACGACGTGGCGAGCATTTGCCGTCTTGCCCATGAGAAAGGATTCTTGGTGATGGTTGATGCGTCGCAAAGCGCAGGTTGCATCCCCATCGACGTGGATGGTTGGGGAGTCGACCTCCTGGTCTTCACCGGACATAAATCGCTCTATGGACCACAAGGCACAGGAGGGTATTATGCGGCCGACCCACACTCGCTCCGCCCCATCACCTTCGGAGGCACCGGCCGCGACAGCAGTATCATCCTCTACGAAGAGGGTGACTGGGAATATGAACCCGGCACTCCCAACCTGCCCGGCATGGCCGGACTCAGAGCAGGTGTGGAATACGTGCTGGACCGAGGGATCGATGAGATTTTCAGACAAGAGCAGCAGCAAGCCAACTGGCTGATTGAACAATTGAACGCCCTGCCCCGCGTGAGGGTTTACAGCCAAGGCGGCGCAGACCAAGGACCGGTGGTGAGTTTTACCATCAATGGTCTTTCACCCTCTGACGCAGGATATATCCTTCTCAACAGCTACGGCATCATCCTCCGCACGGGGTTGCACTGCTCGCCCCTCATCCATCGGGAATTGGGCACAGGCACGAGTGGCACCATACGTGCCAGTCTGTCGTGCCACACCACCTATGACGAACTGCATGCTCTCGTGAGCGCCCTACAAGAAATCTGCGAAAGCCTATGAGAATCACCGCCATCACGCCATCGCCCGAACCATGCGTAGAAGCTGGTTGGTATGCCTCGCAATACCACCTCGACCATGAGGTGACACGAGAATTCGTCTGCTCACTCCAACCATTGGGGGCACTGCTGTTGCTTGACAAACTGCGACAGCCCTTCTTCAAGATCGAGAGTCACCACTACATGCTCAAAGGGCTGTTGGGCGATACCAGCATCCGTGTGGCCGTGCATCGTGACCATGAAGACCTGCTTACACGTATCCAACAACAAATCAATGCTTATGAATAGGTTTCTCTTTCTCCTCTGCACCCTTTTTGTCACGCTCGGCGCATCCGGGGGTGAAATCATCGTCAATGAAGGTGAAAGCCTGCACGACGCCCTTCGCAAGGCCCGTGAGTGGCGCCGGTTGCACGACGCCCGCTGCGAAGGAGGTATCCTCATCCGCGTCAAAGCAGGGAGGCACTACATGCGGCAACCTCTCCTGATCCGTCCAGAGGACAGTGGCACAGCCACCTCACCCACCATCATCCGCGGTGAAGAGGGAGCTATTCTATGCGGCGATCCCATGCAACGCCATACACAGCTATATCCCCAAGAAGGCATGGCCCGCATGATAGATTTTGACAAAGCCAACCGCGCCATCATCATCCCCACGCCTCCCAAGAGCGTGCTGAAACAGCAAAACCTGGAGATGGTCGTACACCAACGCTGGGCCATCGCCATTCTCCGCGTGAAATCAATGGCAGTCAACGGCGACCGCACCACCGTCACATTCCAGGAGCCGGAAAGCCGTTTGGAGTTTGAGCACCCATGGCCACAACCCGTCATCGGAGGCGAGAAAGGCAACAGCAGTTTCCTGCTCCGCACGACCGAACAGCGTGACGGGATCGAGCGGCTCGTCGTCATCAGCGGGACGGAAGAAGACCCCGTCAGTCATATACGCATCGAAGGTCTTTCTTTTGAGAACACCTGCTGGAACCGGCCACTCCATCAAGGACATGTCACCCTGCAAGGCGGCTTCCCCATTGTCGACGCCTATTCGTTGGAGACAGAAGGACTGCCCTGGGCCGCCACCCTCGAAAACCAGGCATGGGTGGAGCGTCCGGTGGCAGCCGTGAGCGTCGACCATGCCTCACACGTCGATGTCACAGACTGCCAGTTCCGTCAATTAGGCTGCACTGCCCTCGACTATGTAGGCATGGTGGAAGACTGCACCATCAGCGGCAACCGCTTTGAGCAGATCGGCGGCAGTGCGATCCTCGCAGGCAGTTTCGCCGAGAGTCCGAGGGAGGTACACCGTCCATACAACCATCTGGCCCGCCAATGCCGTCGGCTCATCATCCGCTCCAACATCATCCATGAAGCCACCACAGAAGACTGGGGTGCCGTAGGCATCGGATGCGGCTATGTCAGCGACATCCAGATCTCCGGCAACGAGATTGACGGTGTCAACTATTCGGGCATCTGCGTGGGATGGGGATGGACTCCCCTATACACAGGCATGGAGAACAACCATATCTTCGGCAACCGCCTCAGGAATTACGCCCGCCAACTCTACGATGCCGGCGGCATCTACACCCTCTCCAACCAACCCGGGTCTTCGATCCGAGACAACCTGCTGAGTCCCCCCTCACCAGCGCCCTATGCCACCAACGAGCGTGGATTTGTTATCTACCTCGATGCAGAGACCGACGGCTACACCATCGCCAACAACCGATGCGACGGACAACTGATCGACAAATCACAGATCGGCGACAATCATCCGGGGCCGCACGTCATCATCCTTTGAAAAAAACGACACGTCATGAAACAGACCAACTACCACCTTTTCGACTTCATGGACTTCGACCCATCCCTCGGAAAAGAGGAATGGCTTTGGAAGGCCTATGCGCCCTCACGCATCGAAGAACACGAGGGCGATATCCTCATCCACCTCCCCTTCCAAAGACAGAAGAGAGCAGAGGACATGTCGCCCGACATGTCATGCCCGCAACAGACCCATGTGCTGATCCTCCGAGCCTACACCCCGGACATCCTACGCCTCTTCATCACCATGACCGGTGATGTGATGACCGAGAGCGATGACATGCTGCAGATGAAAGTCCACCGCATCCCCTTGCACCTCGAAGGCACGGATATCCTCGATGCGGACGGGAAGCTCCGGGCGAGGATCAACCTGACGGCACCTGTGCTCGACTCATGGAGTGACCTCCTTCCCCCACCCCAACCCGCACCAGCGATCACCTTCTATCCCGACGGCGATCCCCACAAACCCATCATGCTGAGTGACGACCATTTCTCACCACCTCGTTACGATGCCCTGCCCGTCGGTTTTGTCACCACCGATGACCAGCAAGGAGATGCGGAGAGAGCGACTGTCAGCCTGTGTTGCACCCCCGAGGAGTGTTTCGTGGGAACAGGAGAACGGTTCAGGAAGATGGACCTGAGCGGACAGACCTTCCAGCTCAAGAACCAAGACGGGCAAGGCGTAAACAACCGCCGCTGTTACAAGAACATCCCCTTCTATCTGTCGAGCCGCATGTATGGTGCCTTCCTGCACACCAGCGACTACTGCAAACTGTCATTGGCCGATCATTCCACCCGATCCGTACAATGGCTATGCGACCGCGCCACACTCGATCTCTTTCTCATCGGCGGCAGCACTCCTGAGGAAATTCTCCGAGGCTACCGCATGTTGACCGGTTTCCCCTCAATGCCGCCACGCTGGTCTTTCGGCATCTGGATGAGCCGGATGACCTACTTCTCAGCCGAAGAAGTGGAAGGTATCTGCGACAGGCTCCGTGCAGAGCACTATCCGTGTGATGTGATCCACCTCGACACGGGATGGTTTCGTCAGGACTGGTTGTGCGAATGGAAATTCAACCCCGAGCGTTTCCCCGATCCAGAAGGTTTTATCCGCCGCCTGTCGCAACAGGGTTTCAAAGTCTCATTGTGGCAACTGCCCTACGTGGCCAAAGGTGCCGAACAGTTGGATGAGGCACGGGAGCATCATTACATCAGTCAGTTGCTGAAAGAACAAGCCGGCGAGGGCAGCAACTTCTCCGCACTCGACTATGCAGGAACGATAGACTTCACTTATCCCGAAGCCACGGCTTGGTATCAGTCGCTGCTTCGCCAGCTTCTGGAAATGGGAGTGAAATGCATCAAGACCGATTTCGGCGAGAACATCCACCTCGATGCCATCTACCATGGCATGAGCGCCAAGCAACTCAATAACCTCTATGCATTGCTCTACCAACGCGCAGCCTATGAAGTGACCAAGGAAGTGACCGGCGACGGCATCGTCTGGGCCCGCGCTGCCTGGGCAGGATGCCAGCGCTATCCCCTGCACTGGGGAGGCGACAGTGCCAGTTCATGGGACGGCATGGCAGGATCTTTGAAAGGCGGTCTGCACCTCGGTCTGAGCGGTTTCGCATTCTGGAGCCACGACGTGCCTGGTTTCCACTCCCTGCCAGATTTCATGAACAGTCCCGTGGACGAACGGGTATATGTCAGGTGGACCCAATTCGGCGTTTTCACCTCCCATATCCGTTATCACGGCACCCACAAGCGAGAGCCCTGGCATTACCCCGCTATTGCCCCCATCGTCAAGCGCTGGTGGCAACTCCGCTACCGGCTGTTGCCTTATATCCTGCAGCAGAGCGAGCAAGCCTGCGAGAGCGGACTACCCCTGCTCCAGGCATTGCTCATCCGTCATCCCCACGACCGTCAGTGCTGGCACATCGACTCAGAATACTATTTCGGCCATGACTTCCTCGTCTGTCCGGTCATGAGCGACGACGACAAAAGAGACATCTACTTGCCCGAAGGCTCCTGGGTGAATTTCTTCACAGGCGAGCGCCTGGAGGGCGGCCGGTGGTATTACGGCGTTGAGACTCCCCTCGACCAGATGCCCGTCTACGTCAGGCCCGGCACGACCATTCCGATTTATCCCGACGAAGTGCAAAGCACCGACGACATGGACATGAGCCGAACCACAGAGATCGAAATCACCGAAAGCTACCAAGGCTTCAAGCTATGACTACCATCTAAAAACCACGAACCATGAACACCCATTACATGCAACGTCTCGACTGGCTGATCCTGGCCGTCTATTTCATCATCCTCCTTTGCATAGGCATCTGGGCCAGTATGCGGCGCAAGAAAGAGAGCAGTCTCTTTTTAGCTGAGCGCTCGCTCCGTTGGCACCATATCGGATTCTCGATGTGGGGCACCAATGTCGGTCCGTCGATGCTCATCGCCAGTGCCAGTGCGGGATTCACCACAGGCATTGTCTCAGGCAACTACGCCTGGTATGCCTTTGTCTTCATCGCGTTGCTGGCCTTTGTCTTCGCGCCACGCTATTTGGGAGCCAACATCAGTACGCTGCCTGAGTTCATGGGACTGCGTTTCGGGCAGTCGACCCGCAACATCCTCGCATGGTATACCATCGTCACCATCATCATCTCATGGCTGGCACTGACTCTCTTCGCCGGAGGCATCCTCATCCGGCAGGTTTTTGAGATTCCGATGTGGCTGTCGGCCCTCATCCTACTTCTCATCTCGGCATTCTTCACGATGATGGGGGGGCTGAAAGCCGTGGCCTACACCAACGTCTACCAGATGATCCTCCTCATCGTCGTCTCCGCCACGCTCACCATCGTCGGCATCAGTCATGTAGGAGGCATCGGCGCACTGGTGGACAAAGTACCCGAAGACTATTGGATCCTCTTCAAGCCCAACAGCGATGAAGCCTTCCCCTGGTTGCCCATCCTCCTGGGCTATCCGGTCATGGGTGTGTGGTTCTGGTGTACCGACCAATCGATGGTACAACCCGTTCTGGCTGCCAAAAACCTTAAGGAAGGACAGTTGGGCACGAATTTCACGGGATGGCTCAAGATCCTCGACGTGCCTCTGTATATCCTGCCGGGTGTCATCTGCTTCGCCCTCTATCCCACACTTGACAATCCCGACGAAGCCTATCTCACCATGGTAGAGAACCTATTCCCTGTCGGAATGGTAGGACTGGTGTTCGCCGTACTGACAGCATGCCTTGTCTCCACCATCGGATCGGCCCTCAATGCACTGAGCACCGTCTTCACCATGGATATCTACGTGAAGCGATTCAAGCCCGACGCCACTCAGCGGCACATCAACCATGTGGGGCGGATAGTGACCCTCGCCGGTGCCGCCATCGCCATCATCCTCACCGTAGCGATCGACAGCATCAAAGGGCTCAACCTCTTCAACGTGTTCCAGTCGGTGCTGGGGTTCATCGCCCCGCCCATGACCGCGGTCTTCTTGCTGGGCGTGTTCTGGCGGCGCACCACCACCCTGGCCGCCAACCTGGCTTTGACAGCCGGCACGGCCTTCTGTCTGATCATCGGCATTCTCTATCTGTGGGGGCCATCGAGCGACCTGTGGCCGCACTTCATGATGCTGTCATTCTGGTTGTTTGTCATCCTGACACTGATGATGGTCATTGTTTCCCTATGCGACAAGAAGGGTGAGGTGCACGACATTCCCCGCCCCATACAGGGCAAACGGTCGGGATGGGTCATCACCCTGTGGGCAGTCCTCGCCCTGGTGATGATCTCGCTCTATATCTTCTTTAATTGACGTGCTTGATAATGAATTGGGAGGGAGACGCCACAATGTGACGTCTCTACTTCAGGTGCTGTAGGTATGGACAGAGGTGCCTTGCGCTGACGGCAGGTAATTGATGCCCCACCAGCACATCTGGAGTAAGACGAACGCGATGAGGATGGCAACGAGCGCCCATCGTCGGTTGTGCGACGGGATGCGGCGATAGTGCACATAGACAAGGTAAGCCATCCACGTGATGGCGGCCCAGGTCTCCTTGGGATCCCATGACCAATAATGCCCCCAGGCCTCCTTGGCCCACAACGCACCGAAAAGCATGCCTAAGGTGAGGAAGACAAGACCCACGCAGACCAGGTTGTCGCAGATTTCCATCTCCTCGACCGATGTCTTATGTCTCCTCACGAAGAGCAGATAGACAGCCATCACGGCCGCAGCGCCCATCATGGCATAGGCAAACATGTAGACGATGACATGCGGAGCGAACCACGGACTCTGAAGGGCGGGCATGAGCGTCTTGGAATGAATCTCCGGTTTGAACAGATTGACGCAGATGAAGACCAATGCCAGGACAGCGGAAAAAGTAAGGATCCACTTGTATCTCCACCGGGAATAAACGATGATGCCCGAGAGCGGCAGGAAGAAGGAATACCACAACCGCGTCTCACCCATGGTGCGGAGCGGTGGCCGTTCCAGCGAAATCCACATCCCAATGATGAAGGCGAAGAAAACGAGCAGTCCGGCGATGGTCATCCCGTATGCCATGCGTGGTTTGTCTTTCCACGCTGCGAATGCACCGGCAGCCCACGACAAGACGGCAATGACCGCAAAATAGATGAAATAATCCCAACTCATGCTTGTTCCCTCCTTACGCCCAGCAAAAACATCGACACCGCCCCCAGCAGCATCATTCCGATACCCGTATAGACCACGTTCAACCACGGGTCGCTCACCAGTTCAAGAATGCTGACCTGACTGTTTTTTCCCATCGCCGTGTCATAACCATACTGATAGATTTTCCATCCCTCCACCACGACAGGTTTGTTGACATCCACTGTCGTATGGATATTTTTTCCAGATTGGGTAAGGACCTGAATCTCAGAGGCGAAGCGCTTGGGCGACCCATCGTCATATTCCTCCATGATGAATTTCTCCAGTTGGATGGCGAGAGGCAGTTCCACCACTTTTTGTTGCGTGTCAAGAGCCCTCCATTCTGGTTGGTCTATGGTGGTAATCATTTTAAGCCTTTGCATATCGGCATTGCCCAGTGTCCCGCAGACCAGGGCGATGAAGAGGCCGAGGTGGTTGAGCATGAAGGGAAGGTCGCGACGCCAACTGGTCAGATGACGGAAGCGTTTGATGACCACCATCCCCACGATGACCATGAGATAAACGTAGATGAGAACAAAAGGCCAGAACGTCAGCATGTTGTTTACCCAGGAACCATCAACGGTCTGCCGTGTCAGTCCCATAACCACTGTCAAGATCACTCCATATATCATGGCCGGCACAGCAGCGGCATGCGATGTGAGGAAACGGAAGGCATAAACTTTTCCTGCCGTGAGGGCCATAGCTATGATCATCAACAGGAAACAGACAAGCACAACACCATTCACGGGCCAGTGGAAGGCATCCCAGTCCACAGGTCCGGCACTGATTTCGAGCATCAGTCCTGCGATAATCAAGCCTCCTCCAATCAGGAAGCCTTCAGGCAATTTCCAAGGTTTTTTCCACATAAGAAGATTGTATGGTCATGCTAAATGAAAGCAGAGCAAAGGTAAACAATTCTGATTAATCCAACAAGAATTTCAAGCGGTATTATTTCGGATCAAGGAACCCGATGAGCGTGAGTGAATGTGAAAGAATGTGGGAGAGTATGCAAAGAGGCAGGTTTTCCTGCCTCTTTTTTGATTAAATTTCAATCAGTTTCCCGTTTTTCTTGGCCTCTTCGATCCATTTCGGAACGACAGTATCGAGGAACTTCTTTTTCTTCTCCTTCAGTTTGGGCATATCGAGACCGATAGCTGCCTGGGCTTTTGCCTTGGTGGAGTAGTCAGGTACGGGGATGTCGCCTATATGTCCATGTTTGGCAGCTACCTTGGCGATGAGCAGGCGCGCCTGTTGTGCGAAGTCCACGCTGTGTGAGAGGAGTCGTGTGACCTCCTGCGGGGCATGGAATGTGGCACCATGGGATGCGATGGCATAGTCCCACCGCCACTGACTCTTGCGGAGCAGATCCTGGATTGGTTTCATCTCTGCATCAGTAGCGCCCTTCTCGATGATGAATTTAGCCTCGAAATGCGCCCTTGCCAGTTCCTGTTCGGCGCGGTCGCGCACCTCTGTGCATTTCTCCTGACGGTCATACACATTCTGGCGAAGCACCTCTGCGTCCTGACGGTGACAAGTCTGGCAGGTACGGTCGATATTGGCCAACGGCGACATGATGTGATGGTCGCTGAACTTCACACCGCCCTCGCTCTTGTAAGGCATGTGGCAGTCGGCGCAACTCACGCCACGCTGAGCATGGATGCCTTGCAGTGCAATCTCGTATCCTGGATGCTGAGCCTTGAGAATAGGAGTCTTGGAGAGCGGATGGATGTAGTCATAGAATCCAATGCTGTCGAAATATTCCTCAGCAGCCTCGCAAGTCATACCCTTGTCCTGCGGGAACATCAGGTAATTGGCCTTTCCGGGGTTCTTGGAATCATCCTTCTTGATGAAATAATACTCCGTGTGGCACTGGGCACAGACAAGTGAGCGCATCTCCTGATGAGAGGCCTTGCGCACATCCTTACCGGCCCGGGCCCATGCCTCGTATAGAGCCGGACGGGCAGGACGCAGATCCATTGTGCGGGCGTCGTGACAGTCGGAGCATCCTATCGTGTTGACAATCTCGCTGCCCAGTTCGCTCCATTTGGCAGCATAATAATTTGTGGGGTCGAAGACCGATTTAGAGCCGCTCAATTCACGCATCATGCGCGGCACATCCGGTCCCTTGCAAGTCCAGCAAGTAGCCGGTTGCATGTCATCATCACCGTCGATGCCCGGATTTCCCGTGCGCAGGATCTTGCGCAGATCGTCAAGGCAGTGCTTGTGTCCTCGTGGGGTGTTGTAATGTCGTGAGAAAGCGTATCCAGCCCACAGCACGACCATTTCCGGACGTGCCTCAAGCACATCCACTTCCTGCGACGAATTATACTTCGATACGAATGATGTGTCCTCGGTCATCGCCCAGGTCTCATACTCACGGGGGTAATCCGCCTTGAATTTCTCATTCTGGGCAATGATGGAGTCGGTGAACTCCGTCCGCTTGTTGTTGAAAACGCTTGCTACCTCGGCCCGACGCTCCATAAGGGACGAGACGAGCAGTCCCAACAAGAAGACCACCACCATTGAACCTCCGAAGAGAGCCCAGCCTTGCCATTTTTTCAATTGCTTTGCCATAATACGATATATTTTTTGTTTTTTTACTCATAGACAGGAAACGGGTATCACCTCCCCATCATCTTTTGCAACCATTCAGGAACCGGACTGGGTGGCAACGGAACCTGACTTTCTGCATTCGGCGTGGATGAAAGAGAATTCATCCCACCATGAGGAACGCTGCGGTGGCAATCCCAACATGCCTTGCCCTCCCCTCTCTTGGACATCATGAAATCAATTTTACCTGTTTTGACAAACTCCTGATTGAGTTGTGAATGACACCTAATACAATTGTCCATGATCACCTCAGCCGACAAATCTTCTGCCATAATGGCCTGCCGTTCGGTATGCGTGACGAAATAGGCCACATGTTTCAATCCATCCATCGCCTTGAACCCATATTTCATAGCCAGATTCTGATGAGGCACATGACAATCGTTGCAAGTAGCGCCATTAGACTTCGCATCAACTCTTCCGTGACTTGAATGACTCCATGAAGCATAATACGGAGTCATGATATGGCAGTTGACGCAGGCAGCCGGATCATCACCTAAATAAGTGTGTGCGCGGAGAAGATAGATGAACAGTCCACCCAATCCGACGATCACTCCCGCTACCACAAGCAGCCCGATCTTTTGTCTGTAGGAGAGCAAATCCTTGATATTCCGAATGATTTTCATCGTATTCTCATAATTTTGGTCAAAAATACTCATTAATGAGGATACATAATGGCCACATTTGTGCCCACAGCTAATTAAAAGTTGTTAAAATACCTAAAAAACGCCCCGTAAAGCGTAATTTTGCCTAAAATATAAGAAATACGCTATGGATATTGACACGCTAAAAGGACTTCAGGCCTGTCCACTCTTCAAGGGCTTGGGTGAAAATGACATCATTTCGCTCATGCACAGTGTGCGCTACCGTCTACTCCGCTACAAGAAAGGTGAGATTTTCGCATTCGCTGGTGATGAGTGCATGCATGCCGATATTGTCATCAGTGGTGTGATGTCGGCGAGGATAGAAGGAAAGTCCAACCGCATTGTCCGTATGCATACCCACGCTGTTGGCAGTATGCTTGCCCCTGCATTCTTGTTTGCCAACGACAACCTCTACCCTGTGACGATAGAGGCGACGACGAATGTCACGATACTCCGCATGCAACCTTTGGATGTAGAAGCTATGCTTCACCAAAGCGACTTGGTGGGAATGAATTTTGTCCGCTTGCTCAGCAACAATATTGCCTATCTTACCCACAAGGTGAGTTTCATCACTTTGAGTATCAGGGAGAAAATCGAACAGTTTATCAAAACCGAGGCGCACAAGCAGCAGTCTACGCGTATCCGTATCACCATGTCGCGTCAAGAAATGGCCGATACCTTCGGCATTCAAAAGTATTCCCTCCAGCGCTGCCTCAGTGAGATGCAGAAGGAGGGGGTCATTCGTCTCGACGGAAAATACATTGAGATCATGGGAAGATCAAGAACCGAGAAAGACAGCGTCAGAAACTGAAGAAATCGAAGAAATAGATCATCGCGGCCCATTTCTGGTTCACCATGTTACGGACCATGCCTATACAGCGGCCATCCTTGAAGATGTCGCCGTTGGAACGTATCTGTCCGACGTTGCGCCCGTCCTTGAACACATCGCCGTTGGAGCGCACCTCACCCACTTTTCGTCCGTTCTGGAACACATCACCATTGGAACGCATCTCGCCGGAAGTACGTCCGCTGACCACCACCTCACCATTGGATTTCGCCCTGCCGACATTCCTACCGTTGATAAAGATATCTCCATCAGGCCGGATATCGCCCACATGACGTCCGCCGTACCACAGTTCCATATTTTTCTGAGGATCGGCATTTACACGACTGGACAAAGAAGGAGTTTCGCACTTGGCGGGAGTACAGGTAGTCGAAGCCTTGGCTGCAGCGACAAAATAAATAGGTTCGTGCATAGCGAATGCCATAAGGCAATTTGCCATGAATACCAAAAGAATAGACAAAACTGATTTTTTCATAAGCGCAAATGAATTGTTGTTTGCAAAATTAGAAATTAAAAGCGAATCCACAAATGTTTTTGCTTACTTAACTTTTTTTGTATATGGCAATCAACCATGAATTTGGCAGATTGACAAAAAAATGGTATTTTTGCCGCGGTCATGAAAGACAGTGGATCGAAAACGGCAAAACGACTGATGGTGGTGCTGGCCTTGCTGGTGTTGCTGATAGGCGGTGTGGCATGGGTCAGCAGCGACAAGGTGATGCTCCGGCGCCTCATCAACCAATGGGGAAGATGGCGGAAGGAAAAGCCTGCCGTGTATCATGACTACGAAGGATACAGCCCAGGAGCCAACCGCAGCCGCGTGGAAGAAGATTTCAACAGATACTATTATTATATTGCGCCTGCGCGCGACGAGATGCTCAATTCCGACCCGGAGATCTATTTCAGACAGGACCATGAGGCCATCGCCCCTCAGACCACCTTCGATGAAGAACAATACTGGCGTGAGAACCCTCTCACCTTCGACGAAGACATTCCCGACAACCAAGAAGCGACAATCCCATGATGAGAACATTGATAACGAGATCATTTCTACTCCTGTTCCTGGTGAGTCTCTGCAGCACATTGGCAGCCAATGACTCCATCCCCCGTCAGAAAATCGGTCTGGCCCTCGGAGGTGGAGGAGCCAAAGGTGCCGCTGAGATAGGCGTACTCAAGGTGCTCGAAGAAGAGGGCATCCACATCGATTACATCGCGGGGACGAGTATCGGCGCCATCGTGGGCGGCCTGTATGCCTGTGGGTATAAGGCGAGCGATCTGGAACAGCTGTTTCGCAGTCAGGAATGGCTGTCGCTGCTCGGCGACCGCAACAATGACCTCAAGCGCAGTATCATCGACGAGCGCGACGGGGTGACCTACATCTTCGGTTTTCCCATCGGTGGGAAGAAAGGCAAGACCGAGGTAGACCACTCCGTTGTCGGTGCGCTGAGCGGCAACAGCATCGAACTTCTTCTCGACAGTCTGACGAGTCCGTACAACGGCATCAAGAGTTTCGACCACCTGCCCATCCCCTTCCGTTGCGTGGCCGTCGACATCAAGACGCAAGAGGAAGTGATCATGGACAGTTGCGAACTGGAACTGGCGATGCGGGCCAGCATGGCCATACCCGGTGCATTCAAACCTGTGAGATGGAAGGGGCACACGCTGGTGGACGGCGGGATGCTCAACAACCTGCCTGTCGACGTGGTGCGCAAGATGGGAGCCGACATCGTGATAGCCGTGGACCTCGAGCAGTCGCAGCACGAGGAGCGCAACTTCTCTCTGAAAGAGACCTTCGGCATCGGTGGCATCCTCGACTGGGCCGTCTCACGTCCCGACTGGAAGAAAGGGAAGGAGAACCGTGAGGACGCCGACATCTACATCAATCCCCAGTTGGCGGAATACGGCGTGTCAAGTTTCGGAGCCGAAAGCATCGATACCATGATCGAGCGGGGTGAGAGGGCTGCAAGAAAAGCCCTGAGACCCTCATCAAAAGACAAATAACCTGACTTTTATGATGGATTTCAGGGCTTGTTCGCCTGTAGAGACGTCACATTGTGGTGTCTCCCCCAAAAAGAGTAGATGTCTATTTTGAAGTGCCCCCAAAAAGTTAGACGTTAAACACGTTATTTACTCTCTAAGTATTGAGCTCGGTATTTTGCCGGGCTCATTCCTTTTAACTTCATTTTTATTCTAGTATTATTGTAC